>Ga0209343_10003465_pt1 | contig 19866 bp, 14 predicted proteins | sample RifCSPlowO2_02_FD_184026 | JGI IMG/M metagenome (GOLD analysis project Ga0209343, IMG submission 184026) | Groundwater microbial communities from Rifle, Colorado - Rifle CSP2_plank lowO2_0.2 (SPAdes) (version 2) | ecosystem: Environmental > Aquatic > Deep subsurface > Groundwater | place... | reverse complement strand
TGCCGATCGGCTGTGGGACAAAGGCGCAGGGATCAAACCAGCGGACGGGCGTCCCTACCCTGGTACCGGCGGGAACACCGGTTGTCCCGAAGGTGCACCCCGCAGAGGTTCCGCTGGTGGGGTTGTTGCTGGCGCCGGGAGCCAGGTTGGGCCGGTCGGCGAAGTCGGCGCCAGCAGCGCCGTTCCGGGACCGATTGCCGGAGTTTTCAACCGTGAGCGGAACCCCCGCCGACAACGTTGTAATGCCGCCCACTTCCCATCCATCGAAGATGTGCCGAGCGACCCCGGTCAGGCTTCTCCCAAACGGCAGCTCGTAGTTGAAGTTGATGACCGAGCTGTGCCGGATGTCGAAGTTCGAGAGTGCCTTCTCGTTGAAGAGCCGGTCGGGGATTTGCGCGCCCGTCGCGGCGTTCTGGGCTTCCTCGCTGAACAACCCGCTGCTGGTGTCAATCGAGCGGGCGTAGGTGTAGACTCCTTGCACCTGCAATCCTTGCGAGAATCGCCGACTGACAGAAACCTGGAGGCCATTGTAATTGGAGAACCCGCTCAGGCGGCGCGTTTGCATGCCCGGGAAAACCGGGTTGCGGCGAGGCAGGGTCCCTGTGGCGGGATAGGAGAGAGTGCCGTCGGCTGCCCGGTTCGGAATGGGGGTATTGCCGTCGTATCGCTGGATCAGGTGCTTGCCAACCGAACCCACATAGCCCACCGAGGCCACCAGCGAAGGCAGGATTTCACGCTGTACCGTGAGGTTGTACTGGTACATGTAGGGTGTCTGATAGTCGTCGCGGACAGCCGTCTGAGCAGAGGGCTGCGGATTGATCTGGGCAGCCGCCAGAGGATGCGGGAACGGCGCTCCGACTCCTAACCGCGCGGCGTTCCAGAAGGGAGGCGTCCGGTCAAAGAGGTTCAGGAACTGGTTCATGAGGATTTGATCGTAGAAAATGCCCCAACCCCCGCGAACCGAGGTCTTGCCATTGCCCATGACGTCCCAGGCAAAGCCGAAACGGGGAGCAAAGTTCCGATGATTGCCCTCGAACGGTGGCTTGTTCCCCAGCGTCGTGTCCGTGGGATCATCCAGGAAGGACATCTTCCCGTTGACCTCCGTGGGGACGGTGGTGATCTCGTAGCGCAATCCGAGGTTCAAGGTCAGCCGCGGCGTGACCTGGAAATCATCCTGGAGGTAGGTGCCAAACAGAGTCGCCCGAATGCCGCGATTGGGTTCACTGCCGGGGAAGGGAAAATCCACCGATTGGACGCGGGCCAACAAGAAGCTTTCCAGGGAATCGAACACGTAATCCCCCGAAAAGCGGTTCCAGTTTTCGGTGTTCCACTGAAATCGCTCCAGAATGAAGCCGATCTTCAGGGTGTGGCGTCCAATGGTAATGTGCAAATCATCGGACGGCTGGAACGAATTCATCCGGAAGTAGCGGGGATCGTTAATCGTGGCACAGCAGGGAGAAATCCCCGAGATCGTCATCCGCCCGAACGGCCGTCCGGGGATGAACGACAGCGATGCATCCGGTTTATCCCCCAGCTTCGCCAAATCCACCAGCGTCACGGAGCGATTGAAGCCGAAGCGCGCTACGTTTAGGACCGTCGGCGAGAGGGTGCGGGTCCATTGCAGGGTCGCGTATTGATTCCGGTGGGGTTCGCTCTCGCCGAAGAGTCCTAGAACGTGATCCGTGGCCTCCAGGCGCAGCTTGTCGCTGTCGTCCATCGTGTAGCGGCCAAACAAGGCATCCTTCTCGGTAACAATCCAGTCCACCCGGCCTGTCCCGTAGTCCACGCGAGCGGGCTGAGTCTGGGTGAACAGGTAGCGGCCAATCCCCGGCGCGGTGCTGGGCCCGTTCGGGAGCGGATAGAGGTCGAGATACGGAACGACGACCGGGTTCACGGTAATGGGCGCACGCCCGGGGATGATTCCCCGGCGCGCGTCCGCGTCGGGAACCAGGGCACTCTTGGAAACACCCAGGCGCTCGCGGAAACCTTCATAATTTCCGAAGAGGAAGAGCTTGTCCCGGCGGATCGGGCCGCCGGCCGTTGCGCCAAACTGATTGCGCTTGAACGGCGGGATCGGCTCGCGGGGATTGTCGAAGAAGTTCTTGGCGTCGAGCTTGGAGTTGCGCAGAAACTCGTACAAGCTGCCGTGGAAGGTATTGGTGCCGGAGCGCGTGACGGCATTGATGACAGCCCCCATCGAGCGGCCATATTGGGCGCCCTGATTGTGGGTGATCACCTGAAACTCCTGGATGGACTCCACCCCGAACTGCTGGCCTCCGGCGCCGCCCGGTGTGAAGTTCTGCGAGTCGTTGATATCGGTCCCATCCAGCATGAAGTAATTGGAGGTCAGGCGCGCTCCGTTGGCGGAAAACTTGACGCCGCGCCCCTGGTTCGGACCGCTGCCCGCTCCCGTGGCCACGCTGATCCCGGGCTGCAACAGAATCAATTGGTCAAAACTGCGGCCGTTGAGCGGGAGCGCGCGAATCTTCTGCTCGCCCACCAGTTCGGCCACGCTCGCGCTGGTGGTCTGCACCAGCGGCGCTTCGCCGATGACTTCCACCTTCTCCGCCACCTGGCCCGGATTGAGCGTGAAATTGATGACGATTTCCGACCCGACCGTCAGCGTGATTCCGGAATGAACGACGGCTTGGAATCCTGCCGACGAAGCCTCCACCTGATACCCGCCCGGGTTCAAGGCGGGAGCATAGTAGCGCCCCACGTTGTTGGTTTGCAGGGACCGGGACTGCCCCGTGGCCGTGTTGGTGATGGTGATTTGCGCACCCGGAACGACCGCGCCGGTCGAGTCGGTCACAGTTCCCGTGATGGTCCCGCCGACTGCCCAAACGCCTGGGCCGAAATCAATCCCACCACGAGCAGGGAAAATAGAACCGCCTTCTTCCACCGAGTCTGCATGGTTTCCTCCGACAATTTGCCCTATTTCCGAAAAATTACGGCTTCTTTTAACTTGACCCCACCGGATTTCAGGATAGCACTTTTCTTAGATGCGCGAAAGATGCGCGACAAAGTTTTTTGCCGCTCCCAACAAGGATGGTGCAGGAAGTGTCACATCCCGGCGAGGTTCCCAACCGGCAAGGAAAACTCACTTTGGGAAGAAGGCGAGAGGGAAGGAGTCTGGCATCCCGCAAGACGAGTCCTGCTCAGTGCAGGCCCATGCCCTTGACTACTGAGAGCATGATGGCGGCGGCCATGACCGAACCGATCTGTCCGCCGGTGTTGGCTCCCATGGCGTGCATCAGGAGGTGGCTTTTCTTGTTGTACTTGAAGCCCTCGTTCTGCACCACCCGGGCCGACATGGGGAATGCCGAGATCCCCGCCGCGCCAATCAACGGGTTGATCTTGCCCCCGGTGAAGAAACACATGAGTTTGCCGAAGAGCACGCCCATCGCGGTGTCGAGTGTGATCGCGATGAAGCCCAGAGCAAAAATCCCGAGCGTCCGCACGTTCAAGAATTGTCCCGCTTCCATCGTGGCCCCGATGGTCAGGCCCAGGAGCAGGGTGACGATGTTGGCAATCTCATTGGCCGAGGTGTTCGCCAGCCGGTCCACACATCCCGACACCTTCATCAGATTCCCCAGCATGAGGGCGCCCATCAGGGGGATTCCCATGGGAGCGACCAGCGCAGTGAAGAGCGTAACCAGAATCGGGAACAGAATCCGGGTCCTGTTGGAAACCGACTTCTTGACGCCGTGCATGGCGATTTTTCTCTCGCGCTCCGTCGTCAGGAATCGCATGATGGGCGGCTGAATGATCGGCACCAGCGACATATAGGAGTACGCCGCCACGGAAACGGAGCCGAGCAGGTGCGGGGCGTAATTGGAGGTCACATAGATGGCGGTCGGGCCGTCGCAGGCCCCGATGATTCCGATTGAAAGCGATTCCAGTTGCGAATATCCCAGCAATAGAGCCAGCAACAGCGTCAAGAAAATCCCAAACTGCCCGGCGGCGCCGAGTAGAAGAATTTTTGGATTCTCGAGCAGCGGGGAAAAGTCCGTCATCGCTCCGATCCCGATGAAGATCAGGATGGGAAACAGCTCCGTGATAATCCCCATGTTGTACAGCGTGCGGAGAAACCCGCCTTCCTCCATCACGGCCGCCAGCGGAATATTCACCAAAATCGTCCCGAATCCGATGGGAACGAACAGCAGAGGCTCGATTCCTCTGCCGATTCCCAGATACAGGAGAAGACACCCGATCAGGATCATCAGCAGATGCGCCAGAGTAAGCTGGGTGACTCCCCCGAGGAGACTCTCCAGACCCGACAGTACGGATTGCCACAACAAAGCGATCTTCTCCCTCTAATGCCCCTTCGGCTGATGTTCCGATTCGAGCGGAAAGAGTTTTTTGAGCGCGGAGATGAGAAGGCTCAGCACCCAAAGGCTCAGGAGCGTGCCGCCCATGCCGACTATCGTCAAGGTCAAACCGAACGTCCACATCTCATTCATGGGTACTGGTTGCGCTCCTTCGCAAAGCTAGTGAGTATAAACCAAACGACCCCGGTTTGGCTCATCCTTCTTTTCGTGTCGCGCCCGATCCTTTCCTTCCAGCCGTTGTTTCGGTTCGCCAAAACCTTGCAGGTCCAAGGGAATTCTGGTAGAAAGGCTCGGTCAACCGGCCTGCGTTTCTGAGAGTACCCGGAATCCGGAGGCCCCCAGTCAGGAGACGAGGATGAGCTGGAAAGACTTGTCCGAAATGGCTCCGATGCTGTCGGAAGCCGAGTTCCGCTCGGAGAAAAAGAAACGGCTGATCGGGCTGGTCCTGGGGCCGGCGCTGTTCGCGCTGATGCTGATTACGCCTCCTTTGCCTCACGTGACCAATATGGGGATGCGCACTCTGGGCGTGTTTCTATGGACCATCGCCTGGTGGGTCACCGAGGCAATCCCCGTACCCGCCGCCTCCTTTTTCGGGATGGCGATGCTGGTGTTGTGCGGAATTGTAACCGTCGAGGGAGCGTTTAATTACTGGGCCAACTGGGTCAATATTTTCCTGATTGGCGGCTGCATCATCGGTCACGCCATGAATCAGCAGGGTCTGACGCGGCGCATCGCGTACTGGCTGATCTCGACCCGCTTCGCCTCGGCAAGTCCTTACGCGCTGCTGATGGTGGTGGCGATCAGCCAAGTGATCCTCAGCTCCGTCCTGTCGCACGTCGTGACGACGGTAGTCTTTGTCTCGATCGCTCTGGGACTTGTGGACACCTTAAAGCTCCCCCAGGGAAGCCGCTACAGCGAAGCACTGTTTCTCCTGATCGCCTGGGGATCTGCTTTCGGCATCCTGACGCCAATCGGCACCCCGCCCAATATGCTCACCATTGGGTTTGTGCGAAACGGCCTCAATTATCGAATCGGATGGGCTCCCTGGTTCCTGGCGTGTCTGCCGGTCGCGCTGGTCGGAATCCTGGCGATTTACCTGGTCACCAAATTCGTGCTGCGGCCGGAAATTCCCCAATGGACCGCGACGCCGGATATGATCCGAGGGGAACTCCGACAAATGGGCCCGATGGGGCGGGGAGAAAAGATCGCGGGCGGGGCGCTCCTCACCGCGCTCGTCCTGTGGAGCCTGCCCGATACGTTGCCGCTGTTTCTGCCGGGGCAGCAGACGAATCCGGTGAGTGTTTGGGTCAGAACGCACCTCGATTGGTCGGTGACCTCCATCCTCGTCGCCACTTCCCTCTTCCTGATTCCGGTGCATTGGGCGAGCCGAAAATTCGTGATGACCTGGGAAGAGGCGGTCAAAGGCATCGAATGGGGAACGCTGGCCCTGATCGGATCTGCGCTGGCAATGGCGAGCGCCATCGCGGACAAAAAAGTCGGCTTGGGCGACTTCTTCGCCCAAAGTCTAAGCTCGATGGGCGAGCCGGGCCGGTCTCATCTATTACTCGTTTTCGGCACCATCGCTTTCACGATCATCGCAGGAAGCTTCATCTCGAACGTCGCCATTGTCAGCATGGTAGGGGCGCTCACAATCGCCATCGCCCCCTCGGTGGGCGTCAACCCGGTTGCCCTCATGGTCGCCGTCGGAATCGCCAGCTCCATGGATTTCTCTCTCCCGGTGGGCAATCCGCCCAATGCCATCGTTTTCGCCAGCGGCCGGATAAAGATCGGAACGATGGTCAAGGGCGGCGTGGTTCTTTCCCTTCTTTGCATCCTCCTGATCACGTTTATTGCGTTCCCGCTGGCGAATTGGATCTTCCCCTGGCCGGGGTAAGCAACCCTACCAAAGCGTCGGCGGAGCCCGAACCGCAATCCAAGGAATTACCAGGCTTCCCATTCCTCCCTTCAGGCGCAGTTCGAGGCGGAGCCGCCGGGCGCTGCTGGGGGCGGAGATGCGCAGTTCCAGTTGGTCCCAAAACCAGTCGTTGTCAATCCGCTCCTGCGCCAGCGGGGCGGTGACGAGCGCGAGCGTCTGGACGTGTTCATCGAGCGCGCTCATCTCGATCTGGCTCCCGGCGCAGGCTGCCGTCTGACAACTATAAAACGCCCGCACGCTGTAGGAGCCGCCGCCCGCAATCACGGCCTCGGCGGAAACGGTCGCCTGGCGTTCCGGCGAAGACTCGTTCCAATAAAGAACCGTCACCGTCCGGCCCGCCACGGGCAACTGCCGCAGGAGTGATTGCGGAAACTGCATTTGCCCCGAGGATTGTTTCGAAATCAAATCCGCCGTTCGCAAGATCGGTTCGGATTCCAAAGAAAGCAATGCTCGTCCGCCAAGGAAGACCACGATTGCCAAGGTGGCAATCCATACGAAAGAAGCGTCGGAGCGGAACGTTGCCAGGAAAGGACGAGGCGAAGAGGACTTGCCCGAACCGGGCGCAAACGCAGCCGGCGCAAGCACAGCCGGCGTAAGCGCAGCCGGCGCAAGCGCATCCAATGTCCGGCGAACAAGCCATGCTGCCGCTTGCCACACGAACCAGAATCCAGCCACCGCCAACAGGATTTCCCAGGGCAAGGTCGGAAGACGGTAGCGGGCGCTCGGCGGCTGCAAGAAAATTGTTCCGAGCCAGAGGTACGCGGGCAGGGTCGCCAAGAGCCAAGCGGCTCTGCGTCGCTCGATGAGAAGGACACCGACGATTCCAAGCAGCGGCATGACAATCCATCCGCCGCTGGTCAAGTCCAATGAGAGAGCTTGGTACATTCGCCCCGCCGTTTCAAAGCGAGCGCGTTGGAGCCTGGGAAAAGTCACGCTGCGGCTCACCAAGTCCGGGTTCCTCTGTCCCACAAATTCGACGAAGGGAAGGTAAGTCTCCGGCTGCAACACGTACCGTTGGCTGGGACCCGGATCGCGGAACAGAAGCGGCAGGCGGCGCAGGCGGCTCGCGGCGTATTCCCAGGGGTGCGCACGGATCCCCTCCCAGGCGATGGCGGCCAGCGCGCGGTCAATTTGCGTGTCGTTCCATCCAGTCGCGCGCCGCAACTCGGGCATCGCCGCATAGACCACCACCGCATCCGGGCCGCGCTTCTGCTGACGAAACGGCCGATAGACGGACTTCACCTGCGGGTAAATCCCGCCTTCGTAATTCACCCATCGGTCCGAGACGGAGATGAGATTCCGTCCGAGCGACCGCTCCAGCGCAAAGCTGCCCATGACGGAGTAGTTGCAAATCAGAAGGGGCAGCAGCAGCGCCGACCAAGCCAGTCCGGCGCGGAGAAGAAACCCGGTGGCACGTCTCCTGCCCTGGAGTAGGAATAGCAACGCCGCCCAGAGCGGGAAGACTCCAACGGCGATGGGACGGGTGAGTGCTGCCAAAGCGAGCAGCGCGCCGCACGCCCACGCATATCTACCGCGATCCTCCTGCCACCACGCCAGCAACGAATAGGCCGCAGCGGCGAGTAGAAAGGTGAAGAGCGATTCGGAGAGGATGGAGTGCTCAACGATGATTGGGTAAGGGATCACCGCCAGAAACAGGCAGGAAACAACAGCGACCGGACGCATCCGGGGAGACAACATGCGCCGCGCCAGCAGATAGAACAAGACGACGGTGGCTATGCCCAGCAGGTGCTGGACGAGGACTACGGGAAACAATCCCACCGTCGCGGAGCGGCCCGTCAGCCATAGGAACAGCGGATAGAGCGGCGTGCGTCTTGAGAGATCGCCGAACCCCTCACCGCGCCAGAGCCGCTGCGTGATTTCAAAGTAGGAGTCCGAATCAAGATGCAGCAGAGGCGGCAGGGCAATCAAAAACAGCAAGCGCGCAACGGCCGCCAGGGCAACCAGAACCGCCAGGGTGAGCCAGTCGGCGCGATCCAGGCGGAATTCCGCCTTTGGGTACCCACGAGCGGCAGAGGGTTTCCGGGCCATGTGGTATATAATAGGATAGTGTGAGGGCTGAGTATGGCAGACTTGGCAAATATCGATCTGGCGATGGTGATCGAGGAAAAGAAGCTTCGGGCACTTCTGGAAGATCGTATTGACGACCTCAAGCGAACTTACGCGGACCGGAAAGTTGCTCTCGCTGTCTGGTTTGGCAAAGCTACAAAAGAATGGGAACAGAACTTATTGGTCTTATATACAGGCGAGCGGGCTAATCAAATCTATCGAACTCAGCCGGATTTTCTTATGAGGAAGAGTTCGCCGACGATTGATGCGACCACCGTGGACGACTTCGCAGATTTCCTCGTTTCAGACCGGCAACGCCTAGAGCCGTATTTTCAGAGCTCCGAAGTGCTTTATTGCGACAAGGAACTCCTCAGCGAGCCGATTCTGCGGGCATTCAACGTGCGTGCCGAACCATCAGGGCTTATGAAGGGTTGGTACGTGAGGGCTCATGAGTATGAAGACACCAAAGCTCCGAAGCTACGGAATCTGCTTGCTCGTTGGAGTCCGGTAAGGCCGGATATCGGCTTAGTAAAGGTGGAAGAGTCCCAAGATTTTGAGCACTGTCGCGGGCTATTGCATATGGAGTTTAGTTTTGGAGCCGGTCCAAGATGGTTGCCGCTATCTCTGGGAGCCCTCAGCCCCTACTCGTTTTATGACGACTGGGTAAAGGGACGTCCTGGCTATTTCCTTTTCCGGGGCGGCTCACTCTATCAAATTCAGAAGTTCGAAGAGAAGACGGCACCGGAGTATTCCAGCCAAGTTCTGGAACCATTGCGCGATGACAGATACCCTGAAGTCTATCTGCGAGCAGTACACTTACCTGAACAATCCGCGTTTTGATTTCATTCCCAACGAATTACCGCGCCACCGCGAGATCATCCTGCGGGACTTGAAAGAGTTGGTTTCGGCAGCGTCCGATGAGGCGGAGTTAGAAAAGACCGTCACGGTCTTGGCCGGAACTCTCTTGGAGGCAGTACTGTACACTTTCCTCCAGAGCCAACAAGATTACATTGCCGGGTTCGGATTTTCATTCAACCCCGAAGCTCTTTTGAGCAGGTATGTGGACATTTTCAACAAATCGTTCCAAGATGTGTTGCCGAAAGCTGTCCTTCCAAATTGGGTCGTGGAACACCGAAACCTTGTTCACATTAACAGGGAACTGAACTCCCCGCCCGACGTTTGCTGGCATGCCTCTCGGGATATGCTGAAAATACTGAACACGCTGCTCGGTGAGTTGTCACAATTTTCCAGCCGGTAACCGTAATCAGAATTCATAACAGGTTTGCCGGGTGGAACGGGTACGTCTATTCGTAGCGCAACGCTTCGATGGGGTCAAGGGAAGCGGCTTTGTGGGCGGGGTAATAGCCGAAGAAGATGCCCACGGCGGCGGCAAACGCGAACGAGACGAGCACGGAGAGAGAAGAGACCAAGGTGGGCCAACTGAAGAAGCGGGAGATGACGATTGCCAGACCCGCACCGAGCAGTACGCCGATCAATCCGCCGATCAAGCTCAGGACCAGAGACTCGGTGAGGAACTGGAGGCGAATCTGGCCGCTGCGCGCCCCGACGGCCATGCGGATGCCGATCTCTCGCGTGCGCTCGGTGACAGAGACCAGCATGATGTTCATGATGCCGATGCCGCCGACCAGCAGGGAGATGGCGGCGATGCTGCCGAGCAGGAGCGTCATGATGGTGGTGGTCTGCTGCGCGGTCTCCGCGATGTCGGACAGATTGCGCACCGTGAAGTCGTCCGGCTCGCCCTGGCGAATCCGGTGCCGCTGGCGGAGAATCTCGCTGATCTGCTTTTCGGCGACGTAGGAAGCGGCAGGGCTGACCGTGGACAGCATGGCGTTCTCAATCGAGAGGTTCGCGCGCCCCCGCACCTTCTTTTGCACGGTGGTGTAGGGCATGAGGGTGATGTCGTCCTGGTCCTGCCCCATCATGGACTGCCCCTTGGAGGACAGCACGCCTACCACTCGAAAGGGCAGGTCGCGCACACGCAGGATTTGCCCCACGGGATCAATTCCCGGAAACAGATTATCGGCGACCGTCTTGCCGAGCACGACGACGCGCGCGGCGGCCTGAATGTCTCCCTCAGTGAAGAACTCACCATCCTGGATCGGCCAGGCGCGAATCTTCAAATACTTATCATTGACGCCCTGGATTTGCGTGAACCAGTTCTGATTCCCGAAAACCATCTGCCCTTGGGAACGGATGATCGGGGTGACAGCTTGCACCACGGAGCTCTCGCGCTCGATGGCCAGGATGTCTTCCTCGGTGAGGGTTCCGGACGTGCCCGCTCCCATCTGGATTCCCCCGAAACGCCGGCTGCCCGCCCAGACCTGGAGAATATTGGTCCCCATGCTCTGGATTTGCTCTTCCACCAAGTTCTGGGCGCCCTGTCCGATGGAAACCATGGTGATGACCGCGCCGACGCCGATGACGATTCCAAGCATCGTCAGCAGGGAGCGCATCTTGTTGCGGCTCAAAGCACGCAACGCTACTTTCAGGATGGCCCATAACTTCATAGCGCTTCCTCTGCCGCTTCGTCGCTCGCGGGAGGCATCTGGTCGAGGGTCTCGCGCGCGCTGCGGGGACTGGCCACCGGCGCGTCCTGGCGAATCCGTCCGTCGCGAACCGTGACAATGCGCGTCGCGTGCGATGCGATGTCGGCCTCGTGGGTAACGAGGACCAGGGTCAGCTTCTGCTCGCGGTTGAGCCGCTGGAAAATTTCCATTACTTCCAGCGACGAGCGGGAATCGAGGTTCCCGGTCGGCTCATCCGCGATGAAGATGGACGGGCGATTGACCAGCGCCCGCGCGATGGCTACCCGCTGTTGCTGGCCTCCGGAGAGCTGGCTCGGCACGCTGCGTTCTTTGTCGGAAAGTCCCACGGACGCGAGCGCCTCACGCGCCCGGCGGAGCTGCTCCCGCGGCGACGCCCCGGCGTACAACAAGGGCAGCTCCACGTTTTCCAGAGACGAAGTCCGCGGCAACAGGTTCATGGCTTGAAAGACGAAACCGATTTTCCGGTTGCGGACGTCGGCCAGCTCGTTTCCTGAAAACTGGGAGACATCCATTCCCTCGAGGAAATAGTGGCCGCGCGTCGGCCGGTCCAGGCAGCCGATCATATTCATCAGGGTGGTCTTGCCGGATCCGGATGGCCCCATGATCGCGACAAATTCCCCCCGACCGATGGCAAGGGAAACGCCTCGCAGGGCGTGGACCTCCACGTCCCCGCTGCGATAGATGCGATGAACTTGCTCCAGACGGATCACATCGCTTTGATCCGGAGAAACCAATCCCAAGCCGGAGTCGTGTTGCTCTGTGCGCCGCCTCTCTTGCTGGGTAGCTTCTGCCACAGCCTCTCGATTCTGTTCTGCGGATTCGGATGCAGAGCTGGCCGGTACTACCGCCTGCCGCCTCCACCGCCGCCAAAAGGAATCACAAACGGTCGGTTAGCGGAACCGGGAGGCCTCCCGGCCTGCGCGCCGTTGGGCGCAGCCTCGGACGTGTCTCCGACAACCACTTTTTCCGTTTCTTTCAATTCGCCCGAGACGACCTCCGTGGCGGAGCCGTCCGTGATGCCGAGCAACACCTGCCGCGGCTCCGGCTTGTTGCCCGCGCCTAACGCCCATACAATCCCCGGACGACTCGCGCGCTGCCGGGGCGCCGGGAATTGGATCTTCTCGGCCGGGTCCCAATTCTGCCCGGGGGCGAGACCGGCCGCAGGAGCCGCTCCCCGGTCTCCAGTCGCCGCTCCCGGAGTCTGCGCCTGGAATCGTCGCCCGGTTCCTGCTCCGGCCCCGGTCCCTCCACCGAGTTGGCGGAAGTTCTCTTGCATCCGTTGCCGCTCGGCTTCTGACAGGTTGGGCGGCAGGTCCTGCATCTGGCGGAAAAAGGCACGCCGTTCTTCTGGCGAGGAGGCGGTCGCACCGGATGGCTGGGCCGGCTTGGGGCGTTCGTCGCTCTCCAGTGAGTTCTTGCCGACCTGCCTTGGCTGTTCGACCGCTCCCTGACGGGCGCGGCTCTGATTGCCCGCTCCGCCCTCGGTCGGGAGATCGCTCAAGCCGGAACCCTTAACCTCGGGAGGCCGTCGAAGCATTTCCGCCACCTGTTGGCGCGTTGTGCCCGGAGGTAAGTACCTCAACGCTGCATTAGGGACCTTTAAGACATCGTTCTCCTGGGCCACGGTTATGGTGAGGTTGGCAGTCATCCCGGGCTTCAATTCCAGTCGCTCGTTATTCACGTTCATAATGACGCTATAAGTAACAACGTTTTGAATGGTTTGCGGGTTAAGACGTATTTCTGAAATTCTCCCGGTGAAGTTCCGATTGGGGTAAGCATCCACTGTAAAGCGCGCGTCTGAGTCATGGGATATGTTTCCTATATCTGCTTCATCTATATTGGCATTTACTTGCATTTGAGTCAGATCATTCGCTATTAAGAACAGAATCGGAGCCTGAAGGCTCGCTGCGACTGTCTGGCCAACGTCTACGTTGCGGGAGACAACAACGCCGTCTACGGGCGAGTAAATGTTGCTGTAAGCAAGGTTTACCTCCGCTTGATTCAAGGCGGCTTTGGCCTGCTCGGCCTGCGCTTTGGCCTGTTCGATCTGAGCGCGTCCAGAGTTGATTTGCGCCTGAACCTGCTCGACAGCGGCGGCAGCCTGTGCATACCGGGCAGCGGCACTCTCGGAATTGGCTTTGGCGCTGTCGAAGTCGTTCTGCGAGACGATTCCGCCTTGTTGCAATTCTGTGAACCGGCGGAAGATCTGGGCGGTATTGTCGCGGGCGACGCGGGTCGCTTCCAGGTTGGCCTTGGAGCTTTCAAGGTTTGCCAACTGATTCTTCAGTTCCGCCTCCGTCGTCTGGACGCGGGCTTGGGCGGCCATGACATTCGCCCGGGCCTGCTCGACTTGCGCTTCGAAGTTGCGGGGGTCAATCCGGGCGAGCAATTGCCCGCGCCGGACGGTCGAGTTGTAGTCGGCATAGAGCGCCTGAATCTGCCCGGAGATCTGGCTCCCCACCTGGACGGTCAGCACCGCCTGGACCGTCCCGGTGGCGTTGACGACGTTGCGGATGGGGCCGCGCTGGACCGCTTCGGTGAAATACGTGTGAGCGGCTGCCGTCTGCCTCAAGAAAATGAAAGCGGCGATCCCGATGGCGGCCGCGACGACCACCGCCACCAGCAAGAACGAGCGTTTGATGCCGAATAATCTCTTAGTTCCGGTATCCATGATGGCAGTCACTTTCCCGTTGAAGCCCTGGACCTGCGAGCGGAGTTCGGTTGGGAGGGCGGGCCAAGGGGTGCTTGCACTAAGCGCATCGGATTGTTCTCGCTTGCCCCTTTAAGAATAGACTCCCGAGGCTCCCAAAAGGTTACCACGGAACTGGAAACCGCCCCGACCCCCTGCATCTTTGCGAACACAGAATTCGCAGGATAGTTGTGGAGGGCAAAGCGGAGCCGAGCAGGAAACGGAGGCAGCGCGGATCAGGACACGGCTACCTTCCTGCCAAGAACGCCCCTTGGGGAGACGACCAGGGGGGCTATCTCTTGGGTTCATGCTCCATGACATCCATCAGGGCGTCGGCCAGTTCCGGCAAGCTGTCCACCACCAGATCGGGCGGGTTCGAATCCAGCGCGAGGGTTCCGAAACCGTAGGTTACGCCGCAGGTCCAGATGCCGCCCTTCGCCCCGGTCGCGATGTCCACGTCCGAGTCTCCCACGATCATGGCCTCTCGCGGCGGAACACCGGTTTCGCCCAGCAGCGCATGGACCCCCACCGGGTCCGGCTTCTTGTTCTCAAAGCTGTTGCCGCCATAAACAAAGCGGAAGAGAGGAAGCAGGTCCAGTTCATCGAGAATTTCCCGGCTCACCCGAACGGGCTTGTTGGTCAGGATGGCGAGGATGCGGTTCTCGGCGCCGTTGGCGAGCCGTGCGAGACTTTCCCGAACGCCATGGTAGAGGGTGGTGTTGTCTAACTTATGCCGCCGGTAGTAGTCGAGGAAAAAATAGAGGCCGCGGCTGACTTCCTCCAGGGTGACCCCGTCCCCGATAGCCCGCGCGATCAGCGCCTCCGCCCCTTGCCCGACGTAAGAGTAGATCGTTTCATCATCGAGCGGCCGCCGCCCCAGATGACGCAGCGTGGCGTTGACGCTCAAGGCGAGGTCGGTCTTCGAGTCAATGAGCGTGCCGTCCAGATCGAGAATCAATAATCGAATCCGGGGCCTTAATTGGGCAAACTTCATGCGGTTTCCTGACCCGACCCACAGAGGGAATCGATAGCTGCGGCCGGTGCAATGCGTGTCGGGAAAGACGGAACGGTACGGCTACCGCTTCTTGGCAGCGGCCGGGATGACCGGACGCGGCATCACCCGCACCAGCGCGTGCGGAATCTCGTGGCCTGCGGCGGGATAGTTCCGCATCTCGCGCTGCACCAGGTCCACAAACTCCTGCATCTGCTTTTGCATCCGCTCCATTTTTTCCCGCATGTTCAGGACGATCTCGACGCCGGCCAGGTTGACTCCCATGTCGCGCGTGAGGCTCAAAATTGTTTCGAGCCGCTCGATGTCCTCGTCCGAGTAAAGCCGGGTGTTGCCCTCGGTGCGCGAGGGTTTCAGCAATCCTTCGCGTTCATAGAGGCGCAAGGTCTGCGGATGAATCCCGTAGCTCTCGGCGACGGCCGAGATCATGTAGGCCGCTTTTTTCCGCTGTCGTTTCCGCATGGCAGTCATGGCCGGGATTCGGAATTCCCGGCTCCGGGCCACTGAACTGATTCCGAATTACGGATTCAATATTCCGGATCACTTACAGTTGCCGATACAGGTCAGAGCGAGGGTTTTCCGGATTCAACCGGGCCAGTTCGCGCAAAATTTCCTTGGAGCGTTCATCGGCCAGCCGGGGAACCTGGACCTGCACCTCGACGTATTGATCGCCCCGTCGGCCGGTCTTGAGTGAGGTGACCCCCTTCTCGCGCAGGCGGAACTTCTGCCCGCTGGCGGTGCCCGGCGGAATGCGCAGCAGCGCCCGGCTCTGATCAATCGTGGGCACCTCGATCTTGGCGCCCAGTGCCGCTTCCGAGACGGTGACGGGGACCAGGGTGTAGATGTCATCGCCGCGGCGCTCAAAGAACGGATGCGGGGCCACCTTCGTAATGATGTACAGGTCGCCGCTCGGAGCACCGCTCTGTCCGGCATTCCCCTTGCCGGCGATCCGCACGCGGAATCCATCCTGCACTCCCGCCGGAATCCGCACCTCCAGGGCTTCCGACTCCGGCCGCCGTCCTTCCCCTTGGCAGCTTGGGCAAAGGTCCTGCGCCCGCCCGGTCCCGCGGCAGCGCGGACACGGCCCGGTGAATCGCATGTTGGCCATCATCTTGGTTGTGTTGCCCGCGCCTTTGCACTCCGGGCAGGTGATCTCGCGCCCCGTGCCCCCATTTCCCTGGCAACTCGGGCAGGGTCTCTGCCGCATCACGTTCAGCCGAACCGTCGTTCCCCGGATCGCATCCCAGAAGCCGATCTGTACGTGGTATTCGAGGTCACTGCCGCGTTCGGGTCGCGGCTGTTCCGGTTCGGCCCGGCGGAAGAATTGCGAGAAGACATCCCGAAAGCCGCCCGCGCCCGATTCGGCCCCGGGCCAGTCGGAGAAGTCGAATCCGCTGAAATCCACGGGGCGCTGCGCGCGGGAGCCCGCCGGTCCGGGATGCGGCCCGGTCTCGGCGTAATACCCCATCCGGTCATACATCTCGCGCTTCTTGGGTTCGCTCAGAACCTCGTGAGCTTCCGTGACCTTCTTGAAGCGCTCCTCGGCGGCTTTATCCCCCGGATTGACGTCGGGATGATGCTTTCGGGCGAGCCGCCGGTAGGCTTTGCGAATCGCTTCGGCGCTCGCTTTGCGATTCACCCCGAGTGTTTGGTAGTAATCGTCCCGACCTGTCATACCAACCGGCCCCTCAAAAGCAGTGACGAGTGAAGAGTGACCAGTGACAAGCAAATCTACAAGGACTGAAATTGCTTATCACTCGTCACTTGTCACGGCCTTTACTTTTCACTTCCTTTGTTCTCATCCACATCCACGTACTCGGCGTCAATCACTTCCCCTTCCTTGGACCCTGAGTCGGAAGACGGTTCTCTGCCGCCGGAGCCCGATCCAGCTTCCGGAGGGGGCTGGGAGGCGGCTTGCTGATACATCACTTCAGCCAGCTTGTGTGTCCCCTTGGTCAGCCGGTCCACGGCCCGGTTGATGTCCGCCGCCGGCTTGTTCTGCTCAATGGCCTCTTTGGTCTCCTTGATCGCGTCTTCAATCTCCTGGGCGTCATGTTCGGAGATTTTCTGCCGGTTTTCCGAAAGCAACTTCTCTACGTTGTAGACCATCGAATCGGCCCGGTTCCTGGCCTCGACTTCCTCACGCCGCCGCCGGTCCTCTTCCCCGTGGGAGTCGGCTTCTTTCTGCATGCGGTCAACCTCATCCTTGCTCAAGCCGCTGGAAGCCGTAATGGTGATCTCCTGCTGCTTTCCGGTGCCGAGGTCCTTGGCCATGACGTGGACGATGCCATTGGCGTCAATGTCGAAGGTAACCTCGATCTGCGGGATGTTGCGCGGGGCCGGCGGCAGTCCCACCAACTGGAACTTGCCGAGCGTCCGGTTGTCCCGAGACATGGCCCGCTCCCCTTGCAGCACGTGAATCTCGACGGAGGTTTGATTGTCCGCCGCCGTCGAGAAGATTTCGCTCTTGCGCGTCGGGATGGTCGTATTGCGCTGAATCAACGGAGTCGCGACCCCTCCCAGGGTTTCCAGACCCAGCGTCAGCGGCGTCACGTCGAGCAGCAGGAGGTCTTTTACCTCTCCGCTCAGCACGCCCGCCTGGATGGCAGCGCCCACCGCCACCACCTCGTCCGGATTGACGCCCTTGTGCGGCTCCTTCCCGAACAACTCTTTCACCAGGTTCTGAATTTTCGGCATGCGCGTTTGGCCGCCCACCAGCACCACTTCGTCAATGTCGGACGGCTGCACGCCCGCGTCTTCGAGCGCCTGCTTGCACGGTCCCACGGAACGCTGGATCAGATCATCCACCATGGACTCCAGCTTGGAGCGCAAGAGCCGTTTCACCAAGTGCTTGGGGCCGGCAGCGTCCGCGGTGACGAAAGGCAGATTGATCTCCGTCTCGGCAACCGTGGAGAGCTCGATCTTGGCTTTCTCCGCCGCATCCTTCATCCGCTGCAGCGCCATTTCGTTGCCTTTGGAGCGAAGATCGAGCCCCTCGTCTCTTTTGAACTCCTCGATCAGCCAGTCAACAATCCTCTGGTCAATGTTGTCCCCGCCGAGGTGGGTATCGCCGTTCGTGGACTTGACTTCGACCACCCCTTCGCCGACCTCGAGAATCGAGATGTCGAAGGTGCCGCCGCCGAAATCGTACACCGCGATCGTCTCGTCCTTCTGCTTGTCAAGCCCGTAGGCCAGGGCCGCGGCGGTAGGCTCGTTCACGATGCGCATTACTTCCAGCCCGGCGATCTTCCCCGCGTCCTTGGTTGCCTGGCGCTGGCTGTCGTTAAAATAGGCCGGCGTGGTGATCACCGCCTGCGTAACCGGTTCCCCCAGGTAGTCTTCCGCAGACTGCTTCATCTTTTGGAGGATCATGGCCGAGATTTCCGGCGGAGAGAAAAACTTCTTGCCGCCCTCAATCAGCACCCGGACGTCCCCGTTCGGCGCAGTGGCCACCTTGTACGGCACCATCTTCATTTCTTCGCTGACTTCCACATAGCGGCGCCCCATGAACCGCTTGATGGAATATATGGTATTCTCAGGATTGGTGATGGATTGGCGCTTGGCAACCTGCCCCACCATTCGCTCCCCGCTCTTGGCGAATGCCACGACCGAGGGCGTGGTCCGGGACCCCTCGGCATTCGGAATCACTTTCGGTTCCCCACCTTCCATCACCGCGACAACCGAGTTGGTGGTGCCGAGGTCAATGCCAATTACCTTTCCCATGAGATGAAACCTCCTGCGTCAATCAGATTAGGCTTCCCTGCGAGGACGGATGGAGCCAGCAGCCCAACGCTACCCTGCGAGTCTAGCCTTTAGTCAAATAATAATATATGGCTTGAGTGTATCATTGTCAAGTTTTTTCAAGCTGTCGTTGGGATTCTCTGGGAAATAGAATATGATTCTTATTTTCAACAAGATAAAATGGATTTCATATGCACTTGCGATAATCCTGAGCTTAGGAACCATGGCGTGCAAGTCAGAAAATCCAGTACCGCCTGCATCGTCCATTGTGGTTGCCACTGCCGCTGATCTAGTGAAAGTGAGCGAGCCTTTAGCAGCGGCGTTTGAGCACCGCAATGGCATTCGAGTCACCTTCAGCTTTGGATCCTCCGGTCAACTGGAACAACAGATTCGCCAGGGAGCACCGTTTGATGTCTATGCGCCAGCGGCACGCTCTTATTGTGAATCCCTGAGACACGACGGCTTCCTCGAAGCGGAGTGTACCGTGTTTGCGCTAGGGCGTCTCGTGGTCTTGTCCGGTGGGTTCGCCCTCGAATCATTGTCGGAACTAGAAGACAAACGAATTCAGCGCATTGCGCTGGCGAATCCACTCCATGCTCCCTACGGCCTGGCAGCGCAACAGACCTTGCAGGCAGTAGGGCTTTGGCAGGCACTCGAACCGAAATTCGTCTATGCCGACAACGTGGCGCACGCTTTGCAGATGGCGAAGACCGGAAATGCAGAAGCGGCGTTGGTGGCTCTGGCGTTGGTGGCGAAAGATGCGAGCAGCGCCTTCTTGCTCGTGGACGCGAGCCTCCATGCGCCGATTGAACAGACTGTTACGGTTCTCAAGGCTTCTCACAACCAGCAAGGCGCACTGGCTTTTCGAGATTTTCTCGCTGGGCCGGAAGCGCGGCAGATTCTCGCAGCGTACGGTTTCGGGCACCCCTGAGATTCGTTCGCTTTTTCTTCGCAGCATCTCGGTTGCGCTATAATCATCGGAGCCGCGCCAGTCCCGCTTGCCCTGAGCTCGCCGGAGGGAGCCCAGTCGAGGGGACCTTGAGGGAGCGGGCAAAGATTCCCATTCGGTTTGAACAACGGAATTCGTATGGAACTCGTACAAGCCTGGCAACAGATGGATTGGTTCCCGCTCTGGCTTTCGCTCCAGGTGGCGGGGATCGCGACGGTCCTTTCCTTGGGAGTGGGGCTGGCCTTGGCCTATCTGCTGGCCCGCTATCGCTTCCGGGGCCGCGAGGCGCTGGACGCTCTGGTTACGCTCCCCATGGTGCTTCCGCCCACCGTGCTGGGCTATTATCTTCTCGTCCTGCTGGGGCGGAGCACGCCGTTCGGGAGGGCGTTTGAAGCCGTCTTCGGCTTCCCGCTCGTATTTACCTGGCAGGCGGCCGTCGTGGCGGCGGCGTTTCACAGTGTTCCGCTTCTGGTGAAGTCGGCGCGGGCCGCGCTGGAAACCGTGGACCGCAACATGGAGAACGCCGCGCGAACGCTGGGAGCTTCCGAGTGGCGCATCTTTTTCCTCGTCACCCTGC
>Ga0209343_10003461_pt1 | contig 19872 bp, 19 predicted proteins | sample RifCSPlowO2_02_FD_184026 | JGI IMG/M metagenome (GOLD analysis project Ga0209343, IMG submission 184026) | Groundwater microbial communities from Rifle, Colorado - Rifle CSP2_plank lowO2_0.2 (SPAdes) (version 2) | ecosystem: Environmental > Aquatic > Deep subsurface > Groundwater | place... | reverse complement strand
CGGTAGTGCCGTCCGAAGCGAATATTTTTGAAGTAATGAGGCTTTTTGAATCTTTGGCGAAAAAATCAGGCGGAAGCGCTTCAGTGTCTTTTAGCGATTCCTTGAATAAGGATGGAGTTTTTATTGAAACGCCTTTTCATTTTACCGCTTTCGGAAACATTGATTTTTTTGAAAAATACCTCAAAGCTCTGGAAGATTTGCCGTATGGAATAAAATTCGCTTCAGCCAATATCGCGGGAAGTACTGGTTTGTACAATAACGGTGAAATGAAATTGGAAGCAAGTATGATTTTCAGTCCGGAGTAGTGTTATGAAACTTAAAACTTGAAACTTGAAACATAGATTCAAATAATGATTTATGTTTTACGATTCATGATTCAAGAAAAATATGAAACTATCCGAAATAAATTTAAACAGCGAAACGCTCTCCGGTTTTTTTAAAAAACGCTGGATGATTATATTGTCTTTTGTCGCGGGTGTCGCAATTATCGGCGCTTTTGCCTGGTCTTTTCTTTTTCTGCTTCAGGCCGTAAATAAATCGGTGCACTATGATGAATTGAGAGTCTCGGGCGAAACCAAAGGCATTGATATGGATTCTTATAATCGGCTCAAAGACAAATGGAAAGATTTTCAAGGAGGAAAATACATTGCGCCGGCAGGCAATTCCGTTCAGATAAATATCAACGCCTTGAATGCCAATTCAGCAAACGCAAACAGCGCGAATGAAAATGCCAATACGGCCGCGAATGCGAATGGCAATGTCAATGCCGCGGTGAATAATAATACTAGCGATATGAATACGAATCAGTAGCTATGTCGCATGCCGCTCTCTCTATTTTAATTTTTGCCATTGTCGGTCTGGGTTTGCCGATTATCACAATCTTGATGTCGCTTTTTTTGCGTCCGCGAAAATCGGCGCGCGAGCCGCAGGAATCAGTGCCTTATGAAAGCGGATCAGCGCCCATCGGAAGCAATCGGGCGGTAGGCTTCGGCTACTACCAATACGCGCTTTTATTTTTGCTTTTTGACATTGCGGCGCTTTTTCTTATCCTCGCTTCGCTTATCGCGCCGATTCTTTCCGCTGCCGCCTTTATCGCAATTTTTGTTTTTATAATTTTTTTATCTCTCGCAATTTTGTACGCGCTAAGGTCAAAAGAATATTTGGAAATATGAAGAGTAATCACGAATATACAAATTTTCTCAAATATGCAAATTCGTATATTTATTTTTGATTTGTATATTTGCGAATACTCTTATGTCTTATCCAACCAAACAAAATTCTATCGGTCCGACAATTCTTTTCGGAAAATTGGAAGAATTGGCGCATAAATATGCCGATGACTTGGCCAATTGGTCAAGGGAAAAATCTTTGTGGCCCCTCACTATGGGCTTGGCTTGCTGCGCCATTGAGATGATGGATTTTGGAGCATCGCGCACGGACGCGGACAGGTTTGGCGTATTTTTCAGGGCCAGTCCCCGGCAATGCGATGTTTTAATTGTGTCAGGAACCGTGACGCGGAAAATGGCGCCGCGCGTTCGCCTGCTTTATGAACAAATGCCCGAGCCCAAATATGTGATCGCCATGGGTTGTTGCGCCATGTCCGGCGGAGTTTTCCGCGGACTTTACAGCGATTTGGACGGTATTGATCAGATTGTGCCGGTGGATGTTTATGTGCCGGGCTGTCCGCCGCGGCCGGAAGCGCTTTTGGAAGGAATCAGGAAATTGCAGGAGAAAATAGGAAAACAAAGAAAATTAGAAAAAGGGGATGTATAAAATATGAAATTTCCGCGCCCATTTTTTTTGACAGTTTTTTTCGCAGTCGGCGGGTATCTTTTCCTTTCGTGGCTATTTTTGATAGCGCTTCTAGATCCTAATGGAAATGCGGAATTTATATATAGAACAGCGATTTTTATTTTTTTTGCTGAATTTTTACGAATACTTTTAAGTCTTTCCGACGGACAAAAACCAAAGTGGTTCGCAATAATGACAAATAGAATTGCGACAGGTATTTATTTTATCATTATTATAGCAGTGAGCTATGCCATAAAAAATATATACTTGGCGTTGATGATAATCGTTAGTTCGGTCTCAAAATATTCCGGTGATAAATCAACATTTGACCACCAGCAGGCCAAATTTTCTTTTGCATTTTTTTTAATTTTTTCCCCTCTCATTTTGAGTCTCATCATATCGACCGGTCTTGAGGCCGCCACCAAATTCAAGAACGAACACGCGCTGCTTCCAGTCGGTTCTTTCAGCGGCATTAATTATTTGCTCCTATGGGGAGTAATCTATTATTTTTTGCTTGCATTTTTTAGCGCAGAACGATTAATAGGAAAAACAAATATTGAAGAATGGATAACAACCAAAGGAATTCCAAAACTATTAAAAAAAATCTAAAAGATAAATATTGTGAGGAAATTTTTTGCCATTTTGCTTTTTGTTCCGATAATTTTGGTTTTTTTCGCCGCGTTGACTTTGGAAAACGCGCGATCGGTTCTTTTCAGTTCGGAAACATATAAAGATGTTTTGGATCGTAATAATATTTACGGCCGGGCCGATGAATTGATAGCGCAAGAATTGCCCAAGGCCGGTGGAGATTTTTTTTCCAACATACCTTTGATCCGGCCGGAAGACGCCGCCAAAATTTTACGCTCCACTTTCCCGTCATTTTTTTGGAAGGAGACGGCGGAAAATCTGCTTGATCAGTTTTTCGCGTGGTTTAAAAGCGATGCCGAGCCGCTGGCTTTGATAATATCGGTGGAAAAACCGAAAAAAATATTTGTTGAAAATTTTGAAAAAACAATCAATGAGCGATTGTCAGTGCTCCCAGTCTGCAATATTCAGGATATTATAGCGCTTGGGTCAAAATTCGCGGAAAATAAAGAAAATCAAAAAATGGAAATCGCTTGCCGGCCTCCCGGCGTTAACGAAATAAAAGACATTGAAAAACTTTTTCCATCCGGAACGCCGAATTTTTTCCTTTTGATCCAAGATGTTTTGAAAACCATTCCGGACAGCATAAATTTGCCGGCGGTAATTTACAATCTTGAATTGCAAAATCTAAAAAAAGAAACCAATGCCACGGCCATTCCGGAAATCAAGCTTAATCAAAATAATCAATGGAATTTTCTTTTTGAATCCCAGCTTGAAGGCGGGGAAGCTGATTTTGTGAAAAATTTGCGCGAAGCAAGATTAATGGCGCAAAAAATATTTTCGTACATTATATATTTATGGATCGGACTCGGCGTCATGGTTGTTATTTTTACTCTTCTGATTCTGGGGCAGATTCAATCAATGTTCAGATGGATAGGCGCTCTTTTTGCCTCGGCCGGAGGAATCAGTCTGGCGGCAGCATATGGCGCCAAAGAGTTCATTCTTTTGTTTACCACCAGCGCTTTTTTCAAAGGAAATAACGAGATTATAAAAGAAATTCAGCCGATAGTTTCTGAAGTTTTGCGAGATCTCGTTGATATATTGTTTTCGCCTCTCAAAACAACTTCGGCGATTATATTGTCAATCGGTCTGGTGTTTTTATTGGGCTCAACCATTCTTTATTATCAAAAAAAGAAAGAATCGCCCAAACGGCTTTTGAGGTGATTTAATGTTTTTGTGGTATAATAATGTTGATTAGTTATGAGTAATTTTGATTTTTTTACAAAACGATTTTTAGAGACGAAGATTTTAGAGCAAAACGATAAATTGCTTTTTGTTGAGATTGGCGATTTAAAATTATTGGTGGCGGTAGGATTTTTGATGGAAAATGATTTTACGCGATTGATTTCTTTGGGCGGGGCGGATTACCAAGACAGGATGGAAGGGATTTATCATTTTGGAAAATATGAAGGCGGCGGTGAAATTATTGCTTTGAAAGTAAGAATCCCAAGAAGCAATCCGGCATTGCCGTCAATTGCCAAATTGATCCCGGGAGCCAATTGGCACGAACGGGAGACCTATGATCTGCTTGGAATAAAATTTGAAGGCCATCCGGATTTGACAAGAATTTTTTTGCCGGCTGATTTTCCAGGCTTTCCTTTGCGCAAAGACTGGCATGGCGAAGATACGGTGCCGCTTTTATTTGGAGACGATTCCGGCGAAGCGCCGACCAACCTTATTGAGCGGAAGAAGATATATGATCAAAAATAATCTCCTAACGCAAAAGTCAAATCTCAAAGCGCAAAACTACAACGCAAAACGCAAAAGTTTTGAATTTTGAGTTGTAGATTTGAATTTTTAGCTTTGAGCTCTAAGTTTTTGTCTTTATGTCCCGCACAGTCCTACATTTCGGACCCCAGCATCCTTCCGGCGCCGGATTGCTCCATATGCTCGTCTCGTTTGACGGCGATATTGTGGAGAAAGTTGAAGTTGATCCGGGTTTTCTTCATCGGGCTTTTGAAAAGCGGGCCGAAGACCGCCAATTTTTTCAATTTATTCCCATTTCAAATAAAATTGATTATGTGGGGACGATCGCCTGGGAAGGTCTTTGGGTGGCGGCGGTAGAAAAGGCAATGAGCGTTGAGCCGCCCAAAAGAGCGCAATACATCCGCGTAATCGCTCTTGAGACGCAGAGAATCATCAGCCATCTTTTGTTTTTGGGCGCGTTTGGTTCGGACTTGGGGCAATTTACGATTTTTTTATGGGCGTTTCGGGAGCGGGAGCCGTTTATGAATTTGCTGGAAGAATTGACGGGCGGGAGGCTTCTTTGCAATTATTTCCGTTTTGGCGGAGTGGATACGGATTTGCCGCCGAATTTTTTGCAAAAGCTGTCAAAAGCGATTGATGAGCTTGTCAGAAAAATTCCGGAAGCGGAAGGGCTTTGCGAAGACAATCGGATTTTTTCCGAACGAACAAAAGGCATCGGCATTATTTCAAAGCAACTTGCAATGGATTTTCAATTATGCGGTCCGGTGCTGCGCGGGAGCGGCGTCAATTACGATGTGCGGAAAATTGATCCGTATTTGGTTTACCCGGAAATAAAATTTGACGCGATTGTGGAAAACGGCGGCGATTGTTTCGCGCGGTATAAAGTGCGCGTGCGGGAAATTCACGAATCAATAAAAATAATCAAGCAGGCTGTCTCTCAAATTCCGGACGGGCCTTTCAATATTTATCCGGGGACTTCCCAGCAGAGAATGGTCAAATACTGGATGTTGAAAATTCCCCCAAAAGAAGTTTTTACGCGCTATGAAAATCCCAAAGGAGAGGGGAGCATATATCTTGTCACGGACGGAGGCAAAAATGCCTATCGCGCCAAATTGCGCTCGGCTTCATTCAATAATCTCCAAATCCTTCCGGAAATTTGCCGCGGCGTCAAAATCGCCGATCTTCCCGCGCTCGTCGGCAGTCTGGATCTCGTTTTCGGCGAAGTGGATCGGTAGAAAATTTTGTCATTTTATGGTATACTTTATGTATGTATAATTGGTCAACGGATGAAAAAAAATTTAAAAAAGAAGATCCTCTCGGGTATTCAATTTGGAGAATTGAGCAGATGATCAATTATGGCTTGGGCAGCGACAAGCTCAATGTTCGTTTGGTTAAAAAATATTGGAAAAAAATTTCAATGGACGATCCCACGAAAAAATATCTGCGCTTTTTATTATGGCCAAAAAAATCAACATTCTTACCAAAGAGCAAGAAGCGTTTTTAGAATTGATCTGCAAGGAGCCGTATTTTGTCAAGAATTTTTACTTTACCGGCGGCACGCCCTTAGCCGCTTTTTATTTATTTCATCGGCTTTCCGAAGACATTGATCTTTTTTCAGAAGAGGAAATTGATATTTTATCGATCAGAACATTTATCGGCGCAGTCCGGAAGAAATTAAAAATTAAGCAGATTGATTATCGGCAGTATTACGGACTGCACACATTTCAATTGTATTTTTCGCGCACGAACATTCTCAAGGTTGATTTTAATTATTATCCTTTTCCAAGAATTGAGAAAGGATCAAAATACAAAGGATTGACGGTTGACAGCATATTGGATATTGCGGTTAACAAAGTTCATACGATTGCCATGAAATCGCGAGCTCGAGATTTTATTGATATTTACTTTATTATTCGAAAAATGGGATACGATTTTAATGATCTGGTCAAAGAAGCGAAAGTAAAATTTGATTGGCACATTGATCCGATTCAGCTTGGATCAAGATTGTTTCAAGCAAGCGAAGCGACGGACTTTCCCCGCATGCTTGTAAAAATTTCCGATAAAGAGTGGCGGGATTTTTTTATTCACGAAGCGGAAAAATTTAAAAAACAAATTATTAAATAGAGGAAGCTTAGATTTGGTTTTCAGAGAAGTGAATCGGTAGAAATTTATGTTTGAATTTTTGAAAAATATTTTCATTATTGGATTGCAGGCGGCGGGCGTGGTGATGCTTTTGACTTTGTTTGCCATATTTGTCGGCTGGATGGAGAGAAAATTGATTGCCCGGATGCATTCGCGTTATGGACCGACCCAGACCGGAAAATTCGGACTACTGCAGACTTTTGCCGATATGATTAAATTCCTGCAAAAGGAAGTAGTGGTGCCTAAGGGGGCTAATAAATGGATTTTTTTGTCCGTGCCAGTCGTGATGGTGGCAATCGCATTTACGGCTACGATTGCTTTGCCTTATGGCGGATGGTTTGTTTTCCGATCGCCATTGGCGCTGGTATTCGTGATGGCGCTGGTTTCAATGCTTCCTATGTGGATCACTTTGGCCGGCTGGTCTTCCAATAGCAAATATTCAATGCTCGGGGGACTACGCGCCGCAGCCCAGACAATGGCTTATGAAGCGGTGGTCTTGCTCTCCGTACTGGGAGTGGTGGCCATAGCCGGTTCGCTGGATTTTGCGGATATAGCGATGGCGCAAAAGGGGAGATGGTTTGTGTTTTTTCAGCCGCTGGGATTTTTTCTTTTTACGGTCGGCATTTTAGCTATAATTGAAAGACAGCCGGTGGATATTCCGGAAGCCGAATCAGAATTGATCGCTGGCTGGCGCACGGAATACGGCGGCGTGCAATTTGCCCTGTTTTTACTGGCGGAATACACTCTGATGCTGATTGGCGCTATAATGATGGTGACTCTGTTTTTTGGAGGGTGGATGGGTATTTTTGGCATTCTTGGATTTTGGGTAAAGGTATTATTGGTGGCAATTTTTACAATGCTCGCCCGCGCCACATATCTTCGCTTGCGTGTCGACCAATTATTGGATTATTCCTGGGGCGTACTCATTCCCCTCGCGCTGATTAATTTTATGGTAACGGCGGTGACCATTAATAGCCTTAGATAAGTTAAAACTCAAATGTCAAAGCTTAAAACCACAACTTAAATTTTAAAAGTTTTGAATTTTGAATTATAATTTTGAGTTTTGCGTTTTGAATTTTTATTATGTTCAAGGGTCTTTGGCTGGTCATTAAAAACATGTTTCGAAAGCCGGCGACGATTCAGTATCCGGAAGAGCGGCTGCAAGTGGCGGAAAAATTTCGGGGCAGGCAATTTTTGCGTTTGGATAAATGCATCGGCTGTCATATGTGCTCCGAGGTATGTCCGGAAAAGTGCATTAAAATGGTGGAAAAGGACGAGAAGGGGAATGATCTGCCGAGAAATCAGCATCGGCCGTCCGTGGATTATTCCGCTTGTATGTTTTGCAATTTGTGCGTGGATGTCTGCCCGGCGGACGCGATTTTGGGAACCAAGGAATTTAAAATGTCGGAAGAATCCAGAAATGGTCTGCGCTACTCGCCACAAAAATTGAATACGATTGATGATTTGGCAAAGGTCAAAGTGACGGACAAACGGGCGGCGATCGTTGCGAAGAATCAGGAATCAGGAATCAGGGGAATATGAATCTTGCGAAAAATCAATCAATCCATAATTCTTGATTCATTATTTTTAATTCAAAAATTTTTAAGATTACGATTGTTTAAAGAATGAATGTTAAAATTTATGGCCGTGTTTCTTTTCTGGTTCACATCAATCATCGCCATCGGCTCGGTGCTGTGGATGCTGTGGGCGCGGAATATCGTGCATAGCGTGATCGCTTTAACCGTATTTTTTGTTGCCATCGCGATTTTGTTTGCCCAGCTGGGAGCGCAAATTTTGGCAATCGGGCAGATTTTGATTTTTGTCGGCGGGATTGTGGTGCTGATGCTTTTGGCCATCGGCGCGGCCGGATTTGAGGACATGGGCAAGGAAAGACGAAAAATAGGCAGATTGGGAAAGTATGTAGTGCAGCCCGGATACGCCATGATGATCGGGGGGTTTTTTATTTTTCTGATTTTGCCATTCGCGTTAACCGCGTTTTTGCCGATTATCGGAAATTATGACGCAAAAGAAATCGCCAGAGTGTTTTTTAACGAATACGGAATTTTGGTAGCGCTGGGCGGGTTGATTATTTTTACTTCCCTAGTGTCGGCGGTTTATTTTTTAAAAAAAGAAGAAGTATGAATCAGTATTTGCTCTTATCCCTTATTCTCTTCACCATCGGCCTTTGGGGCGTATTGCGATCCCGGACATTGCTTAAGATTTTTATGTCTGTTGAGGTAATGTTGGCGAGTATCAATTTATTTATCCTGTCTCTTACCGGCGATGGCGCAAAGTCCAGCGTATTCGTGATGTTTGTCTGGCTCATCTCTGTCGCGGAAATCTCAATCGTCCTTGCTTTGTTTATTTTATTGTATAGAAAAATAAAAACAATGGACATTAATACGCTGAATAAATTGAAGTGGTGAATTTATGAAGCTCAGAGCTCAAATGTTAAAGTTCAAAACTATAACGAAAAGTTCAAAACTTTTGAGTTTTGAGTTGTAATTTTGAGTTTTGCGTTTTGATTTTTAAGTTTATGGAAACATTATTCCTAATCCCTCTCACCTTTCTCCTCGCTTTTGGCGCTATTATTCTGTTTGGCAAAAAATTAAAGCACAATGGCGCTACTTTGGCATTGAGTGTAGCCGGATTTGCTTTTTTGCTTTCTTGCATTCATTTGATCGCGTTTCAAGAAACAGAAGTGATTTCATTTGAATGGTTTCGGACAGGAAATTTGGCAATAGAATTTTCAATGATGATTGATCGGCTTACCGTGATAATGATAACGCTTGTGGCTTTCATAACAACGCTTGTTCTGATTTATTCGCGCGGATATATGCGGCATGATGCGAATCAAAGCCGTTTTTGGGCCGAGATGTGCCTTTTTGCCGGATCAATGACCGGAATCGTTTTGGCCGGCAATGTCCCGACGCTGATGATTTTTTGGGGATTGGTGGGCGCGAGCTCTTATCTTTTGATCGGATTTTGGCATCAGAAAAAAGAAGCGGCCATTGCCGCGCGCAAAGCCTTTACGATTATCTCTTTGGGAGACGCTTTACTGTTCTCGGGACTGCTAATGCTGTTTGGCCGTTTTAATACTTTTGATTTTCAAACAATGATTGAAAGTTCCGCGAATATGGGTGTTCCGGCTTTGGCAATGCTTTTGGTCTTTGGAGGCATCATGGCCAAGTCCGCGCAATTTCCTCTTTTTGCGTGGCTGGGCTGGGCAATGGAGGGACCCACACCCGTGTCCGCGCTTTTGCATTCGGCCACAATGGTTAAAGCCGGAATTTTCATTGGCCTGAAATTATTTCCTTTATTTTTAGCATCGGGAATTTTGCCGTTTATTTTTGCGATCGGCCTTATCACGGTTTTTATTTCGTCAATTTTGGCAATTTTTGAACGCGACATTAAAAAAATATTGGCTTGGTCCACGGTCGGACAGCTGGGATTTATGACTGCGGCTTTTGGATTGGGGAGTGTATTGGCCGCGTTTTTCCAGCTCGTGATGCACGCATTTTTCAAAGCGCTTTTATTTTTGGACGCGGGCAATGCCATGCATCTTAATGAAGAAAAAAGAGATCTGTATTCGTATGATCCGGTGAATTTCCGTAAAGCGCGAATTGTTTTATTCACTTCGCTCATCGGAATTTTGGGATTGGCCGGAGTCCCGCCGACCAATGGTTTTTGGAGCAAGGATTTGATTTTGGAAACTGTCAGGGAAAATTCGCAAATATTTTTTGCCATAATGCTTGTGGCCGTATTTCTTAGCGCTATGTACAGCTTCCGTTGGTTTTTTCTTTTGGCGAGGCCGGTACGAGCGTTGATTGTACGACCTTTAATGTCATTGCGAGGAGTTCCGCAAGGGACGACAAAGCAATCTATTGGGATTGCCGCGCCCCTCGCTTCACGCTTGGGGCTCGCAATGACACAGATTATTGACGACGAACAAATTTCGCACCGCGAACACAAGCCATTAGAGCATCATCAGGCGTTTGAATTGCCTTTCAATATGCTGTTTTCTCCGATCGCGCTTTCTGTCTTGGTACTTTCCGCCGGAATATTTTTACCGATTTTCAATATTTGGCTAGACGGCCATGAAATTCATTTTGATATCGGCTTAATGTCATTATCAGCAGCCATTGCGGGAGCCGCCGCATTGATTTGTTATTTTATTTATTATCGCGAAAGCAACGGCTGGTTAAAGGCATTGCCGTGGCTTGGTCCGGACTATCAACCGAAATTTTTAAATACGAGCATAGGAATTGAGTCGGCGTACGCCGGAGTGGGGAATAGCGCTATTGCCATCGGTAGATTTTTGTACAAAATAGACCGGCAGGTTTTGGATGTAATGATTGACGGCATAGCGCATTTCGGTATCAATATTTCGCAAAGTGTGAGAAAATTTGATATAATGGGTATTGATAAGGTTGTAAACAAAGTCGGATCGGCCGGTATCGCGATCGGAAATATTCACGGCGTTTTTGATCAAAGGATTATTGACCGGATGATAAAAATTTTCGCGGACGGCATCCTCGCCTTGGGCTGGCGAACAAGGATTTTAGTTAACGGCGTTTTGGACAGATATTTAGCATTTGTAGTCGGGGGGATTTTGTTTTTATTGGTTGTGGTTGAACTATTATTCTTGGCTGTGAAATAGTTTATATGCGGGTTAGCGATTTGTCATTGAGCCATTGAATTGATATTTGGATTTTGACATTGGGATTTTATTAGAAATTAGGTCAATTAGGAATTAGAAATTAATTTATATTATGTTTCCACTTCTAAGCATGATTTTATTATTCACCTTGCTTTTTGTTTTATTCGCTTTCCTCGGAAAGAAAAAATTTGCGGCCGATATCGCGCTTTTGGGGTCGTTTGTGATTTTAATCATGGCTTTAGGCGGTTTGCTGCGATTTGATTTTGGAGCCGGAGGATTTCAGATGCTGGAGCAATATAGCTGGATCCCGCAAATGAACATAAGCGTTATCTTGGGCATTGACGGGTGGAGCTATCCGATGGTGATTCTCACGGCACTCTTGTTTTTTATCGGAATTTTGGTTTCGCGCTACAGCATCAAAGACAAACAGGAGTATTATTACCCGATATTTTTATTGCTGGAATTTTCCGTACTGGGCGTATTTATGTCGCTGGATTTGTTCCTTTTTTACATTTTTTGGGAAATCGTGCTGATTTTTATGTTCTTTCTCATATTGATCTGGGGACATGAAAATCGCAAATATGCTTCAATGAAATTTTTGATTTACACGCATATCGGGAGTTTAGTAATGCTTTTGGTAATTATCGCAATGTATTTTCAATCCGGTCTCCATACCTTTGATATTCGCGCCTTGGCCGAAGCATCATATCCTCTTGGATTTCAATATCTGGCATTTTTTGGAATGCTTTTTGCTTTTATGATAAAAATGCCGATCGTGCCTTTTCATACATGGCTGCCCGATGCCCATGTGGAAGCGCCCACAGCCGGAAGCATTGTCTTGGCCGGAGTTATGTTAAAAATGGGCGCTTACGGTCTTTTGCGCATCCCAATGACGGCTTTTCCGGATGCGGCCAAAGATTTGGCGATTTTTATGGCAGTTTTGGGATTTATCACCATTGTTTATGGCGCGTTTGTATCGCTCGCGCAAACCAATTTAAAGAGAATGATTGCGTATTCATCAGTCAATCATATGGGAATTGTGCTTTTGGGAATAGCCACGCTAACACCGGCCGGAATAAACGGCGCGAATTTTGAAATGTTCAGCCACGGTTTGGCAGCCGCTCTGCTTTTCGCCTTGGCCGGAGCGATTTATGATCGGCTTCACACTTACGAAATCGGCACAATGGGCGGTTTGGCGCAGATTGTTCCAAAACTTTCCTGGATTTTCGTGATTGCTTCTTTGGGCGCAATGGGTTTGCCGGGCTTGGCAGGATTTGTGGCCGAATTCAATGTATTTGTCGGATCATTTCAGGCGTTTGGCGCGTGGACATTTTTAGGGCTTTTGGGGGTCGTCATTACAGCGGCGTATTTTTTGCTCACTCTTCAGCGCGCGTTTTTCGGGCCCATACCTCCAATTGTTCCGAAAATCAAAGACTTGGTAGGCGCGGAAACTTATCCTTACGCCATTCTCGTCATCTTGCTTTTTGTTTTCGGAATATTTCCGTTTTTGCTTTTATCAATGCTTAATCCGACTACGCTGGCGTTTATTTCAAGATTGTAGAATTATGAAGAATGAATAATGGTATGATTTTTGTTCCCGAATTTATTCTTGTTTTTGCGGCGATTGTTTTGGTATTTTCAAAAAATATTTTAAAAAAAGATAATTGGATTCCGGCGGCGGCTTTAGCTGCTTTGGGATTGGCGTTTTTGTGGCGGTTGGGAACGGCCGGACAGGAGGCCTCGCTTGGAGACTTTTTTGTTTTTAATAATTTTTCCTGGTATTTTGATTTGATTTATTTGGCAGTGGCGATGGCTTCAGTAATTTTTTCTTTTTCAATTTCAAAAGATCGGAATATTTTTTTCTCCCTAATGCTTATCGGAACGGCCGGAATGATGCTTTTGACCAAATCGCGGGATATTTTGGCGCTTTTTTTGTCCATTGAATTGATAGCACTCTCTCTTTATTCTCTCGTGGCTTTTGGCAAATCCGCCCGAGGCGGATCCGCCTTTGGCGGAGAGGAAAATAGATTAGAAGGCGGGATAAAGTTCTTTGTGCTAAATGTTTTTGCTTCAGCGCTTTTGATTCTGGGATTGGGAATAATTTTTGCTTTGACCGGCGCCACGCAATTTGCCGAAATCAGCGCTAATTTTGCGCCGTCAGACGCTTTGCCTATGCTTGCCGGCATAGTTTTTATTTTAGCCGGACTGGGATTTAAAATGGGAATTTTTCCTTTTAATTTTTGGCTGCCGGATGTATATGAGGCGGCGCCAATCGGCATTACCGCGCTTCTGGCCGGCGCTTCCAAAAAAGCCGCTTTCGGAGCAGTGGCGCTTTTGCTTGTTTTGGGTCTGGGCGGTCTCGTATCTTTTTGGGCCGGCCTTTTTACGCTTTTGGCGGTCGGGACATTGCTTTTCGGGCATTTGGGCGCAATCTGGCAGAGCAATTTTCGCAGATTTTTGGCTTATTCAATAATCGGCCAGTCCGGATTTATGATGATGGGTTTGGCAGTACCCTCGGCGCTTGGCCTCACCGGATTGCTTTTCCATATTTTGACGCACGCGCTGGCGATTATAGGTATTTTTGCCATTATGGCATTTCTTGAGGCAAAAGGAATATTTGAAATTCACGCTTTGGACGGTTTGGGCAAGAGGAGTCCATTTTTGGCAGTCGCGCTGACTATATTTTTGGCTTCCTTGGGCGGCGTACCGCTTTTGGCCGGTTTTGTGAGTAAATTCGTATTGCTTTCCGCGGCAATCAGTATGGGACTTGTAATGTTGGCGGTTTTCGCCGTGCTGGCCAGCATCATTTCCATTTTCTTTTATTTCAAAATCGTCCGATCTATGTTTGCGGGCAAGACGCAGGCAAAACCGCTGGAAGTTCCGATTTTAACATACATCATCGTTTCCATGCCGTTAATTCCTATTTTTTTACTTGGAATTTTCCCCGGACAAGTAATTGGATTTTTGTCGCAAACGGTTAATTATATTATAATTTAATCATTATGCGCAGAAAAGAAATAGACCCAAATCAATTAGACCTTTTCAAACCGCAGAGCGAACCGGTGTTAAAAGAAAAAGAGAAAATAACCGGAAGTGAATGGGAAGAACCGTCTGAAGAGGCAAAACAACTGGCGCGTGAAATGAATCCCTTACCCGGCAGAGAGATCTCGATTCTTAATCGTTGGGAAGAAAGAAAAGAAAGCCAAAAGGTTAAAGATGCGGTTGCCAAGCTGGGCAGGAAATTGGGTATTGAAAAATACATTAAAGATGATCCGCAAGAAAATTTGCCAATTGACAAAGATAAGAAATAACGAAATAATTACGCTAATTAAAGACAGTTAAATTATGAAAATTCTCGCCAAATTATTCAAAAATAAATCGCACAATCTTTGTTTGTTTCACTTTTATTGCCAAAGAAAGAAAAAAGAGCAATATAAAGAACCGCATTTTGAAGAGATTGCCAAAGCTTTTTGGATTGTAAACGGCATTATTTTGCTTTTGCATTTTATGATGGCGCTTAAATGGAATATTCATCTTGCTTCCAGAGGATTGCCCCAATCGGCCGCCGAGGTTTTTATTTTGCCGTTTATTTCTTTATTGGCCGTGGCTTTATTGGCGTTTTTATACCGCTATCCGCAGTATTCCAATGTCCCGTACAGCCTTTTAATGGAAGAATTGCCGACCAAAAGACAGGAGGAAGTCCGATATGTTTTTAAACAGCTTTTGGTGACTTCGGCCGGATATTTGTCCGTATTTTTCCTAACCGCCGGCGTGCATATGATCGGAACAATGATTGGATTAAATTCTGGCCTATTTATCGGCTTGTACATACTTTTGTTTTTATTGATTATGGCTAAATTCGGATTTGCGACTTGGTTTATAAAAGCAACGAGAAAATAGCCTGTGGATAACTTGAAAAAATTAAAGCAACAAGAAACGGCCAAAATACAGTCGTTTTTTTGTTTAATGTTAGCCAAAATTTAGCACTTGACGGCTTTATTATTAAGTATATACTTAGATCATCAAATGATTTTATTGATTTAAAATCTTCCGTTCTTTAGGGTAATTTAATAAAATTTTGGGGAGGAGGGGGTATCCTCTTTTTTTGTTTACGACCTGTCTACCGACAGGCAGGTTTGTTCTTTCATCATTCAGGAGGCGAAAATTAAAATGGCTCGACATTGCTTGCCATTAAAAAAGATCGACAAAAAGTTACAAATCAATCTGCCGAAAGCATTGCCGGTAAGTGGATTGAAATCATCAAAAAAACCATGCAAGCAAGACTCGCTGGACAGATGCGGGATTAAAGCGAGGTATTGCAAATATATCGTAATAACAAAGCCTTTTCGCTAATTCCAGCGAATTTTCAAAAAGGTTTGTTGTGGTATATCGGGTTTCTTTAAATAATTGATGATATTTTATGCACCTGTAGCTTGCTGTCGGTCTTTTTATTTATAAAAATATTATTAACCCATATTTATGTTAATATTCAGAGGGAAAGCCTTAAGGAGGAATAGGTTTTCAAAATTCGTTCGTTTTATTATTTCATTATCCGTGGTTTTCAATATCAGCTCGCTCTGGTCCATAATCCCATTGCAAGTGGCAATGGCGGCCAGCGGCGCGCCGACGACTGTTAGCGCCACCTATAATCCGAACACAAATTTGCTGAATGTGTCCGGATCGCATATCAGATCCGATGGTTGGCCCGGTTGTGTTGATAATGTCGTCGGTTATGCCGTGTTTATCAATTCCGAGACGCCGGAGACAGCCTCTTTGGATGAATTGGTTCATATTTTGCCCGGAGATTGCGCTACGGCCGGAGTTTTTGAAGATGTTCATAGCGTAACTGCGGCTCCGGAAAAAGTTTGCGTGGCGATTTATGATGTGGAAAAAGAAAAAATCGGCGAAAGCGGGGATTATTCCGATGTTGCGGCTGGTTCAGACAGGAATAAAGACAATTCTTATGATAATACTGATCCGGTTTTTCCAGAAGGCTCATGCGCCGTACCGACCATAATTGACGATGTCGCTCCGGTGCTCACTATGCCGTCTGATATGGTTGTTGCGGCAACAAGCGCTACCGGCGCGCCTGTCGCTTATGCGGCGACTGCCATTGACGCGGTAGACGGCCCGATAATGCCGGTTTGCGGACCCATAGTTTCCGGCAGTACTTTTCCGATTGGAATTACCGCTATTTCATGTTCAGCGGCCGATACGGCGGGAAACATAGCGACAGGGTCTTTCAATGTGACGGTAACATCGGCGCCGGCCATTTCAGTTGAAAAAACATCCAATGATGCGAATGTGGCGCCGGGCGATTCGTTTAAATACAAAATTCATGTGGCTAATACCGGTACGGGCGCCGCATCGGGCGTAGCGGTTTCGGATACTGTTCCGGCCGGTTTGAAAATTGACGGAGTCGGATGTTCGGTAAGCGGCGGCGCGTCGTGCAATATCACCTCAACTGCCAATCCGGTCGGAGTGACGGGCGATCTGCCGGCTGATTCATTCTTTGATGTTTTCGTGGATGTGACTGTCAAACCGGACGCGGCAATCGGTACGATTAAAAATACCGCGATTGTGACACACAGCGGGAGCGGATTCGGAGGAGATTTTTCCGATAGCGGATTATCAATAACCGCGTTGCCGGTTATACAAGCGGTAAACGCCAAGCCAGTGGCCAATGCGCACGGCCCGTATGAAGCTGTTTTGAAGGATGGCAAAGCCGAAGTGAGCCTGGTGGGGACAGGGACTGACACGGACGGATCAATCGTGAAATATGAATGGGATTTTGAAGGAGACGGAATTTTTGATCTGGCGATTTTGGCCAGCCCCACTGTCGCGAACGGCTCTATTTCGCATATTTATACAAAGGCCGATTCATATAATCCTGTTTTGCGCGTCACTGATGATAAAGGCGCGACTGCCGCCGATACGACCAAAGCCATGATTTTGTCCCACGGAGCGGCCGTGCTGTTTGATGTCGGGCCGGACGGGTTAACGATTGCGGCTGATGGGCAATTGGCGCTTTTCGCCACCGCCACTGATTCTTTAGGCAATTCGTGGGACGCGACGGCTGATACGGTGTTTACCGCCAATGATCCTTGCGGTACCATCAGCCAATCAGTTTATCTGCCTTGTCGGGCCGGCGAGTGGGAAATTCAAGCGGCTTATCAAGTATTAGCCGATAAAATAGGCATTAAAGTGGTGATGGGCGAGCTTAATCGTTTGGAAATATCTCCTTATGCCAAACCGTTTAAGATTCAGGAAAATAAATCGCAAGTTTTCACGGTAAAGGGATTTGACGCGGATAATAACGAAGTAACCATTTTGGATCCGGAATGGAGCACTACCGGAGAAATTGTGGCGATCGGCAAGATTGACAAAAACGGTAAATTTTTGGCCACGCACGGCGGAATTGGACGAGTCACCGCCAAAGTCGGAAAATTAAGCGCTTCAGTCGGAATTATTGTGAAAGAAGTGAAAGCGGTCGCTCCTGTGAAAAAGAAAACCGCCGCAGTTGCGGCAACAGGCGGAACAGGCGGAGATGAGCCGGTATCTGACCAATCCGGTGAACCGGCCGAAAGCGATTTGACGGAAGAAGAGCCGGTTGTCTCGTCCGAAGAAACAAAACCGGCCGAAGAAGATGAAGAGGCAAATGGCACAGTGGCCGGAGAAGAAGAACAATCTTGCAGTACTTTTCCGTGGTGGGTCTGGTATTTGTTGGCCGCATTTTATGCCGTATTCTTGATTATTTACTATATGAATTTGCGGCGCTTGGACAAAGAGAACGGCATGGTGCGCAATTGGTGGGCGATCCCGATACTTTTAACTGGCGTGATGCTTGGCATATATTTTCTGTATCGTTGTCCCGGAGTATTTTTGCGCTGGCCATGGGCGCTGATTCTTAGTGGCGTCATTATTAGCGCCGTTTATTATCAATCGCGCGAACCGGAAGATTTGCCGCCGGCCGGACCAATAACCGGCGGAGACAATAGCATAAAGACAATTTAAAAATTTATACAAAGGGCAACCCGCCTACGCGTAAAGCTTAGGCGGGCAAATAGTGGGCGATTCTGTCCGCCTACGCGTAAAGCTTCGGCGGACGCAGTAGGAGGATCGCTCACTTTTTGGTATAATGAATGCAGTGAAACATGAAACATGAATTATGAAGCATTGTAAATAAACACAAGTGTTTCATGTTTTAAGATTTATGTTTTATATGCATTTATGAACCAACAATGGCACTCTCTCCCTTTTGGCGAAGTTTTGCGCGTTTTGAAATCGCGCAAAGAAGGTCTGTTTGACCGGGACATTGAAACGCGGCGCAAGGAATACGGATTAAATATCATTCCGGAAAAAGAGCGTAAATCTCTTTTGGTTATTTTTGTTTCCCAATTCAATAATGTTTTAATGTACATATTGCTGGGCGCGGCCGTAATTTCTTTTTTCTTGAAAGATTTTGTAGAAGCGGCAGTAATCATGGTGGCGGCGATTTTGAATATTATCGTAGGATTTGTTCAGGAATATAAAGCGGAAAACGCGCTTTATGCTTTGCGGTCTGTTTTGAAATCAACTTGCCGCGTGCGGCGGGGCGGCGTTTATAAAGAAATTGACGCGAAAGAATTGACCGTCGGCGATATAGTGGCATTAAGGCTCGGGGATCGCATTCCGGCGGACGGCCGGATCATTCGGGCCGATGATTTGGAAATAAACGAATCTTCGCTCACGGGCGAATCAATGCCGGCGGCTAAATCAATTGAGCCGGTGGAGCGCGGGAAAATAGTGCCGGACAGGACCAATATGGCTTATAAAAGCGCTGTTGTCTCGCGCGGCAACGGAGAATTTATAGTCACGGCCATCGGGCTTGAAACTGAAATAGGTAAAATCGCCAAACAAATCTCCGGCCACACGGACGAACCCACGCCTTTGCAAAAAGTCTTGGCCCGTTTTTCCAAGGGTATGGGTATTTTGGTGCTGGTTTTGGCTCTTTTGATTTTTGCCTTTGGCGTGATTACCGGGCGGGAAATTTTTGATATGTTTCAAGTCGCGGTGGCGCTGGCCGTAGCGGCCATTCCCGAGGGGCTCGTCATAGCCGTGACCGCCGTATTGGCTATTGGGATGCAGAGGCTTCTTCATTACCACGGCTTGGTGAGAAATCTTTTGGCTGCCGAGACTTTGGGCAGCACCACCGTGATTTGCGTTGATAAGACCGGTACGATTACCGAAGGAGAAATGAGATTGGTACGCGTCATTGTGCCGGACGCCAATGGATCGGCGCATCATCATTTTAAAGATTTGAAAGAAAAGGATAATCGGCTTAAGCGGGACGAACAGGTTTTTGAAATTTTACGCGCCTCGGTGCTTTTATCAGACGCAACAATTGAAGAAATAAGCGAAGGCGGGCGCAAAATTTGGAAAGCATTCGGCAATCCCACGGAAAAAGCGACTGTTTTGGCCGGAGAAGCCTTGGGGATAAACAAGAATAATATTGAAAAAGAATTTCCCCGGGTGGATATTCTTCCTTTTAATTCCCGCTCCAAATATACCGCGATTATCAGCCGGACAAACACTTCTGAAAACACCCTTTTCTGCATGGGCGCGCCGGAAATAATTCTTTCATTATGTTCATCGGTTCGGCGCGATATGAAAGATTCTTCGCTAAGCGGCGCGGAAATAAAAAAGTTTGAAAAAGATTTTGAGACGCTGATTGCGAGCGGATTGCGTATGACGGCTGTGGCGGTTAAAGATCTTTCTTCCGGCGAGAATCAATTTGAAGGCCGAGAAACCGGTTTGATGAATAATTTGACATTTATCGGATTTTTGGCTTTCCGCGATCCGGTGCGCAGCCAAGTCAAAGACGCGATGCAATTGTGCCAAGCGGCCGGCATCAGGGTGATAATGATCACGGGCGATCATCGCCTGAC
>Ga0209343_10003459_pt1 | contig 19876 bp, 9 predicted proteins | sample RifCSPlowO2_02_FD_184026 | JGI IMG/M metagenome (GOLD analysis project Ga0209343, IMG submission 184026) | Groundwater microbial communities from Rifle, Colorado - Rifle CSP2_plank lowO2_0.2 (SPAdes) (version 2) | ecosystem: Environmental > Aquatic > Deep subsurface > Groundwater | place: Rifle... | reverse complement strand
TACAGCATTTCCGCCCTTCACGTACTGATTCACCCCATTAATCTTAACCCCCTGCCCGATCTTCCCCGCCACTTTCATACTGGAGGTGGCGTTGGTGGGTTGTAAGAGGCCGTGGTTTCCACTCCCACTCAAATCCGCCACGTTGTTATAAAGAGTATTGCCATCAAAACTCCAATACCCCACCAGTCCTTGATTAAGTCTGACAGGTTGTATTTTGTTTACGATAGTCTCCCCACTTTTGTAGAGGTTGTAGACTTCGGTGGCTGATAGCGCTCTATTATAGATACGCACGTCGTCGAGGGAACCCAGGAAAAAATACTGACTACCGTTACTACTCATTTTGAGTCGACTTGACCCAGAAACAGAACCAAACCCTGTAATATCGGTACCAACCCCCACGGCAACTCCATTCACATAACCTATCATTCGGTTGGCACTCCTATCCACAACAACAAAAAGGTGTGTCCATTTGTTATATATTCCTAAAGCGCGCAAACTAACTTGCTTAAGAGGAGATACGCCATCAGAAATATTTGCCGTCCAAGCCGCACTACCGAGTTCCATATCAAATCCGTTTATGGACACACTACTTCCACCCTTCCAAATAGGTATATCGTAAGTACTTGAATTTCCAGTGGGATTCACCCAAACCCCGTAACTAAATGAACCAGTTCCAAAATTTAATGTCGCAGTATTCCCCGCATCCACATACCCACTACTCCCATCAAAACTAAGCGCCTTCCCATGCTTCCCCGAAACCCAGGTTGGTTTGGTGGTGCCAGAGAGGGTGCCGCGATTGTCGTTGATACTTGCATCCGCCGCTGTCGTTCCCGATCCCTCGTCGAATTTCCACCAACCGACAAGACCCGTTTCGGTGCCGGGACGGAGGGTGGCCGCCTTGACCACTCCTGGGGCCGTGGCCAAGGCGGCCACGGCAACAAGCACGGCGACACCAATGGTGTCCATTAGCACCCTGCGCCTCTCCCCACCAGCACCCCTGGTGTCATTACCACGCCCGTTTTTTGTTTTGTTAATCAATTTTGATGTCATAAATTCCTAATGGGCACCATTGGGAACCCAAAAGGCTGACTTCCCAATGGCACGCTGACTCTTATTTCCCAATCGTTTTTCATTTGACTTTCATGTGTAATTTGATAACATAATTTAGTATCACCAACAGAAAAGACAACCCTACAAGGTTCCATCCTTGCGGGGTCTTTTCTTATATTCCAGTTTAGTTTTCAATTCATTCATAAATCTCAACGACGGTCGGAAAAGTTTGTTTTTTAACAATGCCGAAAACTTCATTCTATTCGGAATTAAAAGCGCGCTTAATTTGTCTTTTTCTATCAAATATTTGATTATGCAATGAAAATCCCCGTCGCCCGTCACGATTACAGCCCTATCATATTCGTTAAAATCTATCATCGCCTGTAAAACGAGCTCCGCATCACAATTCCCTTTTGTAGTTCCATCCTTATAGATAAGTGTGGGTTTAAAAACACAAACAAATCCCGCTTCCTGCAAACCTGTATATAAATCACTATTGCCTTGAATAAATCCGATAAATAAGTAGGCTTTTGCAACTGAGTATTTTTCGCTTAAATAAATTCTAAACCGGCGCCAGTCCAAATACCAACCAAGCGCCTGAATACTTAAATTCAAATTTTGGCTGTCTATGAAAGCGTAATTGTTTGGCTTTTTATTCATAAATCGTAATGTGGCAATCGGCACCATCGGTATAATTACCCCGCCCGTTTTTTGTTTTGTTAATCAATTTTGATGTCATAGAGAATTCTTGTTAACTCCAGGAGTCAACAGCACCTCCCATAATTTGTAATTCATTATTCATAATTCATATTTTACCGGCCAATGTTTGAAGTTGTACAGACCAGGTCTGATCATAAGTACGGTGATCAGACCTGGTCTGTACAACTTGTTGCCCGCTATCTTCCCATGTTGTACAAACTTTTAACTTCACTCGCACTAAGCGCCCTGTTGTAAATGCGGACGTCGTCGAGAGTACCCTTCAGATAATAAGAACCAGGAGATGCATCCATGCCTAATTTTAAAGTATAGCCTCCGGAGCCAACATTACCAGAAATACTTTTGGCAACAGAATTTACATAGGCTCCATTTTTATAGGACGTAATTCTGTTAGCATCCAAAGTAATCACGATATGATTCCATTTTCCTAAACCTGATGTAGCCCCCGAAGACCACGCCTGTTGGCTAGTTCCGTTTCCCCAATAAAAAATACCGTTATTTAAAGTCATAGCGTATCCTGACACACCATTCCACCTCATATTCCCAATATATGATTCCGCATTCTTATCATTCCGAATCCAGTATGTGAGCGTCATGGCATCAGTAACATCAACTTTACTGACAGCCGCCACAGATTGTGTACTCCCATTAAACTTCAACCCCTGCCCAATCTTGCCCGCCACCTTCATCGAACTTGTAGCATTAGTCGGCTGTAACAACCCATGATTCCCATTCCCCGACACATCCTTAATGTTGGTCGCAGTGTCCTTCCCATCAAACGTCCAATAGCCCACCAAGCCCTGATTCAAACGATTGACCGGAGTCTTGTTAATCGTGGCCTGTCCCATGTTGTACAGAGCTTTGATTTCTGAAGGGTTAAGTGCGCGGTTGTAGATGCGGACGTCGTCGATCAAGCCGTTGAAGAAGTTAGAGGCGTTTGCTGAACCGCTTAATGTATAGGAGCCAACCCTTAAGCTTTTGTTGGTTATTGCGTTGAAAGCAGCGGCACTAGAGATATCCACTGGAGTGCCATCGCTGCTCCCATCCACATAAAGGGTCATCTTCCCTGTCCGGTTCCAGGTGCTGACAATGTAGTGCCATTTGCCGTCGCTAATTGAAGTGTTGGATGTTACGACGTTAGATGAGCCGGTGTCGAAGACTGCCTGGGCTTTTTGGTTATTTAACACTAATGCCCAGCGTCCATCGTCGGCGCTGCTATCAGCTTTCTGGACAATTCCTGTATAACTGGTCGTCTTGTCCGCAGTCTTCACCCACACAGCTACCGACCAGTTCGAAAGGCCGATATCCAGAACGTCGCCGTGTTCAAGGTAAGTGCTGCTCCCGTTGAACTTGAGAGCTTGGCCGAGTTTGCCGGCCACTTTCATACTGGAGGTGGCGGTCACGGGTTGGAGGAGGCCGTGGTTTCCACTCCCACTCAAATCCGCCACGTTGTTATAAAGAGTATTGCCATCAAAACTCCAATACCCCACTAGTCCTTGATTAAGTCTTACAGGTTCTATTTTGTTCACCACCTGCGAGCCTGATTTGTAGAGGTTGTAGATTTCGGCGGCCGACAGCGCGCGGGAGTAGATGCGGACGTCGTCGATGAGGCCGTTGAAAAATTTATTTGTTCCATCATAATTTTTTCCAATTACTAGATTATTAGAACTGATAGGTATTGTTCCGACGTATGGTGCTGGAGTACCGTCGGCAATTCCATTGACATACATACGCACATTCGACCCATCAAATGTTCCCACAATGTGATACCAAGCACCTTGTTTCAAGACGGTGTTTGAAATTGAAGCCGCTGCTGTGACGCCAGTTCCAATTACAAATTCAATGCGTCCATCCGTTGAATAAGTTTGCAGTTGATAAGCGTTTGTACTGACTTGTTTAGAAATTATACCGTTATATCTTAAAGTCTTGGGGTCAACGTTATATTTTATCCATACCGAAGCGGTAATCGCGGTTGTTAAATTAACGCTCGACTGATTCCCCGCATCCACATACCCACTCGTCCCATCAAAACTAAGCGCCTTCCCATGCTTCCCCGAAACCCATGTTGGTTTGGTGGTGCCGGAGAGGGTGCCGTAATTGTTTTTGCCGCTAAAATCATTGGCACGCAGTCCAGTGCCTTCGTCGAAAGTCCAGTATCCGACAAGACCAAGGTTGCTCGCGGCACGGAGCGAGACGGCGGTAGCGGCGTTTGGAGCGAGAGCGACAAACGTTGCCGACAATCCTACGAGTCCCGTCAATCCTATTTGTGTTATTTTTTTTGCAATTTTATGCATTATTGTATTTGCGGAAGTGTTTAATGGACATATCAGACCTATCAGACCTATTAAACTTATTTGACTTATCTTGTTCATAGATTTTGCGACCAGCTACTCCAAATTTGTTTTTTCTTCTCTTCCTCTTTTTTTTGTTTCATCTTGTCTTCCCAGCTATCGCCTGTAGCATATTTTTCTTCCAATGCCCGAATTTGCCGGTCCAAAAGATAATTACATTGGTTGATAGTGCAAACCATGGCGTTCCCAGCCGTAGCAGGGTCAGAAAGATAGACCCTGTAAGGTTGATAGGACTTATCGGACTTATATGTCCCACAAGACTTATTCTGATAGACCAAATTTCTCACCGCCTTGGCTTCAAGAGAATCGCGCTCCCAAAGCAACAAACCCCTCTGGCGAAGAAAGTCATGGTAATCCTCAAGAAGTTCCGCAAATGAGGCGCGGGCAACGCCTAGCAGTTTCAGTTCGTTTTTGCTTGATGTTTTTTGCTCAACTCCTTCAACTATATTTTGCTTGCCGGATCGGGCGGCTTGTTCCATTTGATCCTTTGTGCGTGATTTTGAATCTATATACCGCTCTACAAACTCGACGGTAAAATCGTGGATGATAACAGCGGACTGATAAGATTTTAGATCGCGGAAAGACATAAGTACTATAGGTCAATAAGTTTTATAGGTCTAATAAGTCAATAAGTAAAATAAGTCGACTAAGACTATTGCTCGGGGGTCGTTGATGCCGTTTCTTCCGTTAAATCGGTCGACGTCGAAACGGGTTCAATAATTGGGTCCGGGTCGGCTTCCTCGGTTACGGTCGAATCGGGCGGGGTTTCTTCGCCACCGCCAACAGGGTGGACGATTACCGTTCTTGTCGAAGTCGAGAAGTTCATAGCGCCGTCGTGCGCTGTCCAAACCACTTCATACGTGCCGGCTGTCGTCGTGTCTACGTTATTTGAGTAAAGGTCGGGGAGAATGTCTGCTCCGGAGTCGTCTGTGGCTGTCGCGCCGACGTCGTTGTAGGAAGTGCCGACTGTGATTTCCGCGGGGTTGTTGCCAAGGAGAGTGATGACTGGCGGAGTAGTGTCCGAAAACGAATTATGAATTATGAATAATGAATTATGCGGGGAAGAGGAAGAACCGCAAGCACCCGGGGTGGAAGTGGAAATGCCGTTATCATCAACCGAAAGACAGAACGGCTTCCCGGAGGGGCTGTAGAGCGTGACGCCTGTTGGTTTGTCGGCGGAGCCGACGGTGAGGTCGCCGGTCAAAATATTCGTAAATTTGGAAACCGTGGCGGAAAGACGAACGCCAAGAGATTCGAGCCACGTGGAAACGGTGTCGACAATGGTGCCCATTGCCAAAGACTCCCCGGCAATGGGCACCATTGTCGGAGTGGAAGAAGCGATTGATTCAAGAATTTTAACTCTGGCATCCAATTCCTGAATTGCTTTGGCCAAGACTGCGGTGAAATTTTCGTATTTGAATGTGCGCGCCTTTCCATCGGAGCCAAGACCGACAAGGCGCGGATCGATGAGTTCAGCCTCTTCGGCGATAAAGCCCAACTGTTCTGTCGAAGTGGCCGTTGTTGAAGCAAGCTGATTGTAGAAGAAAGAAACGGGGCGGAGTTTGAGTACAGTGTCCAAGCCTGACATATCGAAGTCCCTGATGTCATGCTTGAATTTGGCGGATGAAGTGACACAGCCCGCGGCCACGGTGTCGGCTATCAATTGGCCTGCGTCGTCCATACAAATGTCGTAGGTTTGATTGACTCCGGACGTGATGAGGTTGGTCATGTAAACACGGCCGTGCAGATTGCTCTGCCCCTGAACGGAGAGAACAGCCGACGGGGTCGTGGTGCCGATTCCGACAAGACCGTTTAGATCGACAATAAAGGCGGTCGAGGTGGCGGAAGCTGTTGATGTGCTGATGACAAAGAGAGGCATGTTGGAAAGAGAATTGGTGGAAGTGGCCGCGACAGAAAGCATAGCCCAGGGGCTTGTCGTGCCGATACCGACAGCGTTACCGCCTCCGAAAATAGCGTCATAATTGGACGAACCGCCGGAAATCGCAGAAACGTATAAGCCGATGTTTTTTGAAAGCGCGCCGCTCCATGAACCGGTCGACTGGATGTTAATGCCTGTCTTCGTTAGCGAGGCCGTGGAAGAAGTTGCCTGGTTTGAAATATTAAAAGCGTTATAATCTGCTGTTTTTCCTGTTGTAAACGGAGTCGTTGAACCGGCGAAAACATCGAGCATGGCGAGAGGAGTCGTCGTGCCGATGCCGACGGCAAGATCATTTCGGATTCCGCCTACCCCATCGGCCGTGGCATAGACCGTGAGAATGGAGTTGCCGTTTATGTTTGAGCTGTAACTTTCTGCTGTGCCTGCAGTGGACGCGCTAGAAACAGGCATATCAACAAAAGTGACGGTGCCGGCATCCGAATCAAACATGAAGTTGCCCATCGAGAAACTGTCCGCCGAGACAATGCCCGAAGAGTGATCGTACTCGAATGCTCCGCCGTCAATTGAGAATCCGCCCGTGAATGTCGAAGTGGCTTTTTGACCGGAGACTGTGGTGATGGAGAAGATTGGGGACGCCGTCGTTGACGTGGCGATAGACCAGGAGTAGTTAGTATTGTCGATAATCGTCGAAGTAGCCGCCTTCAAATATTGAACGGTCAACGACGGCGCCGAACTCGACGCAAATCTGATTACGTTTGAGTTTAACCACGTGTCGCCATCGACGGAAAGTTTAGAAAATGGAGTGGTGGTGCCGATGCCGACGTTGCCGGAATCCTTAAATGTAACTAACTCATTTGTTCCTGCCCCATTAAAAATGTACATACTCGCTCCAACTATGGGTAGATACCAATTCAAGTTATTTGAGGCTGTTATACCAAAGATTGAAGACCTTGAGCCTCCGCTTTGTAAACCGCTAAAGTATTTAGCATTCGCAAGTGTCAGATTGTCAGAAAAGAACGCATCACCCGTTACCTGTAATTTGTATGTTGGCCCCGCCGTCCCTATCCCCACATTCCCTGTCGGCCCTATATATAGAGCAGTCGAGGTCCCCGCCCCGCTCGTTGATGACGCCACCACAAACAACGGGGTCGTTCCGCCGCCCAAAGTATTTTCCACCGATAGTTTGGCGTAAGGAGATGTGGTGCCGATGCCGACATTTTGACTATTAAAATAAGAAGTTCCATTAGCCGACAATTTCACCCTCGTGGATCCGTCTGAAGTACCCTTCATTAAGATATCAACATCATTAGAATTGGTAGTAAAATGTATACCGACAGACGAATTTTGATTTTGAATTACCCTTATAATGTCTCCTGTCTGTGATGATGCACCTCTTACAATAAAGCTTGGCTGACTGGATGTTTGGTTCGTAACCTGTACTTGCGCTGCAGGATTTAGAACGCCAAATCCTGTATTGCCAGTTGCATACAAACCACCCTGTATAGATAATCCTGCTTCTGGCGATGTCGTCCCAATCCCCACCTTGCCGTTGCTGTCTATTATAAAAGCGGTCGAAGTAGCGTACGCGGACGATGAAGAAGCGACACGCAAAAGATCAAAAGTTGAACCTGGTCCACCTGTCAGATTGAATCCGACTTGCGAAGTGGTGGCTTGAATTGAAAGTGTGGCAAAGGGCGAAGTCGTCCCGATACCGACAGAAAGAGTGTTGACGCCCCCGCCGCCGTCCGCCTCGCCATAAACCGTGAGCACCGGAGTTCCCCCCACTTTTGCCATGTACGCTTCGGCTGTGCCGGCGGCTGGGGTCGAAGAAACCGGCAAATCTATCCACTGCACAACTCCGGCATCGCTATCAAAATTGAGACCGCCGTAAACAAGGTTGTCTATATTTACTTCGCCCGAATAGTGGTCATAACTAAACGCCCCGTCATCAATCACAAACCCGCCCGTGAATGTCGAAGTGGCTTTTTGACCGGAGACTGTGGTGATGGAGAAGATAGAATTGAGAGCGGTTGAGGAAGTAGCGATGCTCCAAGAGCCAGGAGTGTTGTCGACGATTGTGGTCGTAGCGCGATTCAGCAAATTGATAGTGCCAACATTCCAATTGAGAATGGAGTTCCCGCCGACGCCGATTAACGCATTTCCGGCCACCGATAGCTCATGTGACGGCGTCGTCGTGCCGATTCCAAGTTTTCCGTTTGCGTCAATCATAAACGCCGTACTCGTGGCCAACAGTGTTGAAGAAGAAACTCGGAAAAGCGCAGACGTATTGTTCGAATACCCCGCGAGATAGAAGCCTACGCCGGTGGAGGCTTGGTTGATGGAGAGTTTGGCGGAGGGAGAGGTGGTGCCGATGCCGATGTTGCCACCTCCTAAAATAGTCATCAAAATAGTGTCTCTGTTATTAACATTGAGTACTGTCTCCAAATTCCCAAGAGCTTGATGGTTGGTTGTGTTTTTCTTGGCCGCATATAACTGTATTGCTGGAGTTGTGTCGGTAGGGTCGGTTGAACCAACATAGGAACGTAGTGACATAGCTGTTGCATCAGTATCAGAAACACCAGTAATAAATAGACCGCCAGCCGTTGTTGAGAAAGGAGCAAATTTCCCAAAGACGTTAGTTGGCAACTGGTCTGTTATTCCATGGTTCACATCAGCATCAGACAAATAGATAGAACCATCTGTCACATCCAACTTCGCCAAAGGACTCGTCGTCCCGATGCCGACGTTGCCAGAAGAATCAATCCGAACTTTTTCTGAAGAATTAATCGTGAATCCTAGAACATTACTCGACGGAGAATACATGCCAGTTCCTGAAACGGAGCCAACTTGTGGATTAAATCTAGAAGCTGTAAGAGTACTAGAAAAAACACCTGCTCCGGTAACATCAAACGCAACCGTCGGTATCTTTCCAACCCCCACATTCCCATTCTGCAAAACTGTAAGACCGGAGGAGCCGGCCACGCTCAAACCTCCCGCGAACGTACTCGTGGCGGTTGTCGATGTTGCATTGAAATACGGCGCGCCGACAAGTGTGGCCGCTTCAATTCCATAAAATGTAGAAGTGGCGGTTGAAGTGGCAGTAAACTTCCCAGCAATCCACTCTCCCTTTGCCCCCCAATAATCAGCGGAGGTAGTGGAGAAACCAGTACCACCTACACCACAGTCAGAGCCGGCGCGTGTCAAAATTCCATCGGCTCCGACAGAGACACATGATGTAGCGCCAGAAAGACCAGATACTATGATACTAGAAGCTAGAATATTACCCTGAACCGAAAGCTGTTGAGAGGGCGAGGTCGTGCCAATTCCCACCTTTCCGTTTGAGTCGATGAGGAAGGCGGTAGTGGTTGCAGTAAGTGTCGAAGTAGAGACCCTAAACAACGCAGACGTATTGTTCGAATACCCCGCGAGATAGAAACCTTCGCCAGTTGAACCCTGGTTGATTGAAAGCTTTGCTGAAGGAGAGGTAGTGCCGATGCCGACGCTACCTTCGATATTCACGTTATGCACACCGGTAGAATCATTAGAAAAAGAGGTCGTGTAATTGTTGCTTGAAGAAGTAAGAAACTGAAAATTCCTTAACGAGGAATATCCCCATTGTATATTACTTGCATCCAGCGCAGTTAGTCGTATTCCATTATCACTTACAATATCCAATTTCACTTCCGGACTCGCCGTCCCAATCCCCACCCTCCCGCTCGAATCAATCGTCAAAGCGCGATAAGTGGCGTTCGTCGCCAAAGCGTCAGACGTGGTGCCGATTGCAAACTTGCCTGTATTGGATTCGATGAACCAGTGCTTTTGGTCAGTCGTGGCATCAGTGTCGGACAGTGTGATTTTTGGCGCAGTTGCTCCGGCAACTTGGAGAAGTGATGTCGGGGTGGTGGTGCCGATGCCGACGTTGCCGGAAGCTGAAATCCGAATGTCTTCCTGTTGACCACCAGCATAATATGTATAAAAAGCCAGGCCGCTATTATTACTACCTGTAGCCTCGAGAACACCACCTATGGCCGGAGCAAGACTTGAGTAGGTACTGCTGTTGAAACCACTAGAAGGAGCCAACATCAACTTGGATGTATTGCCAACTACTCCTGCATTACTATTTAGCAGCACGGCTATATTATTGGCTGACGACGAAACATACAGAGAGGAATAAGGTTTTATCGTTCCCACCCCGACGTTCCCATTCTGCAAAACCGTCAAGCCTGATGTGCCGGCCACGCTCAACCCTCCCGCAAAAGTACTCGTGGCCGTTGTGCCGTAGGATTGGAAACTTTGAGCTGAAGCGACACCATGAACCGCCAGATCCGTCCCCGGAGTTGAAGTCCCAATTCCAACTTTGCCGTTCGAGTCAATCATAAACGCCGTACTCGTTGCCAACAGTGTCGAAGTCGAAACCCTAAACAACGCAGAAGTATTATTCGAATACCCTGCGAGGTAAAATCCTTCGCCAGTCGAACCCTGATTGACCGAGAGTTTGGCGGAGGGAGAGGTCGTGCCGATGCCGACGTTTCCACCAGTTAGCGCGTATCCGCCAGAATATCTTGCTCCAAACATATTCGCGGTCGAGACTGTAAAATCGTTATCTGTAGAATCCGAAAGTGCTACCACTCCATGGGCATTAGCTTGTGCTCTTCTCCCGAAAGACAAAGAATAATTACCATTCACGTCGTTTGACCGCCCACCAATAATCGCTGAGTAGCTACCGATAACGTTATTGTCATATCCGGCTAGAATTCCAGAGTAAATTTCTGAACCCGTTATAGTATTACCCGTACCATTAAAAATGCCACTGTATCCAGCCGAAATTAAATTATAAGCGCCTCCTCCAATTATTGAGTGGCCAGAAGTGTTGTATTTTATAAAATTATGGCCCCCTCCGACAATTGTTCCAGCCAGTTGGTTAACTATGTTATCATATCCACCTGAAATCGTCGTAACATCCGCACTCCCTACTACATACCCCGTATCATTAGCCCACCCAGCAGGAGCTAGGTCCGTCCCTCTTGGTTTTGTGGTTGTCCCGATAATTTGGGGCCAAGTCGATGCCCCGCCACCACTTATGGTCGCTGAGGTTAAACCGCTTTCTATTTCATTATCAGTGGAATTGACGATAAATCTGTCACTACCGCCACTTGATAGTTTTGTAGCGTCAAATGTCACTGCTCCTGAGAAATAGCCCTCACCATTAACAGTGAGCCGAGACGGAGGGTCTGTATTTCCAATCCCAATGTTACCATCTCCTCTAATCGTCAAGGCGTTGACCGCGGTTCCAGCGGTTTTGGTTCTAAAGTAAATATTTCCCGAGTCTGCGTTGTAAATGTTATCTATATACGTATCACCGCCGCTGTTATCGAGCCATATTCTTGTGGCGATAGAGGAGCCAGTTGACCTGGACAGCTGAATTTGCGGGTCGTATGTGCTTCCTGGATCGCTGATTTTTAATACTGCATCTGCTGAACCACTGGCGGTAATATGCAAATTTACTGACGGATCCGCTGTTCCAATACCGACTCGGCCACTGGTTTGTTGGATCACGAAACTGTTCGGGCCAACAACGCCCCCCGCAAACGTGCTCGTCGCCGTGGTAGAAGTCGCGTTGAAGTAAGGAGCGCCAACAAGTGTGGCCGCTTCAATTCCATAAAATGTTGAGGTGGCGGTTGAAGTGGCGACAAACGCGCCGGCGATCCATGTGCCCTTGGCGCCCCAATAATCAGCGGAGGTTGTGGAGAAGCCGATACTGCAATCAGAACCGGCGCGGGTCAAAATTCCATCGGCCCCGACAGAAACGCATGACGTGACTCCGGCCAAACTGCCGACAGACAACGTACCGCTAAGCAAAGTTGAGCCTTGCACCGCGAAGTCAGCAGACGGAGTGGTGGTACCAATCCCCACCTTGCCGCTTGAGTCGATGATGAAGGCGGTGGAGGTGGCAAAACCTGCGGTCGACGTGCCAACAGCAAATACTGCGGATGTTCCGGCGACTGACCCGTTCACCGAGAGTTTGGCAAAAGGGGAAGTTGTGCCAATGCCGATTTGTCCGGATGAATCGACAAGAAACGCTGTGTTGTGCGCGACAATGCCATTGCCGATGAAATTGTGCGTGCCTTCCACTTCTATATCGTAGACATCTTCGGAAGGCATTGACTCTATGTTAGTTATTGTGTCCCAAACAGAGTTATTACCCTTTGTAATAGCCACTTCCTGGCCATTTATCAATTCCATAACTTTTGTCCATTTACCACCGCTTGACAATGAAGGCCGACGGGTATAGAGTAGCCGCAATAACGCAACCCCGAGCCTGGTGCTTGGGGCTTGTTTTTTATCTCCAGTATCAGTCTCTTCAGTTAAAGACAGAGCATTCTTATGACTATCCAAGTATATGTGAAGTATTTGCCTTAACTCCCAAGCCATATTGTTCTCAAATCCGGCAAAGGCAATTTTCTTATTTTTTGCGACAGAATAATTCTTGAGAGGCAACAAATCGCTATCACCGCTAACGATAAGCAGAGCGTCGACATCGTCAATTGTTTTGGTCACGTCCAGGGCAATATCAACATCCATGTCTCCCTTTTTCTCAACCAAATCCACTATTTTTCCGTCGAGCACTTTTCTTGCCTTGATATATTTAAGCGGCTTTGTTACAAGACTAACAAAGGATTTAACCGAATCAAGGTATTTTAAGGTATTCTCTCGAGAGTCGTCGCCTTCTCTCGGTATCGCCGTATAGAATTTAAGGAACTTCACGTTAAAAGCGACCGATAATTCCTCATGGAGCGCGCCTAAGCTTAACTTCCACCCAGCTTTTTTCTGCGCATAAAACAAATTGGAATTGTCATAGAAAACGCCTAGTGTCGGTTTTTCTTTCGGTATATCCGAATTCTTTTCTCTCACAAAATACGGGTGATTGCCAGTGGTGCGGATGGTTTTGCCGGATTGGGTGGTGAGCTTGAAGATCGGCTTTACACCCATGTAAGCGAGTTGCTTGACGCGGCTCCAAACAAGCTTGCCGGTTTTCGTGTCCAGCGTTTGGATTTCGTCGCCGGCTTTTATGTCCTTGATTTGCGGTTCATCGTAAACAAAACCATCAGCATCGACTTTTTCTCCTTTCTTTGCTTTTCGGCGGCGGCGAAGTTTGGTATCTCCCGTCACACAAAGCCCGGGAATATTTACCTGGAAAGGACCGGCAGGTAAAGCCGTCCCCACCCCCACCTTTCCATTCTGCAAAACCGAAAGACCGGAGGAGCCGGCCACGCTCAAACCGCCCGCAAACGTACTCGTAGCCGTCGTCGAAGTCGCCAGATAGGCGGCGGCGGTAGGTGTTGAGGAAGAGACAAGCGAACCAGCCACATTGGAGGTGAGAAGCATGTTTGTGGCAAAACTCGCCGAGGAGAGCGTGGCTGAGGTGACGTTGCCCTGGTAGTCGATGGTGAATTTCGACGTTGAGGCTACTTTTAGGTCAAGAAGGTTGCCGGTAAAACCAGAGAGAGTGTCGGCGGCGATGACCGTGCCTGTAGTTGAAAGGTGCTCAACTGCGAGCCGAGAATACGGCGAGCTCGTACCAACCCCGACGTTGCCCCCGGCGCGCCAGGCATTGGTGCCATCGGTAGCCCAATTGCCAGTAGTGGCGCCACCAATCAAATTGCCTGCCCAATAGAGGTCACCGGAATTATTGTAAAGACGGTCGACAGTAATAGCTGGTGTTGAGATTGGAGCAAAATATGCCGCGCCATTCAAAGCAAAAGTGTCCGAGGGTGAAGTTGTCCCGACGCCAACACGACCATTCACACTGTCTATATATAGAGTGTCGCTATCGAAAACGACATCGCCAGCGAAAGTCGAAGTTGCCAAGCTTGTAACCGATAGCAGACCACTGACAGACAAATCACCAGAAAGAGTTGTGTTACCGCCAACGCTCAGAGTTCCTGAAAACGAACCATTGCCTCCAGAAAACGAAACGCCGCTAATCGAACCTCCGGTAAAAGTTGAATCGGTTATATCAACGCTATTAAGTACATCGATTCGGTTTGTTTGCGCAACGGCATTGTAGACGTTGTTGATGTAAGTGGCATTACCCGATGTTTGAACTTGAAGGCCGGCCATCGCGGAGCGCAACTTTAATTCAAGCTCGGAAAGTTTTTGATCAACAAAACTTTCGGATATGCCGGAAATTTCGCGCAAAGTCGTCCTCTCTATTATTTGAGTCGGATTGGTGACGATGATGGCCTGCCGACTTCCCTCTTCTCCCGAGGAGGCAGGCTTTTCTTTTTTATCATCTGCAGAAATTTGTGCGACAACATCGGGCTTTGAATCGCTTTGCCCTGTCACGACTATGATCTGCTGTTTCGGAGTCAAGAAATAGGCAAGAGCGCGATAAACTATTCCGGAAGAATTTTTTACAAAACCGTTAAAGCCGTCGATGACCGCCGCCGATATCTCTCCCGAATCGAAATATTTAAACGCCGAATTTGCTGTTTCGGTTTTTGGTTTTTGATCACCAAAATCACGCCCTCCGCCAGAACCAAGCCTCGCCACGATACCTGTCCCGTCATTTAACAAAAAGTTGGCAGAACCACCGACAACGGCAAAAACATTGTTAGTAGAATTATTAAACGCGCCTAAAGTCTGATTGACCGCACGGTTGAATGAAAACGCCAGAGAATTAGTGCCAAATTTAAACCCTCCAAAAGCCACATTCGTTAAGAAGGTAAATCCTCGTACGACCGCCGTCGAATGCAAATCGAGCGCATTGGCAGAAATATGAAAGTCCGCAATCGCTCTTTTCACCCCTTGCCTCACCGCCATCAATCCTCTCTTTGATTCCAATTGCCAACTAATATCAGTAATATCAACCGTCTTCCTCACATCAGAAGAAAAAAATGCAACCTGATCCAGACTATGTCCGCCAAATTTAACGAATGCTGTCATGCCGCTCCCTATTATCCGGCTCTCATTATCCATTCCATTTTTTAGAGAATAAATATTCTGCGTTATGCTATCCGCCAAGCCGCAGGAAAGAGTCACAATTCCGGAACCGATATAACTATAAATATTTTTCGCTAATAAAGCGCCGCTCTCCGTTACACCAACAATAATTTTGCCGACACCAAAATATGTGCCGGTAAGCAACTCTGACGCGTCGGAAATTATTTTGCCTGCGAAATAATTTTTATTTCCGCTCTCTGTCTTTTTGTTAACTTCGGATTTTGCATATGCAAAACTTTCTGTGCTCTTAAATTCACGTGCAATCTGATTTAAAGAAATCGACGACCAACGCACACCCTGCATGGAAAGAAAAAAAGTGCGCGACGTAGATAAGAAACCTTTGCCTGCGGAAACAAATAAATTATTAATACCGGAAACATTGGCATTAAAACTATCATTAGTAATTTTATCCAAAAACCAAAAACTATCCGCAATTTTTACTCCGCCATTTTTAAATGCATTTACGAAACTCGCACGAGCTCCAAAAGAGGCGGAAGACGAAAATATAAACACTGACGACACAACGATTAAGCCCGAGACCAAAACAACAGACGACCATTTCGGTACGGCCGGAACAGAAAACATTTTCATAAACCCTGTCTGCTCGACAAGCCCAACGCTTATCTTCTTCCAAAAACCGCCGAATTTATGAAATGCGCGGCCAGCATATATTGCCGTCCGTTTTCCTAAATCAGCAAAATCAATAGCTTGCCTTTCACTAGAAGCTGTCGACGGACTTGGCACCTCCTTGATTTCCTCGACCGGTAAAACTTCAGTCTGTGGCGAAGGTACCAAAACAAGCTCTATCTGTAAAGGTTTCTCGGCAATTTTTTCTTCACTAACGACAGTTTTCGGAGCGAAACTTTTTTTTAAAGCTTGGTACTTTTCAGCCTTCTCGTAATCAAGTATGGATTGCTCTTCTACAAACCAGGCTCCCCCCACTCTCTCTGCAGTTACCTTTTTTTGTCGACAAAGTTGGCCAACGTAGTCATGACTATAACAGGTCAGTGATGACGCCTTTTTAGTAGAAACATATTTTTTACCTGCTATTTCAATTACGTCGCCTTTCATTTATTTTCCTTACTGACGAACGAGAATTCTATGACAACATTATACTGCGTAAGCCTTTCTCGGAGTACCGAGAAGACTGTGGACAACTCTATAAATTTGACAAGACTCATTTTAATTACGAAGTTTTTTTCAAATCATTTGTGATCAACATAGCTACTTGAATCACTTAGTGCGAAAAAAATCGAGCCTGCCGATTGACGATTCCATTGCAACTTCACGTTGCCTCATTGCCACGCGTATGAGTTTGATTTGGACAAAATGCACTCTGTTGCCTCAAAATATGATTGAACCGAGATAGGATATGTTTTATTTAAAAGGTTTCTCGTCTCGGAATCGAGAATATGGTCTAACTGTCGCAGTGACAGCTTTTCTTGACTTTTTAACAGATAGATTTGGAATCGCAACCTTTTACCTTTGTTTGCAAAATTATAACTACATTAAATATTTGAATGATTTGCACTAAAAAAGCAGCAGGCTTAAAGGCTATTGTTTATTTTTGACGAATGCTTATATGTGTATTAGACTGTATTTAGTATGATTTTCGTCAGAATTTTAGGTCTCGGACTGGCCTTTTCTTTTTGTTTGATCGGGGTCGTTCTCTTTGGCATCATCCCCAAAAACAAGCACCCCCTCTGGTACTCAATCGGCTGTCTTTTTATAGCAATGGCCATTGCCTGGGTCACTTGGTAATCAGTCGCTCTTGCGGCTGATTTTTTTATGCAAATATTTTTTAATTCAAACCATCCAAATATCAGTTGCTTGATTGCCGCCATTTTTGGAAAGCACTATTGATTTTTTTGTCGTTGTAATTTTAGATTATCATTTTTATCGTTATCGTTATCGTTATCAATTATCATTATTTGTCCTTAGTGGTATCGATTATCATAATTTATTTTCAGTGTTATCCGTTATCGTAATTTATTGTTATTGTTATCAATTAGCTTTTTTTTATTATAGTTATTTTTATTTTTCCGGCACCACATGAACTTCACATATCACCAAACCTGGCCGATCGGTCAAGTTTGGTGATATGCTTTCCATCTGTAATATCGTTCAACAAAAAACAAAACCTAGCGATTTTGTTTTTACTATCATTGTCGTCATGCAAATATGTGAGAACTTGGCATCTGCCGACACATCAGCATACTAAATTTTTTATTTATAAGAAACTAGAAACTTGCTCCCCCTTACCACATACTCAGGCAATATGTTTTCAATTTTTAAAAAAATTGCAGACTATTTTGAGGCATCAGCTAAACCATAATATTTTCGCAACAACTTATCATTTTCGATTCTGTCCACAATCATATAAGTAACATCCCTACCCATTTTTAAATCCAGTTTAAGCAAGGTTACCAAGTCTTCGCAATCATAAGGATATACCCAAACGCTTTTTTGCAATTTTACGAAACCCATATTCGAGAGGGTGCGGCGCAATTTATTTCTGGCAGTTCGTTTAGATTCGTTAACATCAAAAATAATCACCCGCCATTTTTTATCCCATTTTTTGGGCTTTTGCAAAACTCGATCAGCCACTTCTAGATATCGCGCTTCCCTCTCCCCTTTCTTTGTCAATTTTAAAAACTTTCCTTTTGGGGTATCTTCAAAAACCACCAACTCATTATAAAGAAGCCTGTCTAACGTTTGCTTTAAGTTATAGGTTCTTCCATTTTTCTTTTTTCTTTGATCAAACATCGAAAGCATTTGGAGTGCGTTTGGCGCAAGCAGGGCGACGCTCAAGAATCCGGCCGCGGCAATACTGTAGAGAATAGCTTTCTTTATCCTTTTTCTCTTTAACTCAACTTTTATATCTTTTTCCAGCTCACCCATAGTTAAATCTAATCAACTACCCCGCAGCAGAGCTGCGAGGTATGTCTCTACTCGAGACCTTGAAATAATAATAGAGTCCCTCGATGTATCTGTTTGTAACTTCGACCTTGGTTTTTGACATAATCGCTTATGATTTTTTCATTCCCATAATACCCGACCGTGTTTATATAGTAACCACTTGTCCAAAATTTCCCTCCCCAGAGCATTCTTTTCACTTCGGGAAATCGGATGAATATCTGTTTGGCTGTGATGCTTTTCGTCGTTTGCACTATAGCGCTCGGTAAATACGATGGTACGGATTGGATTAAGAAATGTACATGATCTTCGTCTGCCCCTATCTCTACGTATCCGATTTCGTAACACTTCTCGATCTCTAGACATATTTGCTTCAATCCTTCTTCCACATCTTCGGTCAACACTTTTCTTCTGTACTTTATCGGACAAACGAGGTGGTACAACATCAGATTCTTGTTATGACGTTTTATGACATGTTCGGACATTCATCTATCATACCACCCCCCCCCCGCAGCAGAGCTGCGAGGAAATCTTTTCTATTATACACTAAAAGAAAACCGAGCTCGAGGTGCCTCTTCAACTCAGCAATTTATCGATCCGGCAGAGACGAAAGTTGTTTCCACCTTCACCTCAGTTACTTACCTCGAAACCAATGGGAGCAAAAGGATCACGTCTTCCAAAAGGCTGTTGGGGCACATCCACAGAAAAATCCTGAAAACTTTTAAAGACATCCCTTTCGAAAAGAGAGGTATCCAGGCTCACGCCTTTCATGCTTTCAAGAGAAGCTAAAAGTTCCCTACCGATTATTTTTTCTATTGGATCGGCTGAAACTTCCGTCAAAACAGAATCGTCTTCCTTTCCTCGAAAAAAAATAAACCATCCCATAAAAATCAGCACAAAAATTACTGCCGCGATACCCATCTGAACCTTTTGATCTTTTAAATCCAGGTGCATATATTCTGCTATTTTAGGTAGTAAGCTTTTAAAGCGACTCTCATTTTGTACATTGGTTCAACGATCTTGGTTGTCTTTACCGGCTCCAAAACGAAAACAAAACCAAAGCCCGTATCCCTATATGAAGAATTAATTGATATCTCGGTAATATCAACTACGCGCAGACTTCTATCCAAATTTTCCAAAAACGAAGCTAAGCTATCGTAATTTCCTTCAACACTGAAATTGAGCACTATGTAGGAATATTCACCGACATCTTTCTCTTCTTTTTTTTCAGTCACTTCTTCGTCGTCAATGCGTGCCAAACCATCCTTTGCTTGTTCGAAAGTGATATCCCTTAAACTCATTCCTGCGGAATTTGCCACAGACTCAATGTCAACAAGAAGACGAACCGAGTCTATACCATCAGGAACAAGTTTGTTTAACTTTTCGCGGTTTTCTTTGTCTATGGAATTATACTTTTCCATTAGCCCCGTTTTTACAACCTCAATCTCTCGGACTTTTTGAAGAGCGGCTTCATACCTTGACTTTTCTTCCTTCAATTCAACAACACTTCTTTCTCTCAATTCTTGATTGCCTGTCATAGCATTATAAGTCGGACTTGAATAGAAAAAGGTCAAACATAGCGCGGCCGCGATAAAAATTGTGGACATTAAATTACTCATTTCTCGTCAAGATTAGTTTCATATATCGCTTGGCAAAATACCACCTTCGGCGGGGCTAATTTCTACGTTACCTTCAATAACTTCTTCGGTGCTACTCGCCACGGCTTCGGCACTAAAAGTATTTCTGTATAAAAAACGTTCTTTTTGAAGAGCGCTCTCGAAAGAAAACCTGGCCAAGTCTTTACTAACTAAGCTAAGATCGTTGAACAATGGATCAATCATGCGATCTTCGCCGCTCCATAGATCGGACTGAGAGGCAATGGTTATAAAATTGATAGCTTCACCCCCCATCGAGATAGTCATTTCTCCGGAAGGATCGCGAT
>Ga0209343_10003456_pt1 | contig 19887 bp, 23 predicted proteins | sample RifCSPlowO2_02_FD_184026 | JGI IMG/M metagenome (GOLD analysis project Ga0209343, IMG submission 184026) | Groundwater microbial communities from Rifle, Colorado - Rifle CSP2_plank lowO2_0.2 (SPAdes) (version 2) | ecosystem: Environmental > Aquatic > Deep subsurface > Groundwater | place... | reverse complement strand
CCTGATATAAGTTTAAAGGTTATTCATACCCCTGGACACTCACCCGGCGGAATATGCCTTCATCATAATGGTTTCTTATTTACAGGTGATACACTATTTGCCAATTCAATTGGGAGGAGCGACCTTCACGGCGGCTCTCACAATGACCTCATCAATTCAATAAAAACAAAATTGATAATTTTAGATGATAAAATAAAGGTGTTTCCGGGTCACGGGCCACCTTCTACAATAGGTGAGGAAAAACAATATAATCCGTTTCTTATATGAAACATCTTGTTGATGAATTTGTTAATTATCTTACTATTGAAAAGGGACATTCACAGAATACTATTGAGTCTTATCAGAGGGACATTTTAAAATTCTTAAATTTCATATTTCCTCACCCCTCTCCCCTTGAGGGAGAGGGTCAGGGTGAGGGGGGTATAGGTGAATTCAGTAAGGTAGAGCAGAAAGGAATAATTGATTATTTAATGCATCTCAGAGATATGAATTTTTCATCAGCGTCTGTCGCAAGACACCTCGTATCCATAAAGGTCTTTTACAAGTTTCTAAATGGTGAAGGCTTTATCAGTATCAATCCTACTGAGAATATTGAATCACCGCGACTTTTGAGAAAACTTCCGGATTTTCTTACCATTGAAGAAGTTGATAAACTCTTAGCCCAGCCTGACACAAATGATAATCTCGGCATCAGAGATATTGCAATGTTTGAGGTCTTATATGCAACAGGTTTAAGGGTATCAGAGTTAATTTCTCTTAAAATTAATGACATCAATATGGAAAGAGGCTATATAATAACATTTGGTAAAGGCTCTAAGGAGAGGGTTGTGCCTATTGGCAAGTCTGCACAGGATAAATTAACGAGGTATCTTGAGGAATCAAGACATTCTTTAGTCAAAGGAAAAGGTGGAGATGAGCTTTTTGTAAATCGTTTTGGGGGAAAGATGACAAGACAGGGCTTCTGGAAGATAATAAAGAGGTATGCTTTACTTTCAGGCATAAAAAAAGATATAAGTCCCCATACCTTGAGACATTCATTTGCAACACATCTGCTTGAAAGGGGTGCAGATTTGCGGTCTGTTCAGCAGATGCTTGGTCATGCAGATATATCCACAACACAGATATACACTCATGTAGTAAGGGAAAGGCTGAAAGAAATTTATGATAAACACCATCCGAGGGCATAAAAACACATGAAACAACCTTCTCTCCTAAAAATATTTAAACTCCTTAAGCAAATGGAAAAAGAAGGCATCCTCTCTCAATGGGCTATTGGAGGGTCAATAGGAGTTATGTTTTATACAGAGCCATATTTAACAAAGGATATTGATGTTTTTGTCTATATAGAACCGACAAAATCTGGTCTTATTGATATGAATTTTATCTATGATTGGCTGAAAGATAAAGAATATGGTAAATTTAAAGGACATTCCATAATTGTAGAAGATTGGCTTGTTGATTTTATGCCTGCTAAAGAAGGTCTTATAGATGAGGCAGTAGTAAAATGTAATGAATTTGAAATTGATAATATCATGGTTAATGTTATTTCTCCTGAATATCTTATAGCTATGGCTCTTGAGTCTGGACGAAGACAGGATTATGCAAAAATAGAGAAAATATTACAACAAAGTAAAATCAATAAGAATAAGCTTACAAGGATACTAAAGAAATTTAGTCTTTATAAAAAATGGGAGGCTTATGGGCAAGTATAGGATATTTAAAAATAGAGAGGAAGCCTTTCAATACGTTATTGAAAGTAAGAAAAAATGGCGTATGAAATATTCAAGACTTACTATAGAGGATAAGTTAAAGATTGTTGAGGAGTTAAAGCAGACAAGTCAATGGTTAAAGAATAATGCAAAAATAGTGAAAAAATGAAAGTTGAACTTTTGTCAATAACACCTGATGCTGAGAAGCTGATAGAGAAGGCAGGTAGGACATGCTACCTCTCCTTTGATAAAATAACAGAGGATAGCACTGAAAAATTCATTAGAATGCTTGTAAAGAGCGGACATGAGTCAGTATTGGAACACGCATATGCAACTTTTCGGATTACAGGTGGGTCAAGAGCGTTTACACATCAGATTGTCCGCCACCGCTTATGTTCATTCTCACAGCAGTCACAGAGATATGTTGATGAGAAGGGGTTTGAGGTAGTAACACCGCATTCTATTGAGAAAAATAAAGAGGCAAAGAGCCTGTTTGATAACTTTATAAGAAATGCAAAGGATACATATATCAAACTTCAGTCTCTTGGCATAAGAAAAGAGGATGCAAGATTTGTCCTTCCAAATGCTGTGGAGAGTGAGATTGTAATATCTGCAAATTTCAGGGAATGGAGACATGTCTTAAAGGAGCGATGCGATAAGAGTGCCCAGTGGGAAATTAGAGAAATAGCCCTTGAGATATTGCTAACATTAAAGAAACACGCCCCTGTTATATTTGAGGATTTTGAGATTGATGAAGTTGAAAAGACTGCATCAATAAAGAAGAGGTAAACCCCGTTACACCCCGTCATGGAGGAAGATTTTTTTAATTTCACATTCACCCCGTAAGAGACCAAAGGTCTTACGGAGTGAATCCTCACCCTGAAGGGGGGGGGCATTCTGGGTGTAACGGGGTAAAACTATCATACCTGCCTGTAGCAGACAGGTCAAAATTTATCTTAACAGCTTTGATATGGATTCATTCATGTCATCAAGCCTTTTTATCAGTATTTCAATAAATTTGTCTTTAAATTTATTCTGAATAATAGGGTCAATCTTTTCAAAATATTCCCCATCAATCTTAAGTGCAATAATCTCTCCCTCTGCAATCACATTTGTTGAGCGAAGTCTTTTGGCAAGGAGGGACATCTCTCCAAATACATCGCCTGCTTTTAGCTTGTTCAACACAAGGTCAGGATGTTGATTCTTTGTTATGACCACACTCCCTTTCAGGAGTATAAATACAGAAAAATCTGCCTCACCCTGATTTATTATTTTTTCATTGGGCTGGAACTTCTGTATATTACTTTTAAGCCCCGCCACAATCTTTTTTTCGTCCTGAGTACATTCAGAGAAAAAATCAGTCTTATCAATAAGGGATATAATCTGTTCTGTCTCCATCTCATTTACCTCCTGTAAAATCCGATAGCAACCGGTATGTCTGTATTCCCTGCTATATAGTCAGAAAAGGATGGAGTAGATATATACATCTGAGTTGACCCGCCACCATCCAGATTTAATACATTTACACAACTTATATCCGGCAGCCTCATTATATGCCTTATTTCATAGAGACTAATCCCCTTATAATTTGTATCAGTTGCATATATGATAACCCTGCCCGCATTATCTATGGCAATACCCGAACGATAGTGAATAGAATGGATATCCTTAAAACCCTCCGTATCTTTTCCATCTGCTATCAATATAGGACCAACCTGAAGTGCCTGTGTCACACCAACTGGCGTAAAGTTATCTCTATAAACTATAAAAGGGACATCATCCTTTACATAGAATATGCCTGAATAAATTGAGTGGGTGACTACCCTATTGTTTATGGTCTTACTATCCGCTATCAGGAGGCCTAATGGGTTTCCATTCATATCAAAAAAACTTCCATTTATTGCTGCAATAATATTATCCTTTTCCGCAATATTCTTTACATTCTGGAAATTTGTCTCTGGATTTTTACTGTAAAGAACCCTTGCCTCTATTACTGTTAAATCCATTCTTAAAAACTTGATGATTATATCAAATCCAGTATCACTCCTCTTTAACCTAATGCTCTTGAAATCTGCACCATTATCAATATTCCTCCATTCGTCATCTCTGATTATTATCAGTTTCTTTTTCGAAGAACTATTAACATATCTTACATTTTCACCAGATTCAGCATTATGATTATTTAAAAGAAATATTAATAAAAAAAGGAGATTTAAGAAAATTTTTAATAACATTTTGGGACGAATTTTATCAGAACTCATTAATAGTTGCAATGATAAATAGTGTATGATAGTATTTATCCGAAATTAAATATGATTTACGAAATAAAAAGGCAACTTTTATTTAAAGTCAAAAGTATTCAGTATAAACTTCAAATTCATAGACAGAATGTCGCAGTTAGAAGGGCATTCCAATTTGAAGTCAGACAGCTCTATTATCCATTTACCTCTACGACATCCATACTCCTTGTATCACTTTTATTCATATCAACTATAATTGTTTACAACATGAAAGGCAATACAACAAAGACAGTTGAAGCAAATCTGACAATTCCACCGATTGCGAAGATTCCCAATATTCAAAGCCTTCCACCTGCACCTACAATATCTGAAGAGGTGAAAAGAAGGGAAGAAAATCTTACCAACACAGATGATTTCATAATAGCAGTTGATAAGACAAGGAAAGAGCTCTTTGTCTTGAGCCGCCTTGATAAAAACTTTAGAATTATTGATAGGTTTAATATACTCCTAGGCAAGAATTCCGGGGATAAGGAGATTGCAGGAGATATGAAAACTCCAGTGGGTGTCTACAAAATAATTGCAACAAAAAATGATGATGAGCTTGCCCTAATGTATGGTCCAAAGGCATTTGCATTAAATTATCCCAATGATATTGACAAGAAAATGGGAAAGACAGGCTCAGGAATATGGATTCACGGGGTAGAAAATGACAACCGTGAACCCTCTACGAAAGGATGCATCGTAATGAATAATAAGGATTTATTAAAACTTAATGATTATATAAAAATTAATACCAATATCTTTATATTTCCAGAGGAATTTAAAATACCCATTGATGACAATAAGGTATCCGATATTTTAAATGAACCTTTTATCATGGAACTTAAAAACTCAATGGTAGCGGCAAGCACATCATCTGCAAAGCAAAAACTATAAATAATATTGGATAAAAATTATTGCAACGGGGTAAAAAAGGAATATAATATTTCGTTATTAACTAAACATAAATTTTAAGGCAGGAGGAATAAATGGAATTTATTATAACAAAAGGGGAATTTCTTAAAGGGCTGCAGAAATCACAGGGTGTTGCAGATACTAAAGGAGCGATACCAATACTCTCAAATATATTAATAGAGGTGGCTGACTCTGGTATTTGGATATATGCAACAGACCTAAGCATAGGAATAAAGGGATTTTATAAGGCATCGGTAAAAAGCAAAGGAAAGTTTACAGTAAACGCAAGAAAACTTTTTGATATAGCAAGAGAGCTGCCTGATGAGGATATTAATATCAGCAGCAAGAAACAAGGTGCAAAGAATAAAGAGACAGAGGCAGAATCCCCCGAATTATGGATTAATCTCTCCTGTGGCAATTATAAGACTCGTCTATCGGGACTGCCTGTAGATGAATTTCCTGTCTTCCCATCGTATGGTGAAGATTACCTTGTGAAATTTGAGCCATCCCAGTTAAAAGATATGATTAGAAAAACTATTTTTTCTATCTCCTCAGACGAGACCCGATACACCCTTAATGGAACACTACTTGAGGCAGAAGGGGACACCGTTAAAATGGTATCTACAGACGGACACAGATTATCCTATATAAAAAAAGAAAATCCAAAGACTATAGAGAAAAAGATAAATGTAATTATACCCCAGAAAACTACCTCAGAATTGTTAAAACTTGTAGAAGATGGCGAAGAGACTGTCCTGTTCAGTATATACGAAAACCATGTTGTATTTAAAAAGGAGAATTTTGTTCTTGTATCAAGGGTTATTGATGGGCAGTTCCCCAATTATGAAGTTGTCCTGCCAAAAAACAATGATAAGCGGGTAATTCTAAATAAGGACCTATTAGTTCATGCCTTAAAGAGGGTATCTCTTTTGTCAGATGAAAAATCAAAGATGGTAAAATTTAATATAGAGAAAGATAATATTGAACTAATATCCGATACAGCCGGGATAGGTGAGGCAAAAGAAAAGATTGATGTGAAGTATAACGGGGAAGGACTTTCTATTGGACTAAATGCCAAATATCTCTTGGATATAATGAATGCAGTAGATAGTAACGAAATACTTCTTGATATAAAGGACCCTGTCAGCCCTACCCTGTTCACGCCGGCAACCGATGAGAATTATAAATGCGTCATTATGCCTATGAGACTGCAATAAAATCAGTTGATAGTGGTCAGTTAACAGTGATTAATGGGCGGTAATCTGTAGTTGCTGTTTTCTGGTCACTGACTACTGGTTACTCTTCACTGCTTTTCCCCTATGAGCCGCATAATGCTGGATAAAAGATTTACAGAGATTAGTAAAAGATTATCCCATCTCCAGACCGCAATAGAATCTGTCAAAAATGAATTAGCCTTCAAAAGAGATACGATTAGATACATGCTCCATAGAAGGGGATATACTGTCCTCAGGGAAAACAGCAGAGAGAACTGCATCCTGCCTATAAAAACCATCAAAAACGGAGAGGATAGATTTTATGAGTCATTAAAGAGATATTCATTCAGAATTTTCCTGAGAGATGTGATAAGACTAAAGAAATTTACTCTAAAGGATGTCTCAAGGTATTCATCAGAAGGGACAGTCAGAGGGTATCTGAAATTTTTAGAAGATATGAAATTAATAAAAAAAAATGATTTAAAATATAGCCTTACACCAAGCAATGTTTACAGCTTTGGCGATACATTAGAATGGTTGATAGCCCAGATATACAAAAGGGAGTTTTATTCAGAGATCTCATGGGGGGTAAAAATAAAAGATACAAAAACAGGAGGAGATTTTGATGTTCTCTCATCAGTAGAGGGATACTTGGTTTACACAGAAGTAAAATCATCTCCCCCCAAGCATATAGAGACAGAGGAAATCGGTGCATTCCTAAACAGAATACTTGATATAAAACCCGACCTTTCTATATTTTTAGAAGATACTGAACTCAGAATGAAAGATAAGATTGTCCCAATGTTTGAAGAGGAGCTAAAAAAACGCTTCGGCAAAAACAGTAAAATAAAAAGAGTAGTAAATGAAATTTTCAGTATAAATGACAGGATATTCATCATAAATAGTAAGCCTGATTTAATCTCAAATATTACAGTCTGCATCAAAACCCTTCTAAAAAGCAGTGGTATAGCTGTATAACATTTTTTTAATAAATTCTTCTTTAATAAATTCTTCTTGACAATACTATATATTGTGGTAGCATTATCCTCGCCCTACAAAATATAGGGTATTTATCAAATTTATTTAAGCACTCATCTATTATTATAGGAGGTATTTATGAATAGTGTTAATGGGGTAAAAGTATCAAACGTTGGCAAACCTGTCCTGAGCGAAGCCGAAGGAAATGAATCAGCCCTTCCCTTACAGGTTGCCTGGCACACAGGCATGCCTGTGCTACAGCAGACAGGCATGAATAATCAAGATGTGAACAAGACTAAGCCCCATAACCCTGTCCTGAGCAAAGCCGAAGGAATAAAACTTTCTCCAAATGCAAAAAAGGTGCTTGAAAGACGGTATCTAAAGAAGAATGAAGATGGAAAGGTGATAGAAACTCCTGCAGATATGTTAAGGAGGGTTGCGAACAATATTGCCCAGGCAGACTTATTCTATAATCCAAATGCTGACATCAAGGAGACAGAGGAGAAATTCTTCAACATGATGTATAGGTTAGAATTTATGCCAAACTCTCCTACCTTAATGAATGCCGGAAGAGACCTCCAGCAGTTGTCCGCATGTTTTGTTCTTCCAATAGGAGATTCAATGGAGGAGATATTCACAACTGTAAAGGATACAGCCCTTATTCATAAGAGTGGCGGAGGGACAGGCTTTAGCTTCAGCAGATTGAGGCCTGCCGGCAGCAGGGTTGCCACAACAAGCGGAATATCAAGCGGACCTATATCCTTTATGAAGGTATTTGATAGTGCCACCGAGGCAATAAAGCAGGGCGGAACAAGAAGGGGTGCAAATATGGGCATTCTTCGTATAGACCACCCCGATATCGAGGAATTTATAGTCTGCAAGCGGGATGACTCAAAGTTTAATAATTTTAATATCTCCGTTGCCATTACTGAAGATTTTATGAGACGGGTTGAAAATGATGATAATTATGACCTGATAAACCCGCATACAAAAGAGGTGGTAAAAAGGTTATCTGCACAAATGGTCTTTGAAAAGATTGTAGAGTCTGCATGGAAAAACGGAGACCCTGGGATTATATTCATAGATAGAATAAACAGGGATAATCCAACCCCTGCAATTGGCGAGATTGAAAGCACAAACCCATGCGGAGAGCAGCCTCTTTTACCCTATGAGTCCTGTAATCTTGGCTCAATAAACCTTGCTAAGATGGTAACACTTCGACATGCTCAGGGTGATCATGGTGAGCCTGTCGAACCAGAAATTGACTGGGATAAGCTCAAAGACATAATATGGAAGTCTGTCCATTTCCTTGATAATGTAATTGACATGAACAGATATCCACTAAAAAAGATTGATATGATGACAAAGGCAAATAGAAAAATAGGACTCGGAGTTATGGGGTTTGCAGATATGCTCATAGAAATGGGCGTATCTTATAACTCCAATAAGGCAATCCAGCTGGCGGAAGAGGTCATGTCATTCATAGACAGAGAGTCTAAGATGGCGTCTGCGGATTTAGCTAAGACAAGAGGGGTATTCCTCAACTATAAAGGAAGCATATGGGATGAGGATTTTGGAAATAATGGCAGTAATTCTCCATATAAAGGTTTAAAACTTAGAAACGCTACTACTACTACTATAGCCCCCACAGGGACTATAAGCATTATAGCAGGATGCAGCAGCGGTATCGAACCTCTCTTCGCAGTATCGTATATAAGGACGGTAATGGATAAGGATGAGCTTGTAGAGGTGCATCCATATTTTGAAAAGGTAGCAAAGGATAGAGGTTTTTATTCTGACAGATTGATGAAGGAGATTGCTAAGATGGGGCATATATGCGATATGCCCGAGATACCTGAAGATATATGTAAGACATTTGTTACATCACACAATATAGCCCCTGACTGGCACATTAAGATGCAGGCTGTATTTCAGAAATATACTGACAATGCAGTATCAAAGACTGTAAATTTTAGATTCAGTGTAACACAGGATGATGTTAAAAAGGCATATGTGCTTGCCTATAAATTAGGATGTAAAGGTGTAACAATATACAGGGATGGAAGCAGGGATGAACAGGTGCTGAGCACTGGTGATACAAAAAAGAAGGAACAGCGGATAAATAACAATGGATTTGAAAAGATAGTTCCGCTCCCAAGACCGGATATTACACATGGAACTACACACAGAGTAGGTACAGGCTGCGGAAATCTATATGTAACCATAAATGTATGCGATGAGGGTAAACCCTTTGAAATATTTACACGGATGGGTAAGGCGGGAGGCTGTGCCGCATCCCAGTCAGAGGCAATAGGAAGGCTTGTATCTTTAGCACTCCGCTCAGGCATAGAGCCTGATGAAATCGTAAAACAGCTTATGGGTATAAGTTGTCATATGCCGGCATGGGATAACGGCAACAGGGTCTTATCATGTTCAGATGCAATATCAAAAGCTATCGGCAGATACCTTTCTGAATTCGGAATTGAAAAATCCACAAGCCTGACCACGGCATTTGAAATCAGTGTAGGTGCCTGCCCTGACTGTGGCAGTGCTATGGAACAGGCCGATGGATGTCTTATATGCAGGGCCTGCGGTTATTCAAAATGCAGTTAACCTAACTTAAGGTCAAGGTTAAGGCTAAGGCTGAGGAACCCCTTAACCTTAACCTCAACCTTAACCTTATGAGTAATAATCAGGGTGTTATTCCTGTCCAAAAACTAAAAAGCCTTATTGAAAAAGGGGCTATACGGGCTTCAATCCCAGTAAGAAAGGACCAATTCCAGCCGTCAAGCCTTGACTTAAGGATTGGTAACAAGGCTTACAGAATCAGGAGCAGCTTCCTGCCACAGAAAGGCTCTGTAAGAAAAAAGCTAAAAGAGCTTTTCATGTATGAGATAGACCTATCAAAAAACGGTATCCTTGAAAAGGGAAATATCTATCTAATACCTCTAATGGAGGAGTTAAATCTCCCTGACGATATGCGTGGAAGGACCAATCCAAAGAGCACAACAGGGAGACTTGATATATTTACAAGGGTTATTACGGATTACAGCCACAGGTTTGAAGATATTAATTATGGATACAAAGGTGAATTGTATTTAGAGGTAGTAACAAGGTCATTTACAATAAAAATAGAGCCAGGGCAGTGCCTTAATCAATTAAGATTATTCAAGGGGGATGAACAATTAAGCGATAATGAACTTAAGTCCATTTATGATAAATATTCACTCCTTTATGATGATAGCGGAAAACCATCAAAGGGAAAAGATATTAAGATAAGTTATGGGCTTTTCATGAGTATAAATTTAAAAGGGAATCACCATGGTATCATTGGATATAAGGCAAAAAAGAACAGCTCAGTTATTGAGATTGGCAAAACAGGGTTTTATGATGAGACAGACTATTGGGAGACTATCTATACACCAAAGGATGATTTTCTAATCCTTGAGCCTGAGGAGTTTTATATATTTTCATCAAAAGAGAAGGTAAGAGTCCCGGTAGAATATGCAGCAGAGATGGTTGAATTTGACGCAGGCTGCGGAGAGCTTAGGACCCATTACGCAGGTTTTTTTGACAGTGGATTTGGTTACGGGGCAAGTGGTGAGATAAAAGGGACAAAGGCTGTTTTAGAGGTCAGACCCCATGATGTCCCTTTTAGAATAGAGGATAATCAGATATTTTTTAAAATAAAATATGAGAGGATGACTGAGCCGCCTGAAACATATTATGGCATGGATATCGGCTCAAGCTATTATAATCAGGAACTTGCATTAAGTAAGCAATTTAAAAGAAAATGACAAAAAGGGAAGATATTTTGGCATTACTATTGATTACAGCTATCCTGCTTTTACAGGTAATTATGCTATATTATTTTTAATTTTTTCATGCTTTTAATCTTATTTTAACTTTCATTCAATATAATAATTGGTAATAAACTAAAAATATACATAAAAAAACCTTTTAATCTTTATATTTTTAATGTATGATATTTGCCTTGCATTTTGATAAAAAAATATTATATTATATGTAAGGATTAGAGGATATGTATTTAAGAAAGGAGTTAGCTATGGATAACAATTTTATGGGATTAAAAAAAGCCCTTATAAAGAGAAGGGCAAAACTCTTATCCACCCTTAAAACGAGGAAAAACGAGAGAGTAGATTTGCGCCACGGCGATGATATGGACCAGGCAGAGTCTGCCTATGAACAGGAGATGTCCTATATCTTTATAGGCAGAGAATCTGACGAGATAAAGGCAATAAACGAGGCATTGGCAAAGATAAATAAAGGGACATACGGCATATGCGATAACTGTGGTGAGATGATTGGAATGAAAAGGCTTGAGGCTATGCCATTTGTAAAATACTGTGTAGATTGTCAAGAAGATATTGAAAAGAAAAGGGAATTAGAGGGAGTTATGGCAACATCATCGTGGGGTGATAGTGAGCTTTAAGGGAGGCATGTAGAGTTAGATGAATACAATGAAGACTGTTTTTCTAATGACAGGGCTAACTTTGTTGCTTATTTTAGCAGGGGGTGCGCTGGGCGGTAAGAATGGACTGGTAATAGCTTTCATATTTGCCAGTATTATGAATATAGGGACCTACTGGTTTAGTGATAAGATAGTCCTTGCTATGTATGGAGCAAAAGAGGTCACTAATGCGGAGGCACCTGAAATCCATTCCGTTGTAAGAGAATTATCCATAAGGGCTGGATTGCCAATGCCAAAGGTATATGTAATCAACACTGATACTCCAAATGCATTTGCAACTGGCAGAAATCCTGAACACGCTGCAGTCGCAGTAACAAGAGGGATAGTCAAACTGCTTTCAAGAGAAGAATTATCAGGGGTCTTGGGGCATGAACTTGCCCATATTAAAAACAGGGATATCCTAATAGGGACAATTGCAGCTACCATAGCTGGCGCTATAAGTATGCTCGCAAATATGACTCAGTGGTCAATGTTCTTTGGCGGGAGGAGGGACGATAGAGGAGGCGGACATCCTGCGGTGGCTATCATAATGATGATTCTTGCACCAATTGCAGCAATGCTTATACAGATGGCAATATCAAGGTCAAGAGAATATCTGGCAGACGAAGGTGGTTCAAAAATCGCTGGGAATCCCCAGTCGTTGGCAACAGCACTCGGAAAACTCCATAAAGGTGTCCAGATGATGCCGATGGATGCAAATCCAGCAACGGCACATATGTTTATAGTAAGTCCACTGACTAGTGGAGGTTTTTTAACTCTTTTCAGCACTCACCCTCCCATTGAGGAAAGGATCAGAAGGCTTGAAAGAATGGTAAGGTATTAACTTATGAAGAAAGGGGTATAAAGATGTTTAGTCCACAGTATTATAATTTATCACTTAAAAAGATTCCAAAAAGATATTTACTTGTCAATATCCTTTCCAGACGGATAAGGCAACTCCAGAAAGGCAGCGAGCCTTTAATCCAGATAGAAGAGGGAAACTTAATCTCAAAGGAAGATATTGCATTAAAAGAAATTGCTGAAGGAAAGTTAGCCATAAAGGAACCTGAAGTAAGTGCAGCTAAGGCTAAGAAGAAGTCATCTCGCAAATCAAAATGAGGTGATTAATTTTGAATAACGAAGAAAAAGGTTTTACAATTAAAGATAAAAGATTTTCTGCAATATCAGAAAAAGAGAAGATACAGAACGCTGAAACAAAAGACCAGAAGTCCAAAGAAATAAAGAATAATAATGGTTCAAAAAAGGGGGATACCCTTATTCCAGAAATAAACTTCTCTACCTTTATCCTCTCTTTAAGCAGTTCAGCCATACTTCATTTTGGCGATATTGAAGACCCAATCTCTGGTAAAAAAGAAAGAAATCTAACAATAGCAAAGCAGACTATAGATATGATTGATATGCTTAAAGAGAAAACAAAGGGTAATCTTACAAAAGATGAGGATAGTCTTATGGAAAATATCATTTATGAGCTCAAAATAAGATTTGTAAAAGAATCAGGCAAAGGGATGTAATATGAATGTAAATGAATTTGAAGATATAGAAACTACTACTGAAGAGAAAAAAGGCGAGGCAGAGGCAGTTGCATTTACCTTAGACATAAAAATCAAGGCTACAAGAGATATGGGCCTTCTGCTTGACATACCTCTGAATGTTGCAGCCGAGCTTGGCAGGACAAAGATGTCGATACGGGATATCCTTAAGTTAAATATCGGCTCTGTAGTAGAGCTTGCAAAATTGGTTGGTGAGCCAATGGAGGTTCATATCAATGGACTTTTGATTGCAAGGGGTGAAGTTGTTGTAGTAAACGAAAAGTTTGGCATCAGGATTACAGATGTTATTGACCCCTTTGAAGTAAGAAGACTCGCTTTGTAATAACCAACTTATAACTTGCAACTTATAACTAATAACAGTTATCAGTTATAAGTTATGAGTTATTTTAGAAAGGCTGGTATCTCCTCACCTTTAATCAAATCTTCGTATTTCTCTCTCTTTCTGATTATGAAAAATTCATTACCCTTTACCAATACCTCTGGAACCCTTGTCCTTGAATTGTAGTTTGAAGACATCGTAAAGCCATAGGCACCTGCACTCATCACTGCTGCAAGAGAATCTTTCTTTAAATCAGGCAAAACCCTGTCCTTTGCAAGGAAATCTCCACTCTCGCATATTGGGCCAACCACATCCGCTACAATCTTTTGAGAATTTGAATTTTTATCCACCGGCAGAACTGAATGATAAGAACCATAAAAGCTTGGTCTGACAAGGTCGTTCATACCTGCATCCATGATTAAAAAATTCTTTCCTTCGCTCTGTTTTGTATATAAAACCTTTGTTACAAGCACACCTGCATTGCCTACAATAACCCTCCCCGGCTCAAATACTATAGTACAGCCAGTCCCTTTTAAAATTGGTGACAACTCTGCCGCTAACTCTTTTGGATTCGGAGGCGATTCATCTTTATATGTAATCCCGAGTCCGCCTCCAATATCAAGATATTTTATTTTTACCCCCTCAACTCTAAGCTGGTCAATCAAGGCAACTATCCTTTCCAGCGCATCCACAAACGGACGCACCTGTGTTATCTGAGAGCCTATATGCTTATGTATACCTACCACATTTACATTTCCAAGACTATTGGCAAGCCTGTAACCCTCCAATGCCTCACTCATGCTAATGCCAAACTTATGCGATTTTAATCCAGTAGAAATATATGGATGGGTCTTGGCATCTATATCAGGATTCACCCTGAGAGATACCCACGCCTTCACACCAAGCTCATCCGCAACCTCATCTATGGCAAAAAGCTCCTGAGAAGACTCAACATTGAACATGAGGATATTTGATTTTAATGCGTACTTTATCTCTTCCTTAGTCTTTCCTACCCCAGCATAGACAATCTTCTGGGGGTCGGCTCCAGCATTAAGCGCCCTGTATAATTCTCCGCCTGAAACAACATCAAATCCTCCACCCTCTCCAGCAAATATCTTCAGAATGGTAATATTTGAATTTGCCTTTACTGCAAAACATACAAGATGCGGTATTCCTTCAAATGCCGAATTAAACACCCTGAAATGATTTCTAAGGGTATTGTAGCTATAAAGATAAAACGGTGTTCCAACTTTTTTTTCAATCTCTTTTATAGAAACATCTTCACAGCAAAGCTCGTCTCCCTTATACTGAAAATCGTGCATTAATACCCTCCCTCTTTTTAAATAGATTTTTTACTGCCTGCTGCTTACTGCTTACTGTCTACCTCTTCTGACGGTGGTATTGGTGGTGACTTTTTCCCACAACCTCCAGTAACTATTGCTAAAATTATAAAAACAAATAAAATAAATTGTAATCTCTTTTTCATATAATACCTTTTGTTATTTTTCCAATCTCTGCTATCCTCTTTAACACCTGCCTTCGTGATGTGCTTCCAATGACATCCTTTCTATTAACTGATTTCTCTACCTTTATAAAATTGAATATATCCTTTTTGAAATTATCAGAGAATCTCTGCAAATCAGAAAGTGTCAAATCGGATAATGATTTATTATTTTTTATGCAAAATGAGACTACCTTTCCAACAACCTCATGGGCATCCCTGAAAGGTAGCCCTTTTATTACAAGGTAATCCGCCATATCTGTAGCAGTCATAAATCCATGCTCCACCGCATCTTTCAGCCTATCTTTTTTAAGTTGAATTGTATCAATCATTCTTGAATATATCGATAGTGAAGCTATTACAGTATCAACAGTATCGAATACCGGCTCCTTATCCTCCTGCATATCTTTATTGTATGCAAGTGGCAATGACTTCATCACTGTCAGCAGAGAGATAAGGTTTCCATAAATCCTTCCCGTCTTCCCCCTCACGAGCTCAGGGACATCAGGGTTTTTCTTCTGCGGCATTATACTGCTACCTGTGCAAAACGAGTCATCAAACTCAATAAAATTAAATTCATTTGTTGACCACAATATCAACTCTTCACTAATTCTGCTTAAGTGCATCATCAAGATTGCAGAGGCAGAGAGAAACTCAATTGAAAAATCCCTATCACTGACAGCATCCATACTGTTTGCAGTAATCTCTGGAAATCTTAAATGTTTCGCCACATACTTTCTATCAATCGGATAATTAGTCCCTGCAAGGGCTGCAGAGCCGAGAGGCATAACATTTACCCTTTTTAATACATCTGTAAATCTCTCTTCATCCCTTTTAAACATATCATAATAGCATAGGAGGTAATGGCTGAAAAGAATAGGCTGTGCCATCTGCAAATGCGTATATCCAGGCATAATTACATCTATATTTTTCTTTGCTTTCTTTAAAAGAGATTTTTTTAATTCTCCTGTCAGATTGATAATCTCCTGAATTTCATCCCTCAAATATAGCCTTATATCCAATGCCACCTGGTCGTTCCTGCTCCTCGCAGTGTGCAGCTTTCCACCTACAGCACCTATCTTATTAATTAGCCTTCTCTCAATATTCATGTGAATATCTTCAAGGGCTATATCAAACCTGAATCTCCCGTCATCTATCTCTTTTCTTATCTCTTTTAAACCTTTGATTATCTTCTTTGCTTCTCCATTTTTAATAATCTTACATTTCGCAAGCATCATGCAATGGGCAATACTCCCCTCAATATCATATTTATAAAGTCTCTTATCAAATGAAATTGAGGCAGTAAACTCTTCTACCAATCTATCTGTCCCCTTTTTGAATCTCCCTGACCAAGGCTTTTTTTTCATATCTCTCCTACTTTATATCCTTTATCTATTAATTCTTCCTTTATCTCTTTATTATGCTCAAATCCCCTTGTTTCAAGATTCAACCTTACTATAGCCTTTGTTATGGGAAGTTTATGTGAGAGTCTATCATGGACAATATGCAGTATATTTGCCCTTTTCTCTGCAATAATTGAAGTAAGTCTCGCAAGGGCATCGGGTATATCAATCAGCTCCACTTCTATCCTTAATACCCTCCCTGACTTCACGAGTCCCTTTTCTATCACCCTATCAAGTATATTAATATCAATATTACCGCCGCTCAAGACAAGGACAACTCTTTTGCCTTTTATCCTTGTTTTACTATCCATAATTGCAGCGAGCGGAACAGCACCAGCACCTTCAACAACAATCTTTTTCCTTTCCAGCAGAAGCAGTATTGCTGCTGCTATTTCCTCTTCTGCTACAGTTACCACCTCATCCACCATCTGCTGAATAATAGGAAATGTTATATCACCTATCTTTTTAATTGCTATTCCATCTGCAATTGTAGGCTGCGATACAACCGGCGTATTCTTGCCTGTCTTTCTTGATAAATACATGGCATCTGCAGCCTTTGCCTCAACACCTATAATCTGAATATCCTTTTTTTTGCTTTTAACCGCAATTGAGATGCCGGATATAAGACTACCTCCGCCAATAGGAACTAAAATTGAATCCACATCAGGCAATTCATCAAGAATTTCAAGCCCTATTGTCCCCTGTCCTGCTATAAGGTCATTATCATCATAGGTATGTATAAATGTGCAGTTTCTATCCCTTTCAATTCTCCTTGCATATTCTAACGCCTCATCAAAACTATTACCATATAATATAACCTCTGCCCCATATCCTTTTGTGGCAAGCTGTTTTGATATAGATGCCCTCTCAGGCATGACAACTGTAGCCTTTATTCCAAATCTGCTGGCAGCCAGAGCAACGCCCTGTGCATGATTCCCTGCAGAGGCAGTAACCACTCCCCTCTTTCTTTCATCTTCTGATAGGCGGAAAATTTTATTTGTCGCCCCTCTGATTTTAAAAGAGCCTGTTTTCTGCAGATTTTCCAATTTAATATAAACCTCCAGACCTGTCATAGTGCTTATGGAGTTAGAGTATACAAGGGGTGTCTTATGTATATAGTCTTTGATATTGTCTTGTGCTATTTTTATATCTTTTAGTGTGAGCAAAGTATCCCCTTAATTTGGTAAACCCTATTAGAAAGTCTTCGCTTTTCTAACGGGGTAATTCAAGTTCTCAATTAAATTCAATATATTATAACTGATGTATATAAAGGGGCAATAAAAAAATAGAAAAAATCGGAAGGATACTCTGATTTGGTCGGGGTGATTGATTGGTTTTAGGAAAAAGGGGGTGGAAAACATTCTGTCTTTTTTCTTTTATTCTATCATTCCGCACTTGCCTGCCCTTGAAGTCTTTTATCGGGGGATGCTGAATCCAACTCTTTACCACACTCTGCATTACTCCCCCCTTAACAAAAAGCAAGACCCAAATTGTACTAACCTGTAATTGTGCGTTTTTCATTATATCGGTGTAACCCTTTGCCCTGTGAAGCAGTTTTATCCCTAATTTATATTTTCTTAAAATATCATGAGCATCTTGATTTGTTTTTTTAGCTTTTTCTATAGCACTCAAACCCTTCTTTTCTTCATACAATTGTAATTTAATCTTGTGTATCTCTTTCATTGCCTTTGGTTCTTTATAATTCATAGTCAATTACCTCCATAGGAGAGTATATCTCTATTTCTTTATAACCCTCCATCCTGTTTATACCATTTACAGATAACTTTCTGGCAAGATTCTCAATCTCCTCATCAATTTCTAATGGTGTTAAATTATACTCCTCTATCAGTGATAGAAGTGGTTTCTGTTTTTGCTCTGATGCTTTAGATATTTCTTCAAGAACAGTAGAGGTAATAAATGCTATGTAGGATTCTGATTTAATCTCACGAAACAACTCCCGTGTTATTATCTTTTCTTCTGGTGAATCATCTGCATAATAAAAGTTTAAAACAGAAGTATCAAGATAGAGTTTTAATTTCCTCATATTGTAAATTATACCATGTAGAAAGATGAAACTTCAAAAATATTTGGCGGGGTTGTCAAGGCAAAGTAGAAATGTCCTGTTATGATGGTTTTGTTAATAATGTTTCTCTCATGTCTTTATGGCGATAACAATTCACAGCAGGATACTTTTTCCACGGATGATCCTTTGGTGGAATATACACCTTCTTTGGTTTTGATTGAATCACCTTTGGCTCTGTTACTTTATCTCTAACAGGTCTTGATGTAATCTCTTTAAACTTTAATCTCCTGTTGTCGTATATTATATGCATAGCCCCATCTATCCTTTCTTCTACTATAACCTCCTTTCCATTGACATGCTCTGTTATCTGATACAGATTGCCATCATGAGATATGGTAAAGTCATTTCTTAGTGTCCGTTTCGTCTTTATACATAAAATCCTGTCTATATCAACATCCTCTTGTATACCTCTATGCAGGTCTCCTTCTTTTGCAGGTTTAATGCTGAATCTTTCGTTGTGTAACCGTAGATAATGATTTAAAAACTCATTTGCCTCCTCTTTCGTCTTAATACCCTTTAATCTCATCTCTTTTACGAGTCTGTCCTGCAATGTCTTAAATAGCCTCTCTATCCTCCCTTTCGCCTGTGGTGAATAGGCATGTATCACCCTTACTCCTAACTCCTCTAACGCCCTCTCAAATTGACTCTTTGGCATCTTATTAGCCAACTCGTCTTCTATCGTAGGCTTTCCTGTTGATTTGTATGTTGCGTGTCTGTCAAGGTAGACACTCATCGGTATCCCATTCTTCTTTATGTAATGCTTGAAACTCTCCATAGCAGGTATTGTCCCTTCATAATTGTCCAATCGGGCAAAGACTGTATTCGTAGCGTCATCGATGTCCCCCATTAATACAAGCTCAGAACCTCTGCCTTCCAACCAGTCATGATGTGAGCCATCCATCTGAACCATCTCTCCAAGGTAATGCTTCCTCTCCCTCCACTGACGATGACTTCTGCTTTTTCTGACTTTTTTCCAATCCCCTGTTTCTATAAGCCATGTCCTTAATGTCTCTTTGCTTATCTTGAGCCCTTCTAACTCTAATAGCTTCTCGGATGCAAGGGTAGGTCCAAAACCTTTATACTTCTCCTTGTAAAACTTTATTACCTTCTCCTTTACCTTCTTTGGTAGAACCCTGTTTGACGGCTTGCCTCTTAAGCTATGTCTTATCCCTTTATCCCCTTCTTCCCTTATCTTCCTGACTATCCGCCTTATCTGCCGACTGCTTAATAAAAGAATCTCTCCTGCTTCAACCTGACTCAATTTCTCATTAAGCACCTTCTGAATTATATGTAACCGTTTTAATTCCCTCTGGCTTACCATGATAATGTCCTCTCCTGCCATATTACCCTCCTCTTAATAATTAAAAGTTTGGGTATTATGACATGCTTAAATTAGGACATTTCTACTTTGCCAGAATAGGACATTATCATTTTGCTGTTACAG
>Ga0209343_10003454_pt1 | contig 19895 bp, 10 predicted proteins | sample RifCSPlowO2_02_FD_184026 | JGI IMG/M metagenome (GOLD analysis project Ga0209343, IMG submission 184026) | Groundwater microbial communities from Rifle, Colorado - Rifle CSP2_plank lowO2_0.2 (SPAdes) (version 2) | ecosystem: Environmental > Aquatic > Deep subsurface > Groundwater | place... | reverse complement strand
GGCGCCGGCTTGGTATCGCGGGTTGCGAACCTAAAGAACTTCACCCCTGGAATATCCACCGTCAGATTGTTCCCCAGCTGCCCCGGCTTGCCGCCGAACGTCCTCGCATACCAACCCTGCGCTTCTCTTCTGGCCGACTCAGAAAGACGGAAATGAATGTGGTTGCTCTCGATGGAGACATTCGGGGGCAACGGCGGGTAGGGATCGGCTCCGGCTTCTGTAATCTCCAGTTCCAGGCCGTCGGGCGTGTCCAGGTGGCCCACATGCCGGCCGTTCAGCGGGCTGGTGCCGACTTCGGTCATCTTGACACCGGCGGCCTCCAGTTTTGCCGCCATATCCGGGACGCTCGGCACAGCAAACCCGACATGATGCGCCGCCGTCTGCGCGCTGCCGCCTTGTGGCAAACCCGGCGTCATGAAGACGAGCACGCCGGGGAACTTCATCACCTCAATGCCATCCACTTTGAGAGACGTGCCTCCGAACAACATCCAAAACTTCTTTGTCGCCTCAACGTCACGCACAATCGTGTGCCAGTGGCTCAGCCCCACACCCGCTTCGTTCGGGGGGCGGAGTTGGGCCGGCGAATCGGCGGCAGGCCACAGCGCCAGAAGACTCAGCACCGCAACAAGTTTCTTCACAATTCCCTCCCTGTTCCAAGATTCGCGCGCATGCCGGCAGCGCTAGCCAGCGGCCATAGAGTTTACAGCGCTCAGATTATTCCCCGTGCCCCCCGGTCAGCTCCACCGAAACGCCCCAGGGGTCGGTGAATCGTGCGTTGGCTTCGGCGGGGTTCGAGGATTTACGATAAGGCTGGTCAAACTTGACGCCGCTTGCTTCCAGCTTTCTGCAGAGCGCCTCCAGATTTTTCACCTCGAAAGCGATGTGATCCAGAGTCCGTCCCTTGGTAGGCAAAAGCGAGCCGCTGGTTTTACCGATCCGGAGCTTGACACTGCCGGGAAACTCGGCGGCCAGGGTCCTGTTCGTATTGTTTTCCTGGATCGGTTTTCCGCCGAACCTTTGTGCATACCAAGCCTGTATCTTCGGTCCGGCGGACTCCGGCACGAGATAATGCACATGGTCGGCTGCGGGAGGGACGGCCAGATCGTTCTTCTTGAGGGCCTCGACATTGTCCAGAATCTCAACTCGGAGATCGTCGGGGCTGAAAACGTAACCCCAGCCCGTTCCGCCGGGCCGCTGGAAGCCCGCGTGCTCGTCCATTTTCACGCCGGCGGCCTGCAGTTTCGTCATGTACTCTTTTCCGTTGGTGACTTTCAGACCCAGGTGATCCACGACGGTCCCAATCGTGCCGCCGGAGGGCTCCCCCTTTGTGAGGTATATCAGAACACCGGGGAATTTGATGGCCTCGGTCCCGCCGACCTTGGCGGGAGTACCGCCGAGAAGAACCCAGAATTTCTTGGATGCTTCGACATCCTTCACTGTCGTGTGCCAATGCCCCATGGCCACACCCGCCTCATTCGGTGCAAACACCTGCGCATGAAGGCCCGCCAGCGGGCACAGCGTCACCAGACTCAGCGCCAAAACAAATCTTCTCATGGTTCTCTCTCCTTGTTTATTGCTTCTCCGTCATACGCCGGTTGAGGTCGGTTCGATTCACCACCACGCGACCGTTGGCAATGATGAGCAGGGGGTCCTGCAGGACCCAGCTATTCTCGAGCGGGTCACCGTCAACGGCGATGAGATCCGCCTCGAAGCCGGGTTCCAGCACGCCAATTGATTTATCGAGCCGCAGCAGCTCGGCGGCGGTCAGGGTCGCCGACTGGATCGCCTGCAGAGGCGTCATTCCCATCCGGATGAACGCCGCAATCTCATGCGGGATGCGCACCACGCTGTTGGCGGCGTAGGCGCCGTCGGTGCCCGCCACAATCTTCACGCCCATTTTGATTGCGCGCCGCATGGTCTGCTCCAACCGCGCGGTCATCGGCTGATACCGCAGCTTCGCCGCGACATTCTCATTCTCCTCGGTCCGCCTTTCGAAGTCGGCGTGTGTGGGAACGAGATAGATGCCTTTATCCTTAATCAGCGCGATTGTCGCCTCCGTCATGTAAGTGCCGTGTTCAACACTGCGAGCGCCGGCCCGCACAGCGGCCGCTGCCGCCTCGTCGCTGTGTGCATGGACCTGCACGGCCACGCCTTTCGCCGCGCCTTCCTCTACAGCGGCGCGAATCTCGGCCTCCGTGAACACCTGGCGTCTGGGATCACCGCTGCCGCCGGCCTCCGTGGCGAACAGCTTGATCCAATCGACGCCGTGGTTCAAGGTGACCCGCACAGCCTGCCGCATCGCCTCCACACTTTCGATGCCCGGCATCAGCGGTGCAAGGACCGGATCGGTAAGGAACGCCCCCTCCGGCAGCCGCGAGCGTATCCAATAGCCCGCCGCCAGGACTTCGGGACCCATAATCGCGCCGCTGCGAACCAGTTCCCGCAATCCAACGTCGTACCAGGCATTCACGCCCGCGTTGCGCAGGGTTGTCACCCCGGATTCCAGCGCCCGGCGAGCGGTGGCCACGGTCTCCACGTGCGCATGCGCGTCGATCAATCCAGGCAGCACATACTTGCCCTTCAGATCAATTGTGCGCACGCCTGCCGGCGCGGCGGCTTTTCCCACCGACTCGATTTTCCCGTTGCGGAGCACAACCGTGGCGCCGGCCATTATAGTTCCGTTGCGAACGTTGACGACGTTGCCGTTGATCAGTACGAGAGGCTCATTCGGCGGCACTCCTTCAGGCGTCTGGGCATGAGCCAAACAGACCGCCAGCCCAAATAGGAAAAAAGCTGCTACAGTACTCCGTAACATCTAAACTCCTCCCTGCGTTCCGCCGCAGCAGGAAATAACCCATTCTGCGCCAGACTACAGCGCATTAGATACCGCCATTTGGAGCGACCGTGAACCATCTGCACGTGCGCGAAGTCAGAAGGAACTGCAGATTCCTCCCCCGACTCAACCGGGGGAGGAAAATACGATGCCCCGCTGTCCCCATGTAACGTGGAATTGACAGCTCCTCAGCAAGAATGACCCTCCTAGGACCTCGCGTCAGAACGTCAGCTTCGCGCCAAGCTGAATCTGGCGGGACGAAGACGTCGTGAAGGTGATTGTGGCTGCATTGCCGGCTATCGCCCGTGTCGAGCCGAATAGCTGTATTTGAGGCAGTCCAAAGCTGGCATGATTGAGCAAGTTGAAAACCTCGGCGCGAAGCTCGAGAATCTTGGACTCAGTGATGCGCGTTTTCTTTTCGAGTGTGAAGCTCACCGTATTGTAACTCGGCCCATCAATGGTGTTGCGCCCGACATCACCAAAGAATCCCGCCTCTGGCAGTGTGAATGCGCAAGGATCGAACCACCGATCGGCGGACCTCAGCTTTTGACCGGCGGGAATGACCCCCCCGAAGCATCCCGTGGTCACTCCCTCGACGGGATTGTTGCTCCTGCCCGGTACCAGACTCACCCGGTCGGCGGTGTTCGCCTGGCCCTTCCGGGACACGTCGAAGCCTGCCTGGGCGGTGAGGGGCATGCCCGAGCCATATTGCCAGACCGCCTTGACTCCCCATCCGCCCAACACTGCCTTCGCCAACCTGCGATTGAGGTAGCGGTCCCACGGCATTGTGTACTGGCTGTTGAGCACGAACGCATGCCGCTGGTCGTACGCGGAGCGGCTGTAGTCCAGGCCCGGGTTGTCCTTATCGAGCGAAACGAAAGAGCCCAAGTTGTCCACAATCCGGTTCCGCTCGGCGTCAGCCTCGGACATGGCTTTTCCATACGTGTAAGAGGCTCCAAACATGAGACCCGCGCGAAGAGCCTGTTGCACCGTGGCCTGCAATGCATTGTAGTTGTTCACGGTATCGGCCTGCAGCATCGTGATGTTGCTATAGTTCGGATTGTAACGGGGGGCTGTTGCGAGCCAGAATTTTCTGCCATCGGGCAGTATCTGCGGGATACGAATGTTTTCCTGGGTAGTGCGAGTCTGGTTATAGCCATAGGACCCGACGTATCCCAGCCGCACGGTCAGCGCGGAGGTTAGTTGCCGCTGGACGTCCAATCCATATTGGATCGTCGTAGGCGTGTCCAACGGCCATGCCGAGGTGGCCTGGCTCTTCGCCGACAGCGGAGGATTCGCCGGGAACCTCGGGAACGTAGTTGGGTTGCTTATGGAAAAGTTATCGGAAGACTGTGGGTCCGAGTTCGGGAAGGCGACGACCTGGTTGTGATAGATGCCCGCCCCCAGCCGTATCGATGTCTTGGCGCTCCCTGTCGGGTCCCACGCCAGACCCAGACGGGGAGCAAAATTCATCTTGGCGAAATTCACCATCGGGCCGACGATCGGCAGGGCCGCTGTCAACGGACGAAGATTTCCATTCCGACCGTTCACCTCGTACGGATTCGTCTGGAACTCATGGCGGAAGCCCATGTTGACGGTGAGATTGGATCTCACGCGATAGTCGTCCTGAACAAACCATCCGTACAAGGTATTCCGCGTTCCCCGCGTGCCGAATTTATTGTTCAAGATGGCGCCATCCAGACGGCTCGGCCTCGCGGCCAGCAAGTCTTCCAGGCTGTTAAAGAAAAACTCTCCCCTGGTAAGGTTCAGGTTATTGGTGTTCCACTGCGCGCGCTCGATGTTAATTCCGAACTTCAGCGAGTGAGGCCCGCGAACGAGGTTGAACGTGTCGGAAACCTGGAACACGTTCCCCACGCTCAGAAACTGGCGGCCGCTGGGCGCTCCGATCGCTGTCAGGAGTCCGCTCGTGGTATTCGATTCCTGAAAGCGAATGTGCCCGAATCCCTGCCCCGGGTTGTAGTCCAGCGCCGGATCGTAATCGACAATCGGACCAGTGTCGACTCCCCTCGAATTCCGGTTGAAGGCAAAGCGCAATTCGTTCAATGCAGTCGCCGAGAAGACGTGGGTCTCGCTCAGGGTTGTGTACTGATTACTCGCTTCATCCAAGCTCACAAAAGTCGGCATGGGGCGAGGCCGCCAGCGGTTGGAAGGGTTATAGATGTACCGGCCATAGAAGGTGTCGTTGTCAGAGATGCGGAAGTCCATCCGCCCCATATAGAAGTTTTCGTTGTTGGGAACCGACAGATTCACAATCGCCCTGCCTGTGCCGTCACCAAAGAGATTCTCGTTGGGCAGCGGCCAGAGCGCAGTGTTGTTCAGGTACGGGGCGATCAGCGGGCTGACACCCACGTTGCGGAACTGACCGGGATTTGCCCGATCGGGCAGGAGGCCTCTCCTGGCGTCGGCGTCCGGCACCGTGGTGACGGCACTGCTGGTTTCCCGCTGCCTCATCCCCTCGTAGTTTGCAAAGAAGAAGACGTGGTCTTTGACAACCGGACCGCCGATGGAGGCCCCGAATTGATTGCGCCGGAACGGCGGCTTGCCTCCCTCACCACGGTTGAAGAATTCGCGGGCGTCAAAAATGTCGTTGCGCACGAACTCGTAGAGGCTGCCATGAAACTGGTTGGTCCCGGAGCGTGTGATCAGGCTGATCACGCCCCCCGAGCTCCGCCCGTATTCGGCGCCGTAGTTGTGCGTCAGCACCCGAAATTCACGCACGGCTTCAACCCCGAGGGTTGCTCCCGTCACGCCCGACGTGCCGCCGTTGCGATCGGTGATGACCGTGCCATCCATCAGGTACAGATTTGATTCCTGCCGCCCGCCATTGATCGAGAGTCGCGGCCCCATGCCGTCCTGCGGAGAGTTGCCGCTCGTGCGGTTATAAAACACCCCCGGATTCAGCAGAGTCAGATCGGTCAGGCTCCTGCCGTTCAAAGGCAACTCTCGGATCTGCTCAGCGCTTACCAGGCCGGAAACGGTAGCGCTCGTCGTTTCGATCACCGGCGCCTCGCCGATAATCTCCACCGTTTGCACCACAGCCCCCACCGTCATCACCAGGTCCACCACGGCTTCCCGCCCCACCGTCAGGACGATCCCACTCCGAACGACGGTTTGAAACCCTTCCAAGGCAGCCGTTACTTCGAAGTTCCCCAGACTTAGTGAGGAGGCAAAATAGCGCCCTGCGCCGTCGCTCTGGACTGTCCGAGAGATGCCGGTCTCCTGGTTCAGAAGCACGATCTTGACGCCGGGCAGCACTGCCCCGGTGCTGTCCTTCACGGCGCCGGAAATAGTTCCGGTGACTGCCTGGCTGAATACCATCGGCGCCGCCGACAGCAAGAACAACGAAACGACCACGCACTCTGCCATCTGCAAACGAAAACACCTCATTTTCCACCTCGTGTGGACTTGACCTTGTTGGCATTGCGAACTGACATGCCAGTAGAAAATACCTTTCAACTCTGGAACCACCTATATTGTTTCTTACCCGCCCTCTAACAGAGTCGAGCGCTTCCGCGCCGTTGCTAGGAAGTATACATAAGATTCCGCGCGGCTTCAAGTGCAACAGGAAGGCTATTTGTCCAATAGGTTCGTCACTCTTATGTTTGCCCGTAAATCATTCGAATACTCATTGTGTGCATTATTCCATCGGGCTGACCGAAAGTCTGACCCCTTGTGAGATGTTACCGTGCTCCCTGCGAAAGCTGGGGGTGAGGTTATTTTGGTTTCGCGCTGATGCGTCCGAACCGGTCAGAGCCGTTCGACGCACACAATGAAACCAAGGAACAATCTGTGAAAGGAATTATTTCTGTTCTGAGTCTCGCAGCCCCATGGAAGGTCGGTGCCTTGTGTGCGCAGATGGCCCCCGTCAATGAACTGGGCTTGCCCTTTGGCCATTTGCATATGTCATCGCCGGACCGGGAGAAGGACGCAAAGGCCTGGGTAGCGTTGGGAGGGCAACTTGAAAATAACTTGTCCGGCAATATACCGACCGGGTTCCCTGGGATCGTGATCTTATTGCCTCAGGGCGAAATAATGGACTTTGCCAGTCACCGGCGCTGGGGTTACTTCTGCGATTTCAAACTGGAATTGCGGGTTCTTATATTTTGCGCTGTCACGGTTTGGTAAGTTCCGCCCGCAACGCCGCGCGGTCAATTTCCTGTCCTCGAAGGTACACCTTGGAGATCCGTCGCGTGTTGGTGATGTTTTCGAGCGGATTCGCGTCGAGCACGAGGAAGTCGGCGCTCTTGCCCGCGAGGATCGTGCCCACTTGGTTGCCGATGCCCAGGATTTCAGCCGCAGTTTTCGTCGCGGCTACGATGACCTGCGCCGGGGTCATCCCCGAGGCAACCATGTCGGCCATTTCCGTATGGGCGGTCCACCCCATCCCGCTGGCCCCGGAGTCAGTCCCCAATGCAATTCGCATCAGTCCCAGCTCATTGAGCTTCCGCAAATTACGCGACTGCACCGCCCACATTTCCGCATAGGTAAGGGACGCGTATGGAGTGGACCGACCCTGTGGATTCTGTTTGCTGAACGCTTCGCGCATCTGTTGGACCTTTTCGGGAGGTAGAATCTCGGCGATCCAAGGAATCTCTTCCTCCGCGTATCCGGCTCCGCCGTCCTTGTTGGGCAGGAGCGTTGTGAAGAAAGTGTTCGGGTGCTGTTTCAGGAGCTGAATATATTCGTCGTCAATGTCCCTGTCGCGGACAATGTGACCGAAACCGTCGAGTCCAGCGCGCAGGAGTTCTTTGGCATCCTTCAGGTACATGATGTGGGCTACCACGCGGAGATTGTGCTTATGCGCTTCCTCGATGATCGCCCGCATCATCGCCGGCGGCATCGGCTTTACGGTTCCCGGAGGAGTCCGGTCGGCCCGATCGTCCACCCAGATCTTGACGAGGTCCGGCTTTCTGGAGACCAACTCCTGGACCGCTTTTCTCGCCTCGGCTTCGGTGGTAACCCCAGTCCAGGACTTCTCCCGTTCTCCCCCCTGGCCGCCGCCTGGCGTAGAGATTCCGGGACCGGCGGTGCGAAACCACGTGGCGCCGGCAATCGGGTGGGCCTGCAACTCGTACGGCAACTCTCCATGGCCCCCGTCGTTACCCATGCTATAAGTCACGCCGACACCGTAGTACGCCATTCGACGCATGTGATCGAGCAAGTTTTCGCGCGTGTAGTTCGCCCACAGGAGGGTATTGTTCTTCATGTTGACGTAGCCGGGATGACTGTGGGCGTCCACGATGGCGGGCATGACGGTCTTGCCGGCCAGGTCCATGCGAACGGCGCCATTCGGCGGCTCGATCTCACCCCGAAGACCGACCCGCGCGATTTTCCCGTCTGCAACCAGAAACGCTGCGTTTTCGATGGGCGCACCGCCATCGCCGACGATCAGACGCACCCCCTCAAACAGGACAGCGCCACTCCCCGTTTGTGCTTGTTCGGTTGCGCGCGGCGATGAGCAGGCCGCGATGAGGAGCGCCAGGAAAATGGGCAGTATCCTTACAGTTCGCACGTGTCCTCCTTGACAAGGCTCGGATGAGAAATGCCGAACCAGAAACTAGAATTTGCGATTCCCGCTCCGCTTCGGACTAAAAGATACGCCGCACGGGCCCCCGCGTCAAGCCCGCATTCCAACAGCTTCTGTTTCGATGGCAGACCGGCTTGTTTGGAGAACAACGTTGGCGCCGAAGCACTCTCTGGAAGGGGATTTACCGGAAGGTTGCCACTTCCCGCTCACCCGAGACGTAGACAACACCTTCCTGGCTCACAGCGATCAATGACGGGTTACGGAACTTCTTCTTTTCAGATTGCGGGATCGGGAGCCGGTCCAGTTGCTTGGGCTTAGCGTCCGGACCTGCCGACATCAGACTGGAATAGATAAAGGTCGTTCCCTCCTTGTCCAAGACATAGGCATTTCCCAGTCCATCCAGAGTGAAGTCCTGAATTCTCTCAATGCCCGATTCTCGGCCAAAGGCGGCCAAGCGCTTCCCTTCGTGGTCCATCACCGTTACAGACTGGCCGTCTCCATGGAGGACGTAGAGATTTCCCAGGCCGTCTACTTCGATCCGGGTAGCTTTTCCCGAAATCCCCCCGAAGGGATGGGCTTCGTAGGTCTTTTCGTCGAGCTTGAACAAGCCGTCGCGCTCCTCGTCGGCAACAAACATTTCCCGGAACGGGGTGATCGCGAAAGCAACCAGGTTCTGGAAAGGCTCCCTCTTGAGCGGGTCCTTCTGGACAAAGGGCCGGATTGGGGTCTTGTCCGGGGTCAGGATCTGTCCTCCGGAGACGGCATAGGCCTCTCCCGGAGGGTTGCCGAAAAAGTTGCCCCAACTGTTCGGCTGCGTGCCCTCCGGCTTCCCATCCCGCGAGAAGACACGGAACTGGTTCAAACGGCCGTCGAGAATCCAGATCTGGGTCTCTTTGGCCAGCATCCGCGATGGGTTCTTGAATTCCAGGTTGGCAGCCTCGGTAATGAGAAGCTGGCCCGAGTATCGCGGTTTGAACTGCGAAAAATACAGACGGTAGAGAACGGTAGCGGCTTTCAGGGACTCGCCGGCGGCCGGGTGTTTCGGGTAGCGATTCCGGGCTTTCTGGAACGCGACCAGTGCCGATTCGGTGTCGCCCATCCAGAACGAACACAGCCCCAGGCGATACAAAGCCCAAGCTGCTTGCTCGGATTGAGGGCGATCATAAATGACGCGAATATAGTAATCGGATGCTTGCTTGAACCCCTTAAAGAATTCCAGAACCTGCGCCGCAGCCATCAGTCCGTCCAGAGCGGCGCCGGAACGCGGGTAAATTCGCACCACCCCCTCGAATTCTCCGAGAGCTTCCTCGAGTTCCTTCTTCGTGCGGGCGGTGCTGAGAATGGCCCGGCCATTTCCTAACAAGGCCTCGGCGGCGATCTCCGGATAGTTAATCTTGTTGGCCACCGCTTCGAAGTATTCCTTGGCTTTCCTGACATCCCGTTTGACACTCAGGTGGAGGTTTCCGGCGTGGATTCGGGATCGGAGGATTACCTCTTCGTCGGCGCCGCTCTCGATCAGCCGCTCATAGTACTTCAGCGCGTCGTCGTAACGCTTCTCCTTTTCAAACTGCACCGCAGTGTCAAAGTTTGCCAGCGCCAGTTCTCGAACGCGCTGCTCCACGGTCTGCGCCGACGCAGAGAAGACGAATAATCCCAAGAGAATGACTGTCTGGCCGATGCGCATGGGATGTCCCCCCTTACTGGAGAGCATAGAGCCGCCAATTGGCCAGCTCGCGAGCTTCTTCGTTGTATTCCGCGCCCATGAGGCTGCCTTTCAACTCCCGCGCGCGGCGATAGGCCTGGATGGCGAGTTGCTTGTCCCCCAGAGACTCAAAGCAAAAGCCCTTCAGGTACTCCACGAGTCCCGCCGGGACCATGGCTACGCTGACTTCCGGCAAACGGATTTGCGTCAAGGACTCCAAGGCCTCCTTCCAGTTCCCGAACTGGATGTGAGCGAGCGCCATGTTGAGCAGAGCCAGGTTGAATTCCAGGGAGTCGCGCGGGGATGTCAGGAGAATACTCTGGAGTTTGATAAACAAGCTGTTGAGCAGGAAGGGATGGCTTTCCGGGGACAGGAGAGCGGGGATCGGATCAATCTTGATCGTCACCGTTTTACGCGCGCTGTCGTTTTCGACGATCTCCATCGCGATGGTTTCCCCGACCGCTTTGGTCTGGACCAATTCATAGAGTTCCAGGGAACTCCGGTTCTTCCCGTCCACGGAAACGATCCGGGCACCCGGTTTGAGACCCGCCGCTTCGCCCGGGCTGAAAGGCAGCACCTGGACCACGATTAATTCATGGCCCACGACTTTCGTATCCACCGTTCGCAACCCGATCCATCCGCGGAACAAAGAGGCAGTCTGGAAGGAACGCGCGTCGAGCCTGCGGGCATAGTCCGCCATCTGCGCCGTCGCGTTGTACTCCACGGTGTGCACGTCCGGCTTCGGGTTTTGGGGTGAGAACAGGTAGAGCTGCATACTTCCCGCGAGATAGTCCTTCTGCGTCGGGAAGTAGCCAAATAACATCATGTGCGCGCCGTAGCGTTCCTTCATTTGCTGCAAGTGGACGAGTATCTTCTTCTTGTCGTCTTCGGAGGACACCGGGCGCGACGCCAGGGCAACAAAATCCTTCCAGTACTCGTACCGGTTCAGATTCGGGCTTTCCAGAATGTAGCTTCCCAACGCGGTGCGAAGCAGGTCGTTCATCTGCCGCGTGATGGGGATCAATCTTTCCTCCGCCAATTCGGGACTGAGGACTCCCAGGAAAGCCACGTGCGGCTTCAACTCGGCCTGGATCGTCACCGTCTCATTCGGCTTGATCTCGACGGCGGCGGTGAATTTGCCTAAGTCGTGCAGGACCACCATCTGATATTTCCCCACACCCACGCTGGCCTTGAGCGGCGTCACCCCAATCTTCTGGGCGTCGAGTAAAATCGTCGCGCCGGCCGTGGGCGATCCCACCTCCAGCGTCCCCGCCATCGGGTCCAGAGCGATCAACTCGCCTCGGTTGAACAAGAACAGGCCCTCCCGGCCGCGGATCTCATCCAGGAGGGTCTCGGTGATGCCGGCGGAGAGAACCCGGGGCTGCAGATTGGCGTTGTCCTTGGCAAAACGTAACGGGACCGTCTGGGAACGGACCGGCAAGTCGGGAATCACAGCGAGATGGAGCCCTGGCCCGCTGACTTTGGCTTGTTCCAGCATGGCGCGCAGCGTGGTCCGCAGGGAAGGCGTGAGCCGCACTTCGACGCTCGCCAGCGGTTCGGTTTCCCCGCGCTGCTTCTCTTCGATGAAGACCTGGAGATTGGGAGTCTTGCTCAGCACGATCAGCTGGATACGCTCGAGCGCCAACGGGAAAGAACGATCCTGCCGCTCTCCCGCCGCCACCACCACCGTTTCTTCCCGTGACTGGAACCCTGTCCTCTCGACGCGAATGGAATGTTCGCCCGGCAGCAAGCTCACGGAGCTTCGCCTACCGATCTGTCCCAGAAATTCCCCGTCCACGGTGAGCCGGGCGTTTTCCACGTCCGTGGTCACCTGCAACTGCCCCAGCCAGCGACTCTGTGCTCCGGGGGGTTGTTGCTGCGTTTCCCAATCGGCGGGAGTGAAGAAGGCGGGCCGGAATTGGAGGAAACTTTGCAGTTGTTTCTCGCCCGCGGGCGTGGATTTCCCCTGGGCAGCAGCCTCCATGTACTCGACGAGGACAGAATCCAGCAACTGTTGTTCCGGCCCGGTGAGCCGGCGTCGCTGGCGGGTCTGGAGGAGCGCCTCGAGGATCGCAGCCAGACGAGTTACGGCCGTGGGGCGATTCGTCGCCAGCAACTCCTGCGCTTCCTCAAACCGTTTGCCAAGCGACTCGAAGTCGGCGCCAGGAACCGCCAGGTTGGGAATCGGCTTGAATTCCAGGGAGACCAGGGTCTGCTCGCTTGGCTTGACTTCGACTTCCCGGATGTCGCGGCCAAAACCGTTGAGGGACGCCTGAATTTGATGGATACCGGGCGCCAGCACAAACACCGTATCTTCGTGTTGCCGCAACGATCCTCGCAGCGCCTGGTCAATCTCGAGATCCACGGCGTCCAGCGGACTGGTAACGACCAGGGCACCGGCAGTAGCGCCTCGAGTAACAGCAACCGGAGGAGACGGCGGCGGACTCGGCACCGACGGAGCGGCAGCGCCGGAAACAGCGCCCCCAGAAAAGGGCGGGGCCGTGCCGCTCGGCACGGCCAGAACCAAATCGCCGGAATACTTGGTGCTGCCCACGATCGGATTTTGGCGGTCCTGGGTGTCTCGCCGGACCTTCTCGCGCGTGTAATCGAAAACTTCATTGGCGGTGATACGACCGTCGGCGTTGCGGTCCGCGGCGCCTCCCAGGGCTTCGAGCAGGTGATGGGTAAACACTCCGTGCCCCCCGCCCCACTGCTCTCCCTCAAAGGAGAGTTCGAAGCTCCCGGCGGCGTTCAAGATGAACTTGGACTCCTTCACCGCCGTATTTTCCGCCACGATCTCTTTCAGCACGTCATTGATCCGGTTGTGTTCCAGAGCGCGAGTCTGCCCCAGGGTCTCGATACCGAGGTAGCCGCTCTTGCACGCATCCGTAAACATCACGAGGTGGCGCGCATCCAGGCGGTCATTCACAATCCCGGCGAGGTCCCGCATCGAGTAGGCGGTCGCATACAGTTGTTCGGGGTCCGTGTCGTAGCTGATCAGATAGCCGTCATTGCGGCGGTCCACGTAGCCGTGCCCGGCGAAAAAGATAAAGATCGTGTCATTGGCCCCCACCCGGTCGACGAGCCAGGATCCGACGGCGCTCTTGATATTGGTCGTCGTGGCCTCCTCATTCAGCAGGAGCTTGATATTCTCGGGGGGGATGCCCACCCGGTTGCTCTTCAGGAAATTCGCGAAGAGCCGGGCATCCTCATGGGCAAACCGCAGCCATTGCTTATCCGGCAGGTTCTTATACTGGGAGATGCCGATGACCACGGCATATTGGTTGGCGCTGGGAGGGGACTGGGATTCGAGCACACCAGGGAAGCCACACAGCAAGAGGAGTAAGGCGGGGGCCGACCAGCGCCTGCGGGACTGCAACCGTACGAACCGCGTGCGACGGGACATTATTATTACTCCTCTTCCTCTGACGGAGCGCGCCATGGAGAATCGCATCGTGTCACCTGACTATCGGGAGCCGGACATTCACCAGCAAGGGATCGCCGGGGTCTGCCTTCAGGGAGAATATGGTCTGCGGAAGAGGGTCCTCCTGCGTCAGAAGGCGTGCCCGAACCGATCCGGCTTCTTTCTCCGCCTTCGTGTATGCCATCCCGACCTGTGCGCGCGCCCCCAGCCGAGTGGAGCTGGCTCCCCACCTTCGCTCCCAATCCCGGAGTTGTTCCGCTGTCAGCCGGGCCGGCTCCTCGCCGAGTTGCAGATCGGGCAACGGTTCCGGAACCACCAGAACGGTCAGCACTTCCGCAACCTGGTCGGGCCGGCTCATGCGCAAGGTAAAATACGGCGGGTTGGCTTCCCAAGACGGGATTTCGATCAAGCGTCCCGCCGTGACGCTGTGACTGCTCCTGGTGCGCGCGGTCGGGAAGATGAGGACCGGCGTGCTAAATGTGCCATCGGCATATTGCTCCCGGTCCACGACGTAGAGATAACCGCTCCGAGTGGTTTCGATGCCGACCCGGACGTTTTCCCCCGCCGCCAGCGGAGCCTCGGCCTCCACGCGTTCCGGAGTCCAGGCCGTGTTCCTGCCCCGCTCGGAAAAGCGCACTTCCTGATCATCATCCGCACGGGAATCCCGCAAGCGCCAAAAGGTGATACCAACCAGAGCATCCTCGCCCGCGCCCATGATCGCGTCTACGTTCGGGGCAGAGGCCGGACTCGGCCTGCCCGTTGTGTCGGCCGTCCCAGAAGTGGGCCGGGCCCCAAGAGGCCGCTTGCTGCGGAACTTCGTGTTCCAGAGCTGCCGCGCCTGTTCCTCCCGCACCGGCGGAACCGTTTGCTGCGCCAGTCCCTCGTGAAACACCAGCAGCCCCGCCAGCCCGAACCCAAACACCAGCCGCCGGAATTCCGCACCGGAGAATCGCATACTCATCTCTTGAACCTTCAATGGTGTTCCAGTTTCACTAAACGCACCAGAATGTCGCTCTTTCCGCGGACGTTCGTTTGCCTGCTCCCATCATCGCGTTCGGCGGCGGGGGGAACCGCCTGCTGCTGGTTCAGAAACGTCCGGACGCGATGGATTTCCGCCGGATCATCAATGACGCCTTGGTGCTCGGTACCGGCGAATCGTCTGACTGCCTCTAATTCCTCCACGGGACGGACTGCCCAGATCAGCCACAACTTTTCGGTCCCTTCCTGTTCATCAAACAGGAGCCAGTTTTCCTCCTCGGCAGGAACGCGGACGGGCTGATTCGCCGGGAGAACAGCGGATTCTTCCGCTGCCGGAAACAGGACGTGGAAACTGGGGGTGGCGGTTTCCTGCGGGGGCCCCTCATTGAGTACATAAAAGTATCCTGGCTCCGGGCTGCTCACCAGGAGCCGAATGCGGTAGTCGGCCTCGAAGATCATTTCACCCGGAATCACGAACGAGGTTCCCCACGGCTCTTGGCCGCGGTATCGTTGCACTACCATCGAGTAAGAAAAGAGACGATCCGGCGGGAGGGTTTCCGGAGGGCCGGGAGGGGTTGTCCCGGGAGTGACCCAGAACGCGATCCCCCCCAGCAGCAAGGTCGCAAAAAAAACGGCAGCGGCAATTGCCAGCGACTTTGCCCTCCGGGTTGCTTTCGGTCTCGAAGCAGCCGCTCGCCAAAAGCCGGAGGACAGATGCACACGGCTGGAGCCCAATTTCCGGGAGAGGACAGGGTTCCCAACCTCGTCGGTATAAAAATTGAACAAGTGGATCCGAACGCCGTGTTTGGCTTCGTGTTCCCCGAGATCGTGGAGATACGGAGCCCACTCACTGAGCTCTTGCAAGACTTCGGCCACCGAGCGGGAGAGGAGTATGTGTCCGGCGTCTCCAAAATCCATGACGCGCTGGGCCTGGTTGACTCCGCCGCCAACCACGTTCCGATTTTCGTTGATATCCGCTCTGCGATAGACCGGCCCGCTATGAATGCCGATGCGCAACTGGAGGCCCGGGAACTTTTTGAGCGCTTGGGTGACCTCCATGGCGCACCGCAACGGAGCGACCGGATCCCGATAGAAGACGAAGGCCACACCGTCGCCGAGGTCGAGACTGATGATTTCCTTGCTGGCCCGCGCTTCGTGGAGGGTCGTGGTGGCCCAAACGAGGTCGTGGAGTTGGTCGAGGAGTTGGGCCTGGTGATCGCTCGGCAAGAGCGAGTAGCCTACGACGTCCATAAAGACGACGTAACCCATTTCCAGGGCCGGCAAGGACCCGCTGGATAACCCGGCGGTCCCCGGCAAGCTTTCCTCGGCGCGGCGAGCTTCGGTTGCCCCCGGTGCGTCGGTGGCCGACGAATCCAGGGGGAAAGGTCCAGCCGGAGCCGCCTTCGGTCTGCTCTGCCGCTTCATACTCCTTCACCTCACGGAATGCGTGCACGCACCAACTGTGACCTTCCCCAACCCATCCGCGCGCCGCGGGCCGGTTGCATATCCGAGTTTGCAATGCCACACGGCGCACAGCCTTCGCCTCGCGTCCCGTGGATCACTGCGACAGGGACAAAACTATTTCCCGAGCGAATTTACCTGCAACGGATTACGGATCCTCCTGCACGTATCCATGCCATCGGTTTTAACTTGGTATCGTCGCCCGCTGCCTCTTTCGAATCCAGATGATGGCAACAAGCCAGAACTCAGGAACTGACGACGTCGGTCTCTTCACGGCCTCGGGACCCGCACGATTATGCCAAACGAGCATGCGGATCGCCATTCCGCCCTCCACTCTTGTCAACGGCAGCAACTGCGCAAAATTGTGCACCTGTTACTGAAAAGGTTCAAGGATAAAAATAGGGTCAGTGGTACTAGTACGTCTGCGTCTATCGTCCTCCTTCCCACCTTTCGGAGCAAGCGCGCGCGTCCACTCGGAATCTGCGACCGTCCACCTCGTCTGGTAAAGGGTGCCGCCCACCGCTTCCCCGAAGATTCTTAACACTCGCAACGCGGCCGATCCGTATCCTTGCGATCGCCCTCCTCCCAGTTGTTCCGCCTCCGGCTTCAAGGCTCAACCCGCAGATGGTTGGATCGTCGCCTTTCCGGAGATTATCCTGAAACGGCGTTCGGGGAAGATGTTATTCCACGTTGCACGGCCAGACCTCGATCTTCTACAAACCGACTTAGTGACAGCCGGACAGATGGGTTCCGTATCGTGGACTTAGATATTTAGCGCAAGGTGCCATCCTTCGTAGGCCCTCACACCGTGCGGGGTCTCCCGATTCTGACTTGGTTGTGCTGTTTGCCCGCCATCCGGCACAACGGAGTGACACGGAACCGCGACGGGTCCGCTTTAATGTCCGCAATCTTCACGGCTACGCAAGCCGTCAAGAGCAATGCGGCTGACAACGGAAATAGGAACCGAGATGCCTTTTTCCCTGTCATTGTGTCTCTTCGTTGCGGTTGCGCGTGCGGCGCAACGCAAACCATCATCACGGAAATTGGACTGCTTGGCTATCGCTGACCTGCCGACGTTCGTTCTCCTGCCGATTCCTTTCCGGCGCCTACCCGTTCCACTGCTTCGGTACTTCAGTCCCATGCCTGGGGCAGTACCAGCGCCTGGCACGTTCGTGCCATTGACGTAGGTCCGGCGCTCTAGGACACTGGGTCTGGGAGCAGATGAACCGATGAACTCGAAGGTGGAGTCAAAAGATGATCGAAGAAAACAATCTGAGACCCAATTTCATCCGAGGTTCATTCGGGCTGCCCCGTTGCGCGGAGAGCTGGTGCGTGCCGCTTCAGTGCACTCCGCAGATTCAAGATCAGACCCTGCCGAGATCTGCTACGACGTTCATAGGATTCCCCTCCCCCTTGATTCACAAGTATTTTCGGAATGGCTTGACACCGTTTTAAGGAGCTGGCATAGAGTCGGACGAGAGCAAGCAATTCGCTGATGCGGATGCGATTGCTCAGTGATTCGAAATCTAGACATCCCTCCCCTTTATAGGTTTCCCCCCCATAGGTAGCAGGCTGACGCCCGCTAAAGAAATTTGAAGGAGACGTGATCATGTCGCACAATTTTCATCGGACAGTCCTGGTTGCGCTTTGGGCCATTTTCGGAACCGCCCTCGCAATGGTTCCCTGGACTCAGCGCGCCCAAGCCCAAACTGGACCCTCTCTCGTGACCGACCATACCGGCTATAAGGCAGGGGAGACGGTTACGATTTCCGGCAGCGGTTTTGCGCCGAATGAAAGCGTCAACTTCCAGGTGATCCACGCCAACGGCCGCCACGAACCAAGCGGCGGTCATGACAGGGTCTCACTCCTTGCCGACGGCACAGGTGCGTTTACGGCCACCTGGTCCATCAATGCCCTCGATTTGGAGGGCAACTCTTTCGATGCGACCGCAGCGGGACGCGTTTCCGGTGACGCTCCGCCTGCCGAATTCCGGCGCATCGCCACCGTGGAGACGGACAGGTACGACTATAAGCCCGGCGATACCGTGCTCATCAGAGGAGCGGGTTTCCTGCCCAACGAGCAGGTGACGCTCCAGGTCTTGCATCTCAGTGGCCGCTTGAACGGCTCCAGCTACTCTCCCTTTAACACATACGCCGACTCGACCGGCCACATCGCTTCCACATGGCTGGTCAGCGAGGCTGATCGCGACAGCATTCTTACTCTTACAGCCACCGGCAGTTACTCCGGTTTGAAAGCTCTGACGATCTTCACGGATTTGCTCGTCTCGATCCCTGACGATGGCGGCGTTGACGATGTTAATTCGAATCAGGTTGATGTCAGCAAATTGACGGAAGACGACCAGAATTTTCCGAATAGCATTGCCACGACGTGGCAATGGGACGACACGGGCTGGTCGGGAAACAACTCCGGCAACATCTGCGGTTTGTTTGATATTGACCATGACCAGCTCGGAAACTTCGCAGTTTGCGTAGCCGTCAAGAACGATCCGGCGGACTGGTTCCAAACTTCGGTGTATTCGTGTTCGGACAAGGATGCTCTGAACTGCACCAACCCAGCGCTGATCCAGTCCTGGACCCAGACGAAGCCCCCTGGCCCCGCCACCGGCCCGTGCACGGCTACGGTGGTTTCGGGCGCCGATCCCTTCGATCCCACCCCCGGTCATGGCAACGGGAATGTTTGCAATGGCACGAACTGCACCACCGCTGACACGGTCGCAGCCTGCACCATTCCCAGGGTGGTTAATAACGTAGACCTCTGGAATGGGACCGACTTCGGCCCATTTCTCATCAATGTCTGCTCGGAGCCTTCGAATGAGCCTAACTCGAATCCGTTCGATTGCGTGATCGTTCCCACGCAGGGATTCTTGAAGATCATCAAGAACGACAAAGAGCCAAACGACTCGACGCTCTTCACCTTCACGACGAACCCTCCCTCGGGCCACGATGGAAACACCTTCCAGGTGAATGGCAGTGGTGCGGCCCATTCAACCCTGACCAATCAAACCGTAATTTCCTTCGCGCCGCAAAACGGTACGCTGACCGTAACCGAGAGCATTCCCGGCGGGTGGGTCATTGACTCTCAACTTACGGGATGCGTCATAACCGATGCCAACAACGTCAACACTCCGACAGGGGGTCCGGTAAGCACGTCCACCGGAGCGATCTCCAACATTTCGATCGTGACCGGCTTGACAACGACCTGCACGTTTGCAAATCAGAAGCTCCCAGGCACGCTAACCGTGGTCAAGGTGGTGACGAACGACAACGGCGGGACGAAGACCTTCACGGACTTCCAGTTTGACGTAGCGGGTCCGACGTCGAGCAGCAATACGGTATTTGAAGCCGACGGCACGAACGAACTGACGGTGAATGCCGGGACGTACACCGTGACCGAGGATGCGGTATCGGGCTACACGACAACGTACTCGGCGGACTGCACGGCCGTGGTGATCCCGCCCGGCGGATCGAAGACCTGTACGATCACGAACAACGACGTGGCGCCGCAGCTGACGCTGGTGAAGGTGGTGACAAACGACAACGGCGGGAACGCGCAGCCGAACGACTTCTTGCTGACGGTGGGCGGGACCGGTGTGCAGTCGGGGGCGAAGAACGCCTACGCTGCAAACACTCCGCTGGCGATCAACGAGACGGTGTTGCCGGGGTACGCGTTTGTTTCGATCACAGGGCATGCGAAGTGCCCGGCGGCATTGGGCGGAACGGTGACGCTGGACGTAGGGGAGGACATCACCTGCACGATCACCAACAACGACGTGGCGCCGCAACTGACGCTGGTGAAGGTGGTGACGAACGACAACGGCGGGAACGCGCAGCCGAACGACTTCCTGCTGACGGTAGGCGGGACCGGTGTGCAGTCGGGGGCGAAGAACGCCTACGCTGCAAACACACCGCTGGCGATCAACGAGACGGTG
>Ga0209343_10003452_pt1 | contig 19909 bp, 18 predicted proteins | sample RifCSPlowO2_02_FD_184026 | JGI IMG/M metagenome (GOLD analysis project Ga0209343, IMG submission 184026) | Groundwater microbial communities from Rifle, Colorado - Rifle CSP2_plank lowO2_0.2 (SPAdes) (version 2) | ecosystem: Environmental > Aquatic > Deep subsurface > Groundwater | place... | reverse complement strand
ATGGTAACTTATTTATCCGCGTTTGGCAAACTTAAAGGGAGTTCCACTTTGTTGCCCGCGCACGGGAAGGGTGGGGCAAAGGCGACTATTCTTTCTTTTCTTTATTCGGTCCCGCCGTCCGCTCGCACAAAATTCTGGCCGTCCCCGCCGCCGTTAAAACTTTGGCGGGCAGGCATTCAGGCGGGCGAAAAGAAAGGGGTTGGGGGGAAGGAATTCCGCCACGCCCGAGCCGAAGTGAAGCGTTTCCGCCGTTTGGCATTAAGCCAAACATCAAAGCAAAACAATTTTCAAATCCTTTTTAAGAAACAAAAACAGACCTCAACAAAAGAATGTCTGAATTGGTCGGGGTGCCGGGAATCGAACCCGGGCTATACCCACCCCATGGGTACGTACTACCTCTATACTACACCCCGCTTACGCTGCCTATTATAAAGGACAGCTGTGATATACTTGTACCGCTTAAATACCACTTAATCAACCTGCTATATAGAGCAAATACGCATCGAAGAACTGACTAAAATTAATAACAGTTGGCAATTCCAAGTCACCCTTGGCACCGACCCAGACACCACCTCTCACACCGTCACCTTAGACCAAGAGTATTGGGAACAATTAACCGTCGGAAAAATCACACCACAAGCCCTTATAACCAAATCATTTATCTTTCTGCTTGAGCACGAACTAAAAAATCCATTTTGCCTGAGTTTAACCTCTCTCTGATCAATAAGTATTTCCCGGAATACGAACAAACCATCTCGCCATAAAGCAGTACAGTCCAATGAACTTTTCTGCGCCCAATAATCATCCGCTCCCGCTTTCCATCAATCGCCGACAAAACATTACGATATTACATAATATCGTAATATGTGTACCCAGCCTTTTTCTTTATTACACTCTGTGATACATCTACAGCAAACCTTTTTTTATAAAGACCACACCAGCGCCATGATTGAATTCAATATCACATACCAATCCTCGGTCAGTTCCGCACGTCTAGGTAAGTTAAAAACGCCACACGGTGAGATAACCACTCCCACCCTCGTTCCCGTTGCTACCCAAGCAGTGATTAAGACACTCACCAGTCAAGAAGCCGAAGAGGCAGACTGCCAAATATTAATTGCTAACACTTTTCATTTACATTTAAAGCCCGGCGAAGAGCTCGTCGATCAAGCCGGCGGTTTGCACGAGTTCATGAACTGGCGTCATCCCCTAATGACCGACTCAGGTGGTTTCCAAGTATTCAGTCTCGGTTTTGGCCAGGACCACGGCGTGGGTAAAGTCCTCAAACAAAAAATTGATGAATCTGTCACCATCGGCCAGCAGCCTAAAAATATAACCATAACTAATGAGGGCGTCACCTTTCGTTCTCCTGTTGATGGTCAAAAGCTGTTCATCGGCCCCCCGGAATCTATCGCCATCCAACAAAAGCTCGGCGCTGACATCATCTATACTTTTGACGAAGCAACCTCCCCGGTAGCCAATAAGGAATACACCAAAGTATCGCTGGAACGTACCCACAATTGGGCTAAGCAATGCTTGTCAGCCAAAACATCTAACCAAGCACTCTTTGGCATAGTCCAGGGTGGCAAGTTTACTGATTTACGTAAGGAATCCGCTCAATTCATTGGCTCTCTTCCTTTCGATGGCTTTGGTATTGGCGGAGAATATGGTGACGACAAAACTATCATGCCAGAGATTATTCAAACAGTTCTTCAAGAACTGCCGCCGGATAAGCCACGCCACCTGCTCGGCATCGGCCACCTCGAAGATATTCCAACCATCATCAAAGCCGGCATTGATACCTTCGATTGCATCGTCCCCACTCACTACGCCCGCCACGGTACAGCGTTTACCAGCCAGGGAAAACTTAATCTAAAAAATGCCATCTTCATGAACGACCAAAAACCATTAGATCCTAAGTGCCAATGCTTTGTTTGCCAAGGTTATAAACGCAGTTACATCGCGCATTTAATCAAGGCGCAAGAGATCACCGGCTTAAAACTCTTAACCTTCCATAACCTGCATCTCTTTAATAGCTATATAGCCGACATTCGGCAACAAATTAAAGCGGGTAAGATATAAAAAAGGACGACTTGGTTTTGTCTCCCTTAAAATTTTCATCTATCAATCTATTCTAACATGGGCAACGGCAGCCGCCTTCTGCTCGTCTCTCCTGTAATCAGTTTTAATTTTCTACTTGGCATATCTCCCCGTGAGGTTAAGTGCTGCACAGATTGCGCCGGCAAACTGACACATTGGTGCACCGCATGCTTGCCATACTTCTCCTTCAACTCATCAACTGCCATATACAAACGCCGCATTTTTTCTACATTTCCCCGTCTTTCAAACAAACTCATTTGCACCGTCTCGCTAGAATTTAATTCTCCAAAGATACATCCCGTCGCTCGATACTGCTGGCCAGGCACATACAGCTGATCAAACATCTTCCTTATCACTTCCATTAATTCCACCGGCCAAGCTGTTGGTCGCGCCAACTTAGTTTCCATTCCGAGCGACCGATAATTTTGTTCCTTCAAAAAAACCGCCACCGTTTTTGGCGCTCTTTTATACCGCCTCGCTTTAATGCAGGCATTTTCCATATTCTTAATTAACTGCGCATATACGTACTCCTTATCGCCAGACGGCGGGGTAAAAGTTTTTGTCTTGCTGATCGACTTTACCTTTTGCTTCAACCCAGTTTCCACTGGCCAAACTGATTCGCCATTCAGCTCTTGCCACACCTCTACTCCCGGCTTAGTTAAAATATCTTCCACTAACCCCCTCGGCTGGTTAGCAAAAGCCAGCGCCGTTCTTATGCCATGCCCTTGCAGCAACCCAGCAGTATTTGGTCCGATATTCCATATATTGTCTAAAGGATAATCACGCAATCTGTCCTCCCTCTCATACATAGAAATCCGGGTAAAGCCAGCCGGCTTCTGCCACTTTGACGCAATTTTAGCCAGCACCTTGGAAACGCTTAATCCGACCGACACTGTTATATTCAGCTCCCGGTGAATCTCCTGCTGTATTTGCCTGACTATCGCTTCATATTTCATTCGATGTACCCGGCGTACTCCAGTCAAATCTACAAAAGCTTCGTCTACACTATATTCTTCCACCACTGGGCTATAACGGCGCATAATTTCATACATCCGCTGGGAAAAAATGCTGACCGTCTCATAATCCGTCGGTAACACTACTAAACCGGGACACATTTTCTTGGCCTCCCATAGCGCCACTCCCCTCTTCACTCCAAATGCTCTTGCTTCATAACTTGCTGCCGCCACGATATTGCGCTCTTTGCCTGTCACCACTGGCCGGCCTTTCAAGTATGGCTTAACCGCCTGCTCAACTGATGCAAAAAAGGCATCGCCATCAACATGCGCAATCGCCCTAGGCCATGAATTACTAATGTACGTCACAAAGGGGGTTTGAATTCAACTAAAAAATTAAAACTAAAAACGCAAAACAACAACCCAAAGCTCAAAATAACACTCGTTCTTGCTTAGTCATTGTTTTACATCTTAAATTGTTTTATTTGACACTTTTCGTTTTGCGTTTTTCGTTTTTAATATTTCCTAATCACCGCTGTCACCACGCCAATCACCCTTGCCCCTTCCCGTGGCAAAAACTGCGCCCAATTTCTCACTAACAAACCATTCACTGACTGCGCCACTACCACATCTCCCAGGCTTGGCCTCTTCCCTTGGTCGACAATCACTACATCGCCACGCAAGATTCCGTCTTGCTTTAAATCATCACTCGGCACCTTGGCCATGACATGCGCCGCCTGGTCTACCTCCAGCCATTCATCAAAAGATAACGTATCGGTCAGCTCCTCCTCTGCCGGACTCGGCCAACTATTACTGCCCACATTGCTGCCACCTCTGCGCGCCAAGCCTACTCCACCCGGCCAGCCCGCGTAGACCACACCACAAACAGGATACGTTAACATGTTCTTATTATGTACTAATAAACAATATGCAAACAATCACACTTTTCAACAGGACCAACCTCCCGACACACCTGGCGTGTTAGTCTCAAGAAACCCCCTTCTGTCCACACCTGGTGTGGACATGGGAAAATAAAAAAAGCGGGACAAAGTTAGTCACGTCAGATAGACATCACCCTCCTCGTCCCGCTCCAAGGTATGCATTTCTCCTGACCTCACAAAGACAACGTGAAAATCGCACACCTAAAGAACTACCTGTTTATATGTCATTCATGAATTCCTCGCAAGCGTAAATCGTTGTCGCACTTTTGACATTAGGATTTGGACATTGGTCATTTAAATTCCATCATTAACTTATTGCCCTCGCCATTTTTTAAACCTTGTACGGGGATATTTATTAGTTAGGATTAATTATATGTGTGGCCGCTATTGCTTATTCGATACTGATTGCCTATACGACCGGTTTAACATTCCGGCCAAGTATCACATTCCACTCTCTAACCGATACAACATTACTCCCAGCCAACTCATGCCAGTTATTACTAACGATGGAGAAAATCGTCTTCGCTTGATGCGCTGGGGCTTAATCCCCCGCTGGGTTAAATCACCCTCCCACCCTCGCCTAATTATTAATGCTCGCGCCAATACTCTCGTCGATAAACCTACGTTCCGTCCCGCATTAATCTCTAAACGTTGCCTTGTCCCGACCAGCGGCTACTTTGATGAGCGCAGTTATTTCCACACCACGATATGACCAATCAACAAATGGTTGATCAATTAATCGACGGCGGGGTACTTAAAACTCCCGCGCTCATTGCTGCTTTCCGGGCTATCGATCGCGCTGATTTCGTGCTTGACTCTCTTCGTAATCAAGCCTATGCCAACTATCCTTTGCCCATCGGCTACGGACAGACTATCTCACAACCCTATACCGTTGCCTTTATACTGGAATTGCTGCAACCCCGAGCAGATCAGAAAATCCTGGATATTGGTTCCGGTTCCGGCTGGCAAACTGCTTTATTAGCTCACGTTGTCGGGCCTGCTGGCCATGTCATAGCTCTAGAACGAATTAAAAAGTTAGCTGACCAATGTCTCCAAAATCTTTCCCGCTACAATTTTATCAAGGAGGGAACCGTTGAAGTACATGCCAAAAACGCCCAAACCGGATTACCAGAGAAAGCTCCCTTTGCCAGGATTATTTCCGCCGCCCAAGTACTCAAAATACCTCAAGCTTGGCTGGATCAACTAGCCAACAATGGACGATTAATTACACCCCAAAACCACAGCATCTTTGTAATAGATAAATTAAGCGACCAAGATTATCGTCAGAAAGAATATCCCGGCTTTGCCTTTGTCCCTTTCATAAACAACTAACTTAGTCCTTCAATTGTTTTCGTCATTAGGATTTGGGTATTGATTGGTCATTGGGAATTGGTCATTGGTCATTATAATCACACAACCACACCGCCACTGCATTATGCGTATAGTCTTTTTCTACCGGCCAACTCTTTCCCAACCGACAATTCTCATTAAAGAACTTACGCGGCAATAACTCCTCTGGCCCCGTCGCCATTCGTCCCCCTTTCACCAACAATACTTTTGTTATAATTATTCTTACTTTATCCTGTTTAATCCCGCTCTCCCTTTTTTCCATATCAAACCAGCCGGTCTGAAAAAACTTTATATTAGTATCCACCACGTTGTGCCAGATCGGCCGTCCCGCCCCCAGCGCTACCAACGGCGTCACTTCAAAAGAACCATAGATTGCTTCTCCCTCCACTGTATGTGATTGCACATATTCAACCACCTCGTCTAACGGCTGAATTACTGCCGCCTCCGCTTGTTCATCTATATATCTACTAATCGTTAAGCCAGAGATTATCAGTAATCCTACAATAACAACATAAGTGAATTCACGCCTCTGCACCTTTTCATCTAACTGTGCAATAACCCAACCCCACCACAGCGCCAGCCACGCGACCAATACCTTCAAATACAAATAATAAAAATCCGACCACAGTGCTGTCCACCCCACCAAGGCTACTACCGGCAATAATATCCAAGCCGGCATCTTTCTCCTCACGAGCAGCCACCCCAGCGGTGCCAGTATAAGCGCCCAATCATGTCGGATAAAGAACAATATTATTTCTTTCCGCGCCAGTCCCTCCACCTTCCCTGCATGACTTAATATCACTTGTTCGTAAAAAACATTGCCCACCCACCACCACAACACACCTGCGACAACCCCAATTACTAACAAACTGCTTATCACAAACTTGATCATTTCTCGCCACTTCTTATCCCAAACCAAACCTGCCACCCAACCCACTAACACCACTACCGCGTATAGCTTTGTTAAAACTGCCAGACCAAAAAACACACCGCTAATTATCGGCCATCTCTTTTGACTCGCCACAGCCCCTAGCAAAACTAACGTCAATACCACATGCACGTCAGAAGTAAAATCTGATGTCGCCAGATTAGCAAATGACAAACTATACAATACCGCCCCCGATAAAGCCCCTAAACGTGAACCATTCTTTAAAACCAGCCAATAAATAATCACTGCATCAATTAATGACAACCCCAAAGGGATATATCCAAACGCCTGCCAACTAAAACCGAAAAGCTTGCCGTACCAGCTAAACAAATAGGGAATTAATGGCGGTGAGGAATAAAAAAAATCCCGATAGGGGACTAAGCCATCACCGACTAGATACGACAAGTACAAATAAATACTGCCATCAGAAAAACGAGGGAATAAATAATTCAATCTTAATAAAATAAGCACTCCCAGCGAAAACACTAACCCGTATACCGTCCATGGCACATCCCTCTCGCGCCCATTAAAAATCATGTTTGTATTATAGACAAAAAAACAGGCCAGGCACATGATAGCTACGAGCTACACTTACATCAGTGCCTGACCTGCCCACCATACTGCTCTTCCAACGAACTAATCGTTTTCACGTTACCAAACCAGAATTACGTAGTCAATAGACTTGTTGCGAAAGTCTCAAAACACCCTCTGGGGACAGTATATAATGCCCCTAGAGCCCTAAATAAATCATTTCGCAATATGTCTAAAAAAACATAGCATCACAATTCGCCAGTGTTTTACACTTTAAGTTGTTGCTTGACGCTTTGCGTTTTGCCCTTTTCGTAATTTACATCTGTGTTTGAAAATTGTCTTATTAGTTTTTCTCTGAAAATTGATATTTAAAAATTCAAAATTTCTGTTTATGCTCCCCAGCTCGGATCATGCAACACCTTATCCATCACTGTCTGATATTCAAACAGTTCACTTTTCTCAAACCATAATGGAATCTCCCTATTTGCCTCATCAACATCCCCTGATGCATGCATCAGATTCCGCACCGAACGACTCTCCGCATCCGACTGCATAAAATCATCGATCGTTAAATCCCCCCTAATTGTGCCGATATCAGCCGTTAACGGATTAGTCCCGCCAATCATATTCCGCACGGACTGCACCGCCGTATTTCCTTCCAAGACAAATGCCAACACCGGACCAGTCGATATATACCTGATATTGCTTTCCCGCACCCGTTGGCCGATTTCTAACGCCGTCTCTTTCATCTCAACCCCTTTTTCCTTGGCATTCACCAACGCCTTCTCCCCTACCCCAGTTAAATAATCTTCATCATCTGCATAGTGCTCGCCCACCAGCTTCTTGTCTGGCCAAACCAATTTCATCCCCACAATCTTAAGACCTGCCTTCTCAAACCGCCCAACAATCTCGCCAACCAATCCCCTTTGTATCCCGTCAGGCTTTATAATCGCCAATGTTCTTTCAATCATCACTTTTGTTGTTAAAATATTAATGAGTAATCAGTACCTTAAATTCTTAAACATTTCAACTATTATTGTAATCTATTAAATATCACTTTAAAACACTTTAAAACATTGCCTACAATTGCTGTAACTGGCACACTAATCACATGCCCCGATCAAAACAACACCATTCGACCGAGCCAGCCACAAAAAAGGATATCCGCCTGGCCGTAGACGAACTCGCTGCCGCCACGCAAAAAGGATTTACCGAGGTTAATGAAAGGTTCACTAAAATGGATGAAAGATTCACTGAAATTGACGGAAGATTCACTGAAATTGACGGAAGATTCACTGAAATTGAAGCTAAGATTGACACCATGAAGGAAGAAATTATTCATGAGTTCAAAGCCTTGGCCGAAAACATTCACCAGGATGTGGCCGGCGCCAACCATGACGAAATCTCTCTCATTAAAGATCAACAACTCCCAGACCACGAAGCTAGAATTCAAACCTTGGAAAAACATGTTGGCGTCCTCGTCGGCCCTCGTCACTGACAGTCAACTATACCTCGTATACCAATCAAACCAAGCCACCTCATTTTTCAACCCTGCAGAGTCAAGCTAAAAAAGCCCTGAACCAAAATAAAGATGATTCAGGGCTAGAGCAAAACATTCTGATACACGTCGTTTAGACACCTACTGCAACGTCTCGCTCAAATGTGTGCAACCTCCCTTACGTCATTAAGACAGTCTCATGATCGCACACCAAAAGAACTAATGTTTATAGTACAAAACGCAATTACGGGCAAGGGTAACTCCACAGATATTCACCCTAATTTTTGATTTTTATTATGTGTTCTGCTCTCTGCGCTTTACACTCTACGCTTGAAAAAAAGCCTTGAACCGGTACAAAACTCTATTTTGGGTAACCCCAAACATGAGAATCGCACGATTCAAGGCAAGAGCAAGGCATCAGATTTAACGTCATAAGACAAGTCACATGACGCCTCGCCTCTCAAGTCCATCAAGGTACTGCTTACTAGCTACTAGTTATCAACCTCACACCTCCGCCGTGTTTATACCTTCTACTTCAGCACGACGTTGTCGTTCCTCTTCCTCCTCAATTCTCGTCCACTCCATAAACAAATGATCCACGAATTTGCTGCGTGCACGCCATAGGGACATTTTTTGAATATGGCCAGCTGTGAAGCGTTGCTTCATCACCTTTTTCTTCACACCGTTAACCTCTTCGGTCGCTTCCTCTTCAACGACCTCCGGATGCTTCTCGCGCATCTTCTCCTTGATCTGAAGCAACCTTAGCCCCCAATCGCTTTCAGGATGCCGATTGAACTGATCACCAAGCAGCCATAATGTCTGCCTAGCCATCCCGGAAGAATTAAAAACCTCGCCCACTCGACGACGCGGAAACTGCAAGTTACGCGGTAACGCCTGACCATGTTTGTCGAAACTGTTGACGTGGACGCCGCAGAACTTGCGCAATTTGGCTTGACCTTTGGACAAAAGACGACCGCGCTCCCGATGACACAAACTGGCTTTTTTCAAGAGCCACGCTTGTTTGCTCTTGCCGTTAGCGTCTTGCCAACGAGCCACCAGTCCCAACACTTCACAACGACCCATCCCTTCCTTGATTTGGTCCGCCACCTGCTGTCTGTCCTCAGTAAAATCGCCCTCCTGTTCAAGGATACGACTTCGCTGGTACATCTCTTCCATCTGCGCCGGATCAACCCAGAACCGTCTAATGTCACTGATGGGAACAATCAGTCCGGCTGTTAATCTGGGACCGAAACCGACGATATCGGCAAACAACAGATCCCACAGAGCCATTTTCTTGACCAACTTTCCCAGCTCCCTTTCATAACGACGCTCTTCCGCGACATTACCTCCATAAATAGCATCGTTAGCCAGTTCCGCTGCCGCCAAATCCTCAATCACTCCTTCCGGAAAATATCCTTCCTCATTCAGAAAGATCTTACCTACCATCCGTTGCTCAAGCCGTTGCCCGCAAGCGATTCTGGATTTCATCGCGCTCATCCGTAAACTTAGCGCTTCTTTAGTTCGAATCATATCTCGATCCCGTCGGCGCACCAGGTAAAACAACGATCGCTCCCGCTGCAGTAAACTAGCTATAAGCAAATGATCATCATCCTTGGTGGCATCACCACGTTTATCGGCCAGTGAAAAAGGTGGCAAACGATACACCTCCGCCCCAATCTCTTCACCGCGTCGAGATAGCGCCGACGCATATCTGTCACCAGATCCGCCCAGCACCATACCAACCATATCGCCGCTTTGCAAACCTTCATAGGCTACCGGTATTTGAGTGACAATCGTCACTGCTTTTCCCGACTTGGGATCCGGAATTTGCAGCACATGGGAAGAATGAAGAGACATCACACTCTCGTCCTCCTTCGCCTTGCGAAACTTGCAATGGCGGACTCGCACACCTTCCGTCGACTCCTCGGTGAAATACATAATCTCTTCGTCATCCCTCACCTTTCGCCAGGCAATAGGAAAACGGCGCATCAGGAAGTCCAGTTCAGCCGTATCAGATTCCAAGTCAAAGGTCACCATCTGGCCGCCTTCCGCAATCGCCACCGTTGTCGGTCTGGCCTCCCCTTCTTTCGTCCGCTTCCGCCGATGTCGGATACCAATATAGCGCGTCATCACAGACCCCTTTCGTCTAAAAAGACACTACAGGAAAACTCACAAACACTGCCTCAATTGTAAAGAACCTGCACTGCCATAAGTGAAACAAATCGTCTCACAGCAGCTATCATTGATTACCAGAAATGACGTTACCTGTCAATCACCAACCCCAAATTATCTTATCTTTTCTGCTTGCAGTTAAGTTGAAATTAACTTATAACCATATAGTTCATTTAGGTGTGCGTACCCAGATGTGTCCCAGTGACGTAGAAGTACGTGCACACCTTTGAGCGAGATGTGTGCGAGATTGTCTCTTAGACTTATTGAGACGTGTCTTGCTCCCGCCCTGAACTGTGTTTTTCTTAAACTCCAGTTCAGGGTTTTTTCTTACCATCCCCCCTGTCCACCCCCGGGGTGGACATAAGGGAATTTTTTCTTGCCAAGATCCGACTATTCATAAAAGACTTTGTTCTTTTGGTGTGCGTTCCTCGATGTGTCTTTATGACGCTGGTGTGACTGCACACTTTTAAGCGAGACGTATAGACATTTGTCTGTAAGACGTGGGTGCACTTGTCTCGCTTACGCCCTGAACTGTGTTTTTCTTAAACTCCAGTTCAGGGCTTTTTTATTGCAAAAACTCCTCTTTTCCTTTACAAACAAATAGTTCCTTTAGGTGTGCGTACAGAAGAATGTCCCAGTGACGTTTGAGCATGTGCACACGTTTTGAGCGAGACGTGTCTTCTGGTGTCTTAGGACTTTCCGCAACTTGTCTCGCTCTTTTTTTATTTATCCTCGTTTGAACCTGGTCGCTGTTTCGGATTTATTGAGTTCCGGATTTCGTCTTGTTTAGGATTTAAGGGTTTACCACCGCCATCAGGCGGGGTCCCGCCCGAGGCGGGAGAATTCCAGATTTTCTCACTTTGGTTATTGGGGTTTGGGATTTGATTGGTCATTGGTCATTGGAGTTTGGTCATTGACTTGTAATTTGGATTTTGACAATTGGATTTTTTATTCGCCCTCTCTCACCCACCATTTCCCCTGAGCCAGAAAAAATTCCACCGCCCCGTCCTCATCTGTCCTCCAGACCGGTATCTTACTTAATCTATCCAACACCTCCTGTGCCGGATGTCCGTACTTATTATCCGCTCCCACCGAAACAACCACTGCCTGTGGCGTCGTCGCACTAATCATCGCCGGTGTCGTAGAAGTCTTGCTGCCGTGATGTCCTGCTTTCAGTACATCAATATTCAGCAAAGATGGATCAGTCCGGGCAATTAACACGTTCTCCCCCTTTTTCTCTGCATCTCCTGTCAACAGAAAAGACAGTTCCTCCTTTCCATTATTATTATTTCCATAAACCACCCGTGCAATAACCGACGCTTCATTAACATTCCTAACCATCGCGCCATCTTCAAACGGTGCCAGTATCTGCACCTTTATGGCACCAGCCGTAATTTGTTGCCCTGCCCAGGCAAATCGCCAGTCAATTCCCTTCTCTTGAATTCTTTTCAGCCACTCTTTCTGCAGCAGCGTATCCGTTGCCACCCTTGGTATTAAGACCAGCCCTACCTCATATCTGTCCAGTACATGCAAAAGCCCTTCCATGTGGTCTTCTTGAGGATGAGTCAAAACCAATATTTCCACCCGCTTATCAGTCCAGTCCATCTGTTCACCCAATTCTTCCAGCACTTTCATCCCGGGCCCACCATCCACCAGTATCTGGTAATTTCCATCCTGCAACAACGTTGCATCCCCTTGCCCCACGTCCAAAAAAACTACTTTTCGTTCCGCTGTTTTAATAAGTAGCGCCCACGTCAGAAAAGTAATAATAGCTAAACTAACCAAAGAAAGCTTCATAGTGCTTAATCAAGTGTACGATACAAAGAGAGCATCGAAGATATCCAATATATTCATATTTTAATCATTACGATATCGTAATGATTGTTTAACTTGAGTCTTCACCTGTTTTCCCAACAAAGATAAATTAATGCCGTTTATATCCTGCCTTCCTTCTACCCCCACACTTCCCACCATGATCTTTTCTGCCACCATAGCACTAAGTGCACTAGACCTATCAGTCCCACAATATATACCCACACCAGCCAAACTGGTATAGTCATGTCCTGCCAATACATTCCCGGCCACTGTGACAATACCGCCGTTACTCCAAGCAACCAATTGATGGACCAGTGTGTCACCCAACTCAATATCAATCCTCCACCCATCCAAAGCCAAGATAAAGCTATACTGGCTGGTGCTAAAACTAAAATAATCGGCACGACCGGTACCACCAACATGTTCGCGAGCAAACTCACTAAAGATACATTGCCAAAGTGATACATTATCAACGGCCAGGTGGTTAAAGACGCTCCCAAGGAAACAATCATCCCATTATAGAACCATATGCCAATCCCGCCCTTATTGAGTCGCGGCTGGGTTTGTTTTGTTACGAACAATATAAAAAATATGCCTATTACTGCACTCACCGACAACTGCCAGCCCACATCCAACATAACCAACGGATCAACCGTCGCATACACGACCACTGTCGTTACCAACGCTGTAGGCAAACTAACCAATTTACTTAATCGCAACAATACCACCACTACCGTAATAAAAGATCCGGCTCGCACCACCGAGACCGGTGCTCCAATAAAAACAATATACAGCCAAAGCACCAACAGCATTAGGCCGGTCTGCCACGATTTTCGCATTGGTAGCCACGATAAAATAAAATATATAATTCCAGCAATAATCGACACATTCATGCCGGATATGGCTAGTATATGGCTCACACTAGTAGCTTGAAATTGCTGTGTTATTTCTTTTGGTATCGTGCCTTTTTGCGCCAGTAACATACCCAGCACCAAACTAGCATCCGGTTCAACAAATAACGTTTGTATACGACGGCGCAGCGCGTTGGACAATAATTGTGTCTCGGTCGCTTGCGACCAACCCCCTAAACTGTTCACCCTAACTATTTCCACGTCCGGAAAAAACCATGTGGCTCCAATGCCCCGTCGTCTTAAATACTCAGCATAACCTATCGAAAAATCTTCAACCTCCTCCAATGATTGTATTCGACCATTACTAATAACTACTTGATCCTTCTGACTGATTGTTAACCAAGGTGAGCTTGATACTAATATTTGGCAATCACCAACTCTTACAACGAAACGGAGCTGCTTCTCAAGATATTCCGGTCGGCTCACTACTTCCACGACTTTACCCTCCACCCCTTCACAGCTGCTAACTACTTGATGACCAGCCAACCAGCCGTACCCCCACCCCAGAGCAAGCAATGCCGTTAAAGCAGTCACTAAGGCCCATCCCTGCTTATTCTTAATAGTTAGTATAACCGCGACAACCACCACCCCGAGCAACCACCACCCCACCCATCCTGCCACACCAGCGACTATACCAGAAACCCAAGCAATGAATATAAGCAATAAAATGCTGCGCACCTACCTAGCATAAATAATCCACCCTACATAGCACAAACCTACCCTCCTGCACCTCATGTAATATCTTGATTTTAAAATCCTCCTTGCTCCCCCTCAATTATGAAATAACCCCGCCAATTGCGAGGTTATTTCATATATATATGGTCACCAATTATCCAGCCAGTTTCAAACCTGTGGCTCTTCCCCGCGGCTCCTCGACTCCTTCTGCTCGCGCATTTTCCGGCGAATAAAAGTCGGTACATCCAAATCCTCTTCTTCTACTCGGTTATCTGTTGGCATCTGTTCCGCTACGCGGGAGGGATACATAATAGTATGAGCTTCCGTCGATGCTGGTGGCAGTGGCTCCATTGGGCGACTCATCGGTGCGGTCGATCTAACCTGCCCCATCCCTGCCGGCGGTGAAAACTGCACGGATCCACTGTATCTTTCTCGCTGCTGACGGATCAGCTCAGGCTTCTCGAAACCAGTTGCCACTACAGTAATTTTAATTTCCCCTTCTTCAACTTGTTCAGGATCTATCACCGCTCCAAATATTACCTTCGCGTTCGGATCAGCATTCTCTGTGATCACACGCGCTGCTTCTTCCACTTCAAACATTCGCAGGTCATTACCAGCTGTAATATTAAACACTATCCCGCGCGCGCCATCTATCGTCACATCCATCATCGGGCTGGCAATTGAAGCCCGGGCTGCTTCCACCGCTCGGTTCTCTCCTGTGGCTCGACCAATACCCATCAACGCTGATCCAGCATCTTGCACTATGGCTCTAATATCCGCAAAATCGACGTTAACCATTCCGTGCTGGGTTATTAAGTCAGAAATACCCTGTACGCCCTGACGCAACACATCGTCTACTACTTTAAACGCGTCTAGTAAGCTAGTCTTCTTATCTATAATTTGTAGCAGGCGGTCATTCGGAATAATCACTGAAGCATCAACCCGATCATTTAATTCAGCAATTGCCTCCTCCGCTAATGTCATCCGCTGCTGCCCTTCAAAAGAAAACGGCTTTGTTACTACCGCCACTGTCAGCGCGCCGGTCTCCTTAGCAATCTCGCTGATCAGTGGTCCTGCCCCAGAACCAGTGCCTCCGCCAAAACCACAAGTTACGAACACCATATCTGAACCCTTCAACACTTCATGTATCTCTTCGCGGCTCTCTTCCGCTGCCTGCTGACCAACCGACGGATCCATCCCCGCCCCTAAACCGCGTGTTAAGTTCTGTCCAATATGCAACTTAGTCGGCGCTCCTGAATAATGTAACGCTTGTGCATCCGTATTCACCGCCACAAACTCAACCCCCTTAATCTTAGCCTCCATCATGCGGTTCAAGGCAGCATTTCCCGATCCGCCGACACCAACTACCTTAATATTGGCGACATTTTCTATTGTGGGTTTTTTTAATGGCATGTAGCTTACGATCTATTTTGGTCAATACTTTTCTTCGTTAAACTTGTCTCACTATTATTTTTCCGCGCATAAAACAATCGTCCCTCGACAACTTTTTTCACTAATACTGAAATGGTGCTCATCAACAACAGAATAAAGCATCATTAAACTATGTCAATAAACAATATGCACACATATTGTGTACACTAAACTAAAATGATTATTTTTTACCTTCAATCTACACTACGGCATGAAAGATTTAAACCAACTGCGTACCCGGCTAACAGTCACTTTTATATCCGGCACGTGTAACCGCGACCTTCGCCGGTTGGTTGATTTTTCTTGCTCCATGGCCCATAAGATTAATCCCACTACTACCGCATAAGCTGGATCGCCGGCCTGCTCGCTAAGACCCTCCAATGGTTTAATCGTACCCACTTTTGCTGGTAACCGTAATTTGTTTTTGGCCAACTCAATAACTCCCGGTAAACTCGCTCCTCCTCCAGTAAAGATGACCCCAGCCGGTAACAGCCCCGAGCGGCCAATACTTTTCAGCTCCTTATCAACAAATGAATAAATTTCATCTAAGCGTGCACTAATAATATCCGCTACTTCCTTACGAGAGACCGAATCTTGTTCACTCTCTGAATCAATCATAATAGACTCAGATTTTTTCACTGTTTCAGCCAAAGCCGTCCCGTACTGTTTTTTAATTTGCTCAGCCACTTCGATAGAAGTTCGAAGTCCAATCGCAATATCATTGGTTACGTGCGCTGAACCAAGCGGCAAAACGGCAGTATCGAGCAACATATTCTCCTCGTAAACTATCAGACTGCTGGTTCCCGCGCCCAAATCAACCAGCACAACCCCTAATTCCTTTTGTTTCTTATCAAGCACTGCTGTAGCAGCTGCCAGCGGTGAAAACACAAAGTCTTCAATATGCACCCCCGATTGGTTAATGACTTTGGTTATGTTCTTAATAAACGGAGTCGAGCCATCCACCATATGTGTTTCCACTTCCAGCCGAACTCCCGTCATCCCCACCGGATCTTTAATATGCTCGTGCCCGTCCACTACAAAATTTTGCGGTAACACATGTAATATCTCCCGATTGCTTGGCAGCGAAACTGCCTGCGCAGCATTAATCACCCGGTCCACATCTTCCTCTGTAATCTCCCCATCCGCTCGGCTAACAGCAATGACTCCCCGTGAATTTTGTGATGATATATGCGATCCGTTAATACTCACATAAGCCCGATCAATTGGGACCCCTGCCACCCTTTCAGCCATGTCCAGCGCAGCACTAACACTTTTGACCGCATCATCTACGTCGCTGACCACCCCTTTTTGCATCCCATCCATCTCTACTTTACCCACACCAAGAATAATCGGGACATCACTGCCGCTCGCCACTTGTGCTACTACCACTCGGACCACTGACGACCCCAGATCAATCCCAGTTATATGTGCCGCTTGAGCCATCTCATCAATTCATTAACTAGTTAAATCGTTTTATCCTATATTATCACCAAAGGCTACATCGAAACAGCTAGCCCTAAGCCTTCTCTTCTGCCTCCTGCTCCAATAAAACCAAATATGCAATTTCTTATTCAGTACATGCCAATCAATCAACAGTGTTATTTCACCCCAACCATTCAACTTACCAAACGTAACACTATAGGCGGGACAATCAGCAGCAGACCAACCACTACAGCCGCAACACTGGTTAATAGTACTGCACCAGCTGTAAAGTCTTTTATCTTTCCCACTACCTTACTATACCGAGGCTCAACTACATCAGCAAAATGCTCTACGGCTGTATTAACCATCTCTAGCGCCATAACAACTGTGGCCGCTAATATGATCATGGCCATTTCCAAAAAAGACAACTGCACCAAAATAGCAACAATTAAAACCACCACATAGACGATCACCTGTATCCGCAAGTTTCTCTCCGTAGTAAAGGCGACCCAAACTCCACTCCATGCATGCCGACCCGCTTCGCCCAAAGAATTACTTTTATGGTAACCCGCCGGAAAATCATTCATGTCATTTTCTTGATTATCCATATATGACAGAGTAGCACAAAGTCAGCCCTTCAATCATATTATTTTAAACTTTTTATCCAACCACCGACTTACCGATGATCCGACAACAAACCCTGTGCTTGAATTATCTTCTCTTCCAACTCCATCATAGTCTGCGCCTCCGTCACCGAAGCCTCATGGTCCAAGCCAGCCGCATGCAAGAATGCGTGGGTAACCAAAATGATTGCATACTCTTTTATACCAATTTTTCTTTCAATGGCTTCCCTTCGCGCTACTGCCAAACAGATCGCCACATCATGCTCTCCTTCTCCATAAGAAAAAGTAAGAACATTTGTTGGCTTATCCTTCTGACGATACTGCTTATTCAAACGAACCATTTCCTCCTCTTCCACGCTCTTTATAGTCACTAAATCATCAGGACACTGACACAGCCTCACCACCTCTTGCCACAATCTGTCTGCTTCGCTCTGTCTCAATAAAAAATTATCACTCGCAATAATAACCGGCATAAATATAACGTTGATTATATAGACATCACATCATGAAATGTCACTGCAGAATAAGCGGGTGGCGGCGCGGGGGTCCCCCACCGAGCGCCAGCAGCCCTGAGCTTGTCGAAGGGCGATGCCGTCGGGTGGGGGGAGCAGCGCCGACAGGCCTGCCAGCCGAAGCCATAGCGAAGGCTGGACCCGTTTCTTGTCTGGTGACTTTTCATGATGTAACACCTATATTGTCAAAATAATCCCTAGCAACACGATTTTAATTATTTTATCCGAAGCATTCGCAACACATCGCCTCAAGTCTACTGACCTTCTCAATTATAACTTATCGCCCGGTGAAGGTATCAGCGGATTATAACCATTCTGTATCTCATCACCGTCACTGTAGCCATCACCATCGGTATCCGGATTAAACGGATCGCTGCCAAACTCCCGCTCTTCCGGATCAGCAAATCCATCACTATCTGAATCTAGTTTTCCCGGCCCCAAAGGATCATACCCGGACCTAATCTCTTCACCATCATTAAAACCATCATCGTCCGTGTCTATTTTATTTGGATCAGTACCATAAAACTTTTCTTCAACCGCCGTTAATCCATCCTGATCTACGTCTAAAACTTCCGCACCTACCCCCCCGACCTCAACATTGGCAGCGGTCGGGGAAGGTAAAATCGTTGATTCAATGGATGGAACAGCCGGCAACAACAGGTCTCCTTCACCGCCAGTTACACCTGAATTATTCTCTACTACAGCTGTCGTCGGCTCCGGCGTACTTAACTCTCCCGCACCATCCTCCGGTGCACCAAGATTAGCCATAAAAAATCGTACCCCTACATAACCAATTGCTGCCAATAAAACGACTATTACTACCACACCTATTATTAGTGCAATTCTTCTACGTCCTTTTCTGGGCATTTCCGGTTCTCTAAAGGCAGCTGGTGCGATTGGTTTTGCGTCTTCAATACTAGGTGGTGCTGCATTAAACTTTCCCGGTATCTCCGAACTGCCGCCTTGCCAAACTTGTCCACCAGGTCCATTTATACTCACCGCGGCCGACATGCCTTGTTGCCCGCTATCTACCAATGGCTTGTTTACTCCTTTTTGCTTCGCTGCGCCACTAGCCATAAATGGATCTGGGGCATCAATCCCTCCTCCTGGCGAAGCATTCGGAACAGCACGCTCTGGTGTTAATTTAGGCTGCAAGGCTATCGGTGAGATACTGCTGGTTCTTTGCGAACCTGGCAAAACGTTTGGTGCACCAGTTAATCGAGCTACTGGTTTAGGTCCCATCTTACCCTGTTCAAAACCCCTTCCACCGCTTGGTTTGCTATCACCGCTTGATGACAAAGGTAGATTGGGCGGAGGTATTACTTGCGCGGTCATAACAAACCTTTTTTACCTGCACTTACCACGTAATTCATACCAACAATTATACTATATCGCTACACCAATTCGCAATGCGGCGTAAGTAAGTAAGTCGTTCCTGCCACCTCCTCACCGTAGCCAAGTTCAGCCACCAAGCATAGACATTGCAATGCCTCCATACTATTTCCGTAAAAAAACGATCAACATTTTAAAGTTAATCGTTTCCCTACCTCTTTACATTTCTGCTGCCCTAACCTTACCTAATTCATGCAATACATCATTTCCTATCGACTTCAACAGCCAAAAATATTCCTCTGCAATTTTTAACGTCGCGGATATCGCTTCTTTTGCTGCGGATAAGCAAACTCGTCAATTTCTCCCAATTTTATCAATCGATCACGTTCCACTTTTAGACCTGCCCGACGAATAGCATCCTCACGCATCTTGCGCCGTCCTTTTTTTCGTATATGAAACCTGATCTTACGCGCTTGCAACAAGACACCGCTATGTTGCACCTTTCGACTAAAACGACGTAACAAACCATCCGTGCTTTCATTATCACGTTTTTTTACCTCTACCATATTGTTGTACCTCGGCAATCACCGAAGCTAATTTACACCTCCCACCAAATAAAAAAGAATTAAACTTCATTTTTAGCTTGCCATCACCGGCCATCACTGTCAACCCACTTTTCAACATTAAAAACATCTATGGAGCCTCCCCCGCCTGC
>Ga0209343_10003451_pt1 | contig 19910 bp, 11 predicted proteins | sample RifCSPlowO2_02_FD_184026 | JGI IMG/M metagenome (GOLD analysis project Ga0209343, IMG submission 184026) | Groundwater microbial communities from Rifle, Colorado - Rifle CSP2_plank lowO2_0.2 (SPAdes) (version 2) | ecosystem: Environmental > Aquatic > Deep subsurface > Groundwater | place... | reverse complement strand
AGCAGACCTTCGATTTCGAGCCTCGGATTCAGATGCTGGCGCACCTTCTTGATCGTGTTCACCAGGTCAGACAAGCCCTCCAGCGCGTAGTACTCGCACTGCATCGGGATCATCACGGCGTCGGCAACGGCAAGGCCGTTCACCGTCAGCATGTTGAGCGAGGGCGGACAGTCGAGCAGAATGAAATCATACTCCGCAATGATCGGTACAAGCGCCGACTTCAGCCGTGTCTCGCGATGTTCGAGTTCGACCAATTCGACTTCGGCTCCGGCCAGATCGCGGTTCGCGGGAATGACGTCGTAGCCGCCGGCGTCGGAACGCTGACGAGCGGTCTCGGCCGTGCACAGACCCAGCAGCACCTGATAGACGCTCGCGCTCAATGTGCGCTTGTCGATACCGCTGCCCATCGTGGCATTGCCCTGCGGATCCAGATCCACCAGCAGGACCCGTTTCCCCGCCTGCGCGAGCCCCGCAGCGAGATTGACGCTCGTGGTGGTCTTGCCCACGCCGCCTTTCTGATTCGTAACGGCGAGGATACGGGTCATGCGCGCTCGATCAGCACCAGATGTCGCTCGGCTTCGAGGCCGGGAACCTGCAGCGCCCTGACCTCCTTGACCCGGAATCCCGGCGGCAGGCGCTCAAGTTCCTCGAACGGATAAAGACCCTTCATTGCAGCAAGCACGCCACCCGGCGCAAGCAGGCGGCTGGTCAGCGACACGAACTCGCCCAGATCCGAAAATGCGCGCGAGATGATGACGCCAAATTCTGCGGGCGCCGACCAGGACTCAACCCGATCGCAAACGACATTTGCGTTTTTCAGCGCCAGCTCTGCGACCGCTTGGCGTAGAAATGCTGCCTTCTTGTGATTGCTGTCCAGCAGTGTCACTTTGCAGTCGGGTTTCGCGACCGCAATCGGAATACCCGGCAGACCAGCTCCGCTGCCGACATCCAGCACGTTTTCGCCGGGAAGAAGCGGAACCACCGAGAGCGAATCGAGCAGATGCGCCCCGACCATCTTCGTCAGCTCTCGCACGGCCGTCAGGTTATAGACCTGGTTCCATTTCTCCAACAGCACCAAATACTGCAGCAGGAGCCCCTGTCGCTCAACACTCAGCGGTAAACATAGTTCTGGCAAGCCTTTCGCCAAAAGGTCTGCTGAAACAGTGAGTGCTTGCTCTCTGGTCGTGACAGTGTTCATGCCGCAGATTTCGCCGCGGGGTTCTGAGGCTCGCACGGACGCCGTTTCAGATATACGAGCAGCAGGGAGATCGCAGCTGGCGTGATCCCCGATATCCTCGAGGCCTGGCCTATGGTCTCGGGACGATGCTGGCTGAGTTTCTGCTGAACCTCGATCGACAGCCCGCGCACATTGCCGTAATCGAGATCACGCGGCAGAGGCATTGCTTCATAGCGTTCGCTGCGGGCGACTTCGTCCTGCTGTCGGGTGATATAACCCTGATACTTGATCTGGATCTCCACCTGATCCGCAACGTCGCCATCCGTAGTACCCGGCCCGCTGCCCGGCAGCGTCATCAGCGACGAATAAGTGACGTCGGGACGCTTGAGCAGATCCATGAGACAGTAGTCGCGTTCAAGCGGTTTGCCTAAAACCCTTGCGGCATCACAATCGGGAAGATTCCTGGGACCCAACCAAGTGAGCTTGAGCCGCTCTTGCTCGCGCGCGATGGCATCGCGTTTTCGATTGAACGCATCCCAGCGCATATCGTCGACGACGCCAAGCTCGCGGCCGATCTCCGTGAGCCTAAGATCGGCGTTGTCCTCGCGCAGCATGAGACGGTACTCGGCGCGGCTGGTAAACATTCGATATGGCTCGGAAACGCCTCGGGTGATCAGGTCGTCCACCAAAACCCCGATATAGGCTTCGTCGCGCCGCGGACACCACGCGTCCTTCCCACCCACGCGCAAGGAAGCATTGATGCCGGCGAGCAATCCTTGTGCAGCCGCTTCTTCGTAGCCCGTAGTGCCGTTGATCTGGCCGGCAAAAAAAAGTCCCGCGATAGCCTTGGTTTCAAGCGAGGCCTTCAGCGCGCGGGGATCGAAATAATCATACTCGATCGCATAGCCGGGCCGCAGGATCGTTGCATGCTCCAACCCCTTGATCGAACGCACCAATTCCAGCTGCACGTCAAAGGGCAAGCTGGTCGAAATGCCGTTCGGGTAGTACTCGTTGGTGCCGAGGCCCTCGGGTTCGAGGAAAATCTGGTGGCTCGCCTTGGAGGCAAAGCGGTGAATCTTGTCCTCGATCGATGGACAATATCGCGGACCGATTCCTTCTATGACACCGGTGTACATCGGTGAGCGGTCGAGCCCCTCGCGAATGATCTCGTGGGTGCGGCGGTTCGTGTGCGCAATCCAGCACGGCAACTGTGCCGGGTGCATTTCAACATGCCCCATGAAAGAAAATGTCGGTGCAGGATCATCTCCCGGCTGGATCTGCATGACCGAGAAATCGATGCTTCGTCCATCGATGCGTGGCGGCGTGCCGGTTTTCAGCCGCCCAACCGGCAACTTTAGTTCGCGGAGTCGTGCGGCGAGACTGATGGAAGCCGGGTCCCCCGCCCTACCCGCCTGATGCTGGTTCAGCCCGACGTGAATCAGGCCTGACAGGAATGTACCGGTCGTGAGAATGACGGTCTGTCCCCTGAAGCATATCCCGAGCTGCGTGACTACACCGGTGACGCGCGTGTTTCCGCCATGGTCCTCGATAACAAGATCGTCGACCGGTTGCTGAAACAGGGTCAGGTTTGGTTGGTTCTCGAGGCGGGTTCGGATTGCCTTGCGATACAGCATGCGGTCTGCCTGGGCACGGGTAGCTCGGACCGCATGCCCCTTGCTCGAATTGAGAATTCGGAACTGGATGCCTGCTTCGTCGGTTGCCAGCGCCATCGCGCCGCCAAGCGCGTCCACCTCCTTGACGAGGTGCCCCTTGCCGATCCCGCCGATCGAGGGATTGCACGACATCTGTCCCAGGGTTTCGATGTTGTGGGTGAGAAGCAAGGTCCGCCGGCCGGCGCGGGCGGCGGCTAGCGCAGCCTCGGTCCCGGCATGCCCGCCACCAACAACAATAACCTCGAATTCGTTTGGGTACAACATGACGGCCAGCAATCATTAAGGAGGCGGATTCTAGCCGGTTTTGATCGCTCTTCGCAAAATATCCGTCGATTGTTTCACGTGGAACGTACGTTGCGCAGCTTCGTCCTGCATCGATCCTTTGATCCGTCCCCGCTGCGCCGGCATTCTGAAACGTTTCGCGTGAAACATCTTTAGCCAAAGTACTGCCACGCCTCGACGCCTTGGCCGATCAGTGGCCGTGCAACTGAGTGCCCATTCTGCCTACTAATATATAGAATAACACTACCTGTATGTGTTTTATTGATAGCAAATACTCACATTCTTTCATGGGCGGTGCAGCAGCCATTCGCATGCCGTTAGGACAAGAAAGCCGCCCGAAGGCGGCCTTGCATGACTTGGCGCTTTGTCAGGCGCCCAAGCTTAGGTGAACGAGTTCGCGACGGAGCTGCAGTTCGCGCGGCAGACGGCTCTTCAGGCTGGCGAACAGTTCATCGTGAGCGGTCAGCTCGAGTACCCACTCATCGTGCTTGATCGCCATGACGGTGCGGAACTGTTCCGGCGTAAATGACTCCAGACCCTCCCACTCCATATTTTCATAATCCGGCACCCAGCCGATCGAGGTTTCCCGTGCGCCCGCTCTGCCCTGGCAGCGTTCGACGATCCATTTCAGCACCCGCATGTTCTCGCCGAATCCCGGCCAGATGAAGCGGCCATCTGCATCGGTGCGGAACCAGTTGACGCAAAATACGTGCGGGCGGCTCTCTGTGATGCGGCCGAGCCTCAGCCAATGCCCGAAATAGTCCGCCATATTGTATCCGCAGAAGGGGATCATCGCCATGGGATCACGCCGCACCACGCCCACCTTTCCCGTTGCCGCCGCGGTGGTTTCGGAGCCCATCGTCGCCGCAAGATAAACGCCATCGGTCCACGAGAATGCTTCGACCACCAGTGGCACCGTGTTGGAGCGGCGACCTCCGACGATGAACGCTGAGATCGGCACGCCGTTCGGATTCTCCCATTCTGGATCGATCGACGGGCATTGGGTGGCGGAAACCGTGAAGCGCGAGTTCGGGTGTGCCGCCTTGCGCCCTGATTGCGGCGTCCACGGCTGGCCCTGCCAGTCCAGAAGCTCACTCGGCGGCGTGTCGGTCATGCCTTCCCACCAGACATCGCCATCCGGTGTGAGCGCGACATTGGTGAAAATTACGTTGTGCTTCAACATCGCCATGCAATTCGGATTGGTCTTGTTCGACGTCCCCGGCGCAACGCCGAAAAATCCCGCTTCCGGGTTGATGGCGTAGAAACGGCCGTCCTTGCCGGGCTTGATCCATGCGATATCCTCGCCGATGGTCGTGACCTTCCAGCCATTGAGTCCGGCCGGCGGCACGATCATGGCGAAATTCGTCTTGCCGCATGCCGAAGGAAACGCCCCGCTGACATAGCTTTTCTGACCGGTGGGCGAAGTGACACCGAGAATGAGCATATGCTCGGCCAGCCAGCCGTCCTGGCGCCCCATGACAGAAGCGATACGCAAGCTAAAGCACTTCTTTCCGAGCAGGGCGTTACCGCCGTAGCCGGAGCCGAATGACCAGATCTCGCGCGTCTCGGGAAATTGAACGATGTACTTGTGTACCTTGTTGCACGGCCAGGGTACGTCCTTCTGACCGGGTCCGAGCGGTGCCCCGACCGAGTGAATACACGGCACGAAGTAACCGTCCTTGCCGAGCACTTCCCAGACCCTGCCACCCATGCGCGTCATGACGCGCATGCTCACGGCGACATACGGGGAATCCGATAGTTCGACACCGATGTGGGCGATGTGCGAGCCGAGCGGGCCCATCGAGAACGGCACCACATACATCGTGCGGCCCCGCATGCAGCCATCGAAAAGCTTGCCAAGCGTGCCCCGCATCTCGGCCGGATCGACCCAGTTATTCGTCGGGCCCGCATCCTCGCTTGCCTTGCAGCAAATGAAAGTCCGGTCCTCCATTCGCGCAACGTCGGTGGGATCGGACCATGCGAGATAGCTGTTGGGCCGCAGCTTGGGATTGAGACGCCTCATGGTGCCAGCCTGCACCATCTCTTCGCAAAGGCGGTCGTACTCCTCCTGAGAGCCATCACACCAGTGGACCCGGTCAGGCTTGGTCAGCGTAGCGATCTGTGCTACCCATTCCTTTGCACCATGGTGCTGAAGATAGCGGGGAGCGCCGATGTCGATGCCACGGGAGATGGATTGATTCATTCTGGATAGCTCGCTAAGTGATGCCGGTCCGGGGGCACGCCAAAGCGCAGGCCTGCCTGGATGACCGCGCCATTGAAATGGGAGCCGCGAACTTTACCATGATCCACCGAACCCGAGAGTCTCGCAGCGCGTCCTTCCGGATTGTGAAAATGCAGTGCGAGGCGCCAATCCGGCCCCGAGCGCCCATCATCTTTCATCGCCGGCTCGAGTCATGGCGTTCGCAATCCCGCGCTACGACGGCGCCGTCCCGCGGACCGTACCGGATAATTACTTGCCGATGCAAAACCGCGAGAAAATTTCCCCGAGCAGATCGTCCGCCAAGTATTCGCCGGTGATGGTACCGAGCTCGCGTTGCGCGAGCCGAAGTTCCTCGGCGAACAACTCGGCCTGATCGAGCACCGCCTCGGCCCGCACCAGGCACTGCAAGGCGCGGGCAAGGGCAACAATATGCCGCTCGCGCGCCAGGAACAGGTCCTCGCCCGTCGCCCGCCAGCCTGCGATCGATAGCAGCTCCCGGCGCAGCAGGTCCAACCCCTCGCCCGTCTTGGCCGACAACCACACATGTGTCTCCCCGCCCGGGTGGGCTGAGCTGGCCGCGCGCGCCGGTTCGCCCTTCAGATCGATCTTGTTGAAAACCACGACATGAGGTAATCGTTGCGGCAGTCGCGCAATAATTTCGCGATCGCGAACGGTTGCGCCACTGGCCGCGTCAACGACAAGCAGCAGTACGTCGGCCCGCTCGATCGCTTTCCAGGTCCGCGAAATGCCGATCGCCTCGACTTCGTCTCTGGTATCGCGCAGGCCTGCCGTGTCAATAATGTTGAGCGGCACGCCGTCAATCTGAATGGTCTGACGCACGGCATCCCGTGTGGTGCCCGGAATGGCTGTGACGATCGCCAGCTCCTCGCCGGCCAGACGATTTAGCAGCGATGACTTGCCCACGTTTGGCTGACCCGCGAGCACCACCTGCAGGCCGGTGCGCAGCACGCTGCCCTGTTGCCCCTTTGCAAGCGCATCAGCGAGGTCGGCGCGCAGGCGTAAAAGGCCTTTTCGCGCCCCCTGGCGGTCAACGACATCGATGTCCTCCTCGGGAAAATCGAGTGTCGCCTCGACGAGCATGCGCAACTCGATCAGCCGCCTCGTCAGGCCGTCGATCAAAACGGAGAATTCGCCACGCAGTGACCGAAGCGCGCAACGCGCCGCCGCTTCCGTGGCTGCCTCGATGAGATCCGCCACGCCCTCGGCCTGTGCGAGATCCAGTTTGTCGTTGAGGAAAGCGCGTCGGGTGAACTCCCCGGGCTCGGCCAGCCGAGCGCCAAGTGCCGTACAACGCCGCAGTAGCATTTCCATCACGACCTGGCCACCGTGGCCCTGCAGCTCAAGCACATCGTCGCCGGTATAGGAGGCCGGGGCGGGAAAATACAGTGCGATACCGTCGTCGATCGGCTGACCGCCTTCGCCAAGAAACACCGCGTGCATGGCTACCCGCGGTTGCGGGATCTTGCCAAGCAGCTGCATCGCCAGTGCCGTGACAGTGGGCCCGGACACGCGGACCACGCCGATGCCCCCGCGGCCCGGCGCGGTGGCGATCGCGGCAATGAGGTCCGTGTCAGCCGGATTCACGCTTGCCGATGCTCGACGGTGTGAGTGCTGCAACACCGATCGCGGCGAAACGCTGTCCGAATCGGATCGACGCCATCAAACCCGGGACAGCAGCTTCCCTCAAGCGGAGTCCTTGCGCGGCCTAGCGCCGTGCTGGCGCCTTGCCGTCTCCGATCATGCGGGTGATCTGCCACTGCTGAAGGATGGACAGTATGTTGTTGACGAACCAATAGAGCACCAAGCCCGATGGAAAGAAGAAGAACATCACCCCGAAGGCAAAGGGCATGATCATCATCACTTTAGCCTGCACCGGGTCGGGCGGCGTTGGGTTCAACTTGGTCTGGATGATCATCGAGCCCATCATCAGCGCCGGAAGAACGTACCAGGGATCCGGGGCGGCCAGATCCGTAATCCACCCGTAAAACGGTGCGTGCCGAAGTTCGACTGCCGCCAGAAGGACCCAGTAGAGCGCAATGAACACCGGAATCTGTACCACGATCGGAAGGCACCCACCCAGCGGATTGATTTTCTCCGTCTTGTACAGATCCATCATGGCCTGGTTCATCTTTACCCGGTCGTCGCCGTATTGCTCACGCAGCTTTGTGAGCCGCGGTGTAACCAGCTTCATCTTGGCCATCGAACGGTAACTCGCCGCCGAGAGCGGAAAGAAGATGAGCTTGATGACCACCGTGAGCAAGATGATGGCAAGCCCCCAATTGTTCAGCCAAGCGTGGAAATACTGCAGCACCCAGAACAGCGGCGCCGCGATGACCGTGAGCCAGCCGTAGTCCACAACGAGGTCGAGCCCGGGCGCGATGGCCTTCAGCTTGTCCTGCTCCTGCGGCCCGGCATACAGCGGCACCATCACTTTCCCGGTCGCGCCCGGCGCAATCGCGGCGGTGGGAACAATCACGCCAGCAGAGTAGAAATCCTCCGCTAGCTTCCTGGTGTAAAACTCCCGTGGTTGCTTTTCCATGGGCAATAGCGCAGTCACAAAATAATGCTGCACCATCCCGATCCAGCCGTTGTCCGCGGTCTTTGAATACGGCGTCTTCCCCTTGTCGATATCGCTGAACCCAACCTTCACATACTTATCCTGCTCGGTGTACACGGCCGCACCCGTGTAGGTCGACATCATGGCGGTGTCTCCAGGTGGAGATTTTCCATCCCGTGTGATCTGGAAATAAGCATGCGCAGCAAGCGGTTCGGTGCTCGTGTTCGTTATCTCGTGGGTGATATCGATGATGTGGCTGTTGCGGTGAAATGCGAGCACCTTGACTACCTTCACACCATTGACCGATGGTGCCTCCAGCCGCACTTCGAGACGGTCCTGCCCGGAGGCGAGTGTCGCAACCTCTGTGGTGGCCGAGTAGAGCGTTTTATGATTCGGCAAGCCCCCGCCGATCAGCCCGCTTTGAACCGAATAACGGTATTCCGGCGTCAGCAGGATGAAGTTCTTGTTTCTGTCATTGAAATCCTTGTGCTCCAGAAACTCCAGAGAAACGATGTCGCCGCCAAGCGTATCGATCTCGGCGACCATCTCGCCGGTAGTGACGCGCACGCGGGCGCGCTTCGCCGGCGGCGCCTCGCCCGATGCAGTGGGAACGCTTCCAGCTCCTTTTGGAGTCACGTTCGGAGTCACACTCGGCGTTGGCGCACTGGCGGGCGTCGGCACAGTCCTCTCGCTCGTGGCGGGTGCCTGGGGTGGGCGGCCCTCTTTCTGCCATGCCTCCCAGAGCATGAGGATGGAGAATGAGAAGACGAAGAACAGGATTAGTCTTTGCGTGTCCATTTGAGGGGCAATGTCGACAGCATAATCAGGGGACTGGGTCGCAACCACCCAAGTGCCAGGGGTGGCAACGCAGCAGTCGCTTCAAGGCGAGCCATGCGCCGCGCAAAGGGCCGTGGCGCTCCACCGCTTCGAGCGCGTACGCCGAACACGAGGGATGAAACCGGCAACTCGGCACAAACAACGGACTGACCGCGTACTGGTACGCCCGGATCAGCACGGTCAGGACTTTTCTCATCGTTAAGACGCAAATGCGCGCTCGAGATCAGCGACCAGCGATTCGAGCTGCGACCGCCGGGTGCCAAGCCGCACAAGCAGATCCTGCCCGATCAAGACCGTGTGGTTGCGCCTAAACCATTCCCTCACAAGACGCTTGGCACGATTACGGTCCACGGCTCGAGGAAGTAGACGCTTAGGTACGACCAAGCCGAGCCGGGAATAGCCGAGACAGTTGGATCTGACCTGCACGGAAACGGAGCCCGTGCGCCGGGGCCGGGTAGCGGCAAGGATCTGGGCGATCGCTTCGCCGCGGAGCCTCTGTACTTTCCGATACCGTTCAGCGCGACTCAAACGCCAAGCCGAGCGCGCCCTTTTGCACGCCGCGCGCGAATCACCGCCCTGCCGCCGCGCGTGCGCATGCGGACCAGAAACCCGTGCGTGCGCTTGCGACGTACGACGGACGGCTGAAAAGTGCGCTTCATGGTTTTTCCAAAAGAGAATATTGAATAACCCGACATTAGACGATGTTCTGGCACAGACTGTCAATGAAAAGACAACGCTTTACCTGTGGATAACTCAGTGCCAAAGGGGTAGAATTCTGGTCCGACTTACCTGCCCGAAAAGACCCCGTCCATTCCATGCAAGGATTCTGGGATTCCTGTCTGAGCCGCTTTGAAAAAGAGCTTCCGGCTCAACAATTTAGCACATGGATCCGGCCGCTTCGCCTGGACGCATCGGCAGCCCCTTCAGGGGAACTTCGTCTGTTTGCTCCCAACCGCTTCGTTTTGCAGTGGGTAAAGGAACGTTTTCTTACCCGTATAGAAGCTATGGGTGCAGAGTTTTTCGCCTCTCCTATCAGAGTTTCTCTCGCTCTGAGAGAAACTCCAGACACCACAGTACCGGCGCCTGACCTCGCACCTCAACCACAAGCATCGAAAGCCGCCGTACCGCTTCGCTCCAGCCTCATGGCTGAATTTACTTTTGACAATTTTGTCCCCGGAAAGGCCAATCAACTTGCCCGCGCGGCGGCACTCCAGGTGGCGGAACATCCCGGTACTTCTTACAACCCATTGTTTATTTATGGAGGTGTCGGTCTTGGTAAGACCCACCTCATACATGCGGTCGGCAACCTCATTCTCACACAACATCCTCGCGCCAACGTTAGGTACCTGCATGCTGCCCAGTACATTTCCGACGTGGTACGCGCCTATCAGCAGAAGTCCTTCGATGAATTCAAGCGCTATTACCATTCACTGGACATGCTGCTTATCGATGACATCCAGTTTTTCACCGGAAAGGACCGCACGCAGGAAGAATTTTTCTACGCTTTTAATGCCCTAATCGAAGCACACAAGCAACTCATCATTACCTGCGATACCTACCCGAAGGACCTTGCAGGCATCGATGAACGCCTCAAGTCGCGTTTCTCCTGGGGTCTGTCGATCGCAATCGAACCGCCGGAACAGGAAATGCGTGTTGCCATCATCCTGAAGAAGGCCGAGGCAATGTCGGTGAAGATAAGTGAGGAAGTTGCTTTTTTCATCGCCAAACACATTAAGTCGAATGTAAGGGAACTGGAGGGAGCGCTCAAGAGTGTCATGGCCTACGCGCGATTCAACGGAAAGAGCATTAATCTGGATTCGGCGAAAGAAGCGTTACGAGACCTGCTGTCGGCGCAAAACCGGCAAATCACCGTCGACAACATTCAGAAAACCGTCGCGGACTATTACAAGATCAAGATGTCAGACATGCATTCCAAGAAGCGCAGCCGCAACGTTGCTCGCCCACGCCAAGTCGCAATGGCACTAGCAAAAGAACTCACACAATTAAGCCTGCCCGATATCGGAGATGCCTTTGGCAATCGAGACCACACCACGGTGCTGCACGCCTGTCGAACCATCGCCGCGCTTCGCGAAAAGAATCACGACATCAACCGCGACTACCACATGCTCGAACAAGTTCTAAAGGGATGAAAACGGCATGAATACCCCCGGTATAGATACGGGAGGAAATGTACGTAACTACCTCGATACGCCGCATGAACATAGTTATCCAGAATTCGTGCACCGCTTTGCCAACGCTTGTCCACAGCTTTTGCTCCGCCTTGTGCCCGCGTCAATGCTACCGATACCGATGTTTTCCACTCCGTAGGTCGACATCATCATCATCATCAAGGAAAACAATATGAACCTGATCAAGATCAACCGCGATGTGCTGTTGAAGCCTCTTCAGGCCGTATCAGGAATCATCGAGCGTCGCCATACGCTTCCCATTCTGTCCAATGTGTTGCTCATGCGGACAGCTGGTCGTATCGATTTTGTCGCTACCGATATCGAAATCGAGATAACGGCTTCGGCTGCAACGGAGGCGCAAGGCGAGGAAAAGAGCATCACGATCGGGGCCCGGAAATTTCTCGACATTCTGCGCGCGCTGCCGGAAGGCAGTGAGGTGTCGTTGGGCATGCAGGAGAAAAGACTGCAGATTAAGTCAGGCAAGAGCAGGTTCAGCCTGCAGACGCTGCCTGCAGAAGATTTCCCGCGTCTGTCCGGGGCGGAGGGAAGGCCGACCAAGTTTGTTGTGCCGCAAAAACTGCTCAAGAGCCTGATCGGCCTGGTGCAATATGCAATGGCTCAGCAGGATATCCGTTACTACCTCAATGGGCTTCTGATGGTCGTGGAAGAGGGAGAACTGAAAGTCATCGCGACCGATGGCCACCGGCTTGCTTTTGCTACGAAAAATGTAGGCGACAGGAACCTTTCCCGGCAGGAAGTCATACTTCCAAGGAAAACCGTTCTTGAATTGGCGAAGTTGCTGGCCGAGAACGATGATCCGGTGGCGATCGAACTTTCGGCGAGTCAGGCGAGTTTCAAGTTTGGTGAGGTTCTCCTCGTATCGAAACTTGTGGACGGAAAATTTCCGGACTACACGCGCGTCGTTCCGCGTGAGCAACCACGCCGGCTGCGACTCGACCGAAGTCAGTTGCTTCAAAGTCTGCAGAGGGCCGCCATATTGACCAGCGACAAGTTCAGGGGCGTACGCTGGGTACTGTCGGACGGAACGCTCAAGATCATCTGCAGCAATACCGAGCAGGAGGAAGCACAGGAGGAACTTGATGTCGATTATAAGGGGGAGTCCCTGGATATCGGTTTCAACGTCGGCTACCTGCTCGACGTGCTCAACAACGTGGACGTTAAAGAGGTCGACTGCGCGCTTGGCGATTCAAATTCTAGCGCGCTCATTACCATTCCTGGACGGGATGATTTCAAGTACGTCGTCATGCCGATGCGGATTTGAGACAGAATAGAAATGAGTGAACCGGAAAATAACGAGCAGATAAAGAGTGATTCGTACGATTCGGACAGCATCAAGGTACTGAAGGGACTGGATGCGGTGCGCAAGCGCCCGGGAATGTACATCGGGGACACCTCCGATGGTACGGGCTTGCACCACATGGTATTCGAAGTTCTCGACAACGCCATCGATGAGGCCCTTGGTGGTTACTGCGATGAGATCGTCGTTACGATCCACATAGACAACTCCGTCAGTGTGACTGACAACGGACGCGGCATCCCGACCGAACTGCATCGCGATGATCCCCAGGGACGCTCGGCAGCCGAGATCGTAATGACTGAGCTGCATGCCGGGGGAAAGTTCGACGACAACGCTTACAAGATCTCCGGCGGTCTTCATGGCGTGGGCGTTTCGGTGGTCAATGCACTGTCGGAATGGCTGCGGCTTACGATCCGGCGCGAGGGAAAGACGCATTTCGTGGAGTTCAGGCATGGGGCGACCGTATCGCCGCTACGCGTTATCGGAAAGACCGAACGGCGCGGAACCGAGGTCCACTTCCTAGCAAGTACGAATACTTTCAATACCGTCGAATACCACTACGACATTCTGGCGCGGCGGCTGCGGGAACTGTCGTTTCTCAATAACGGCGTCAAGATCAAGCTTCTCGACCAGCGCACCGGCAAGGAGGAGGATTTTGCGTTCATCGGCGGCGTAAAGGGTTTCGTCGAATTCATCAACCGCAACAAGAACGTGCTCCACCCCAATGCGTTCTACGCCACCAGCCAAAAGGAAGGCATAACAGTTGAAGTAGCAATGCAGTGGAACGATTCCTACCAGGAAGCGGTGCTTTGCTATACGAACAATATTCCGCAGCGGGACGGCGGCACGCATCTGACCGGATTGCGGGCGGCGATGACGCGCACGCTTAACCAGTACATCGAAAGCCACGAGATTGCAAAGAAAGCCAAGGTGGAGACCACAGGCGACGATATGCGAGAGGGCCTGACCTGCGTGCTCTCGATAAAGGTACCGGAGCCAAAGTTCTCGTCGCAAACAAAGGACAAACTGGTTTCCTCCGAGGTTCGGCCGGTCGTCGAGGATATCGTGGCGGAAAAGCTGATGAGCTTCTTGCTGGAGCGCCCCGGGGATTCACGTGTTATCTGCACCAAGATCGTGGATGCGGCACGGGCGAGGGAAGCCGCACGCAGGGCGCGCGAGCTCACCCGCCGAAAAGGTGTGCTCGACTCCTTCGGCCTGTCGGCAAAGCTAGCCGACTGCCAGGAAAAAGACCCTTCGAAGTGCGAGCTTTACATCGTCGAGGGTGATTCCGCGGGAGGATCAGCCAAGCAGGGAAGGGACCGAAAGTTCCAGGCAATCCTGCCACTCAAGGGCAAGATCCTGAACGTGGAGAAGGCGCGGCCCGAAAAGTTACTGTCTTCGCAGGAAATTGTCACTTTGATCCAGACGCTGGGCACGGGCATCGGCGCCGAGGAATACGATCCAGGGAAGCTGCGTTACCACCGCATCATCATCATGACCGACGCGGATGTCGACGGGGCGCACATCCGCACGCTGCTGCTCACTTTCTTCTATCGTCAGATGCGCGAGTTGGTGGAGCGTGGCCACGTCTATATTGCCCAGCCGCCTTTGTACAAGGTGAAGTTGGGCAAGATGGAGCGCTATCTCAAAGACGATCACGAGCGCGACCAGTTCATGCTGGCTCAGGCCCTGGTCGGCGCCACACTTGTGCCGAGGAATCACGCAACGCCGATTCAGGGTGAAGCGCTGGAGCAAATCGCCCGGAGTTATTTGCTTGCGGAGGCAGTGGTGGAGCGGCTATCGAGGATTATCGACAGCGAGGTGCTGCGGGGATTGATGCGGGGCGTTGGTGTGGATCTTTCGAGCGCCCAGTCGGCGGGCGCGAGCGCGCTCAGGCTGAAGCAGGCGATGCCGCAGAGCAAGAGCAACGGCAACGGCGGGGTAAGCCTGCGCGCCCGCTACGACGAGAAGAACGAGCGCTACCAGTTGCTCATCGAGCGCGATCATCACGGTAACATCAAGTCAACTGTGCTGGACGAGGACTTTCTGGTTTCGGGTGACTATAAGCAGATCGAAACCACGGCAAAGATGCTCGACGGCCTGATCGGTACCGGAGCCGTGGTGTCGCGCGACGAGAAACAACAACCGGTCGAAGAGTTCGGTCAGGCCATCCGCTGGCTGCTTGGCGAAGTGGAGCGCGGCGCGGCGATTCAGCGCTACAAGGGCTTGGGCGAGATGAACCCGGAACAGCTCTGGGAGACCACCATGGATCCGGTCTCGCGGCGCCTGTTGAAAGTGCAGGTGGAGGACGCCATCATTGCCGACGATATCTTCACCAAGCTCATGGGCGACGATGTGGACCCGCGCCGCGTCTTCATCGAGCAGAACGCACTGATCGCGCGCCTGGACGTCTAGCGACCTTTCCTAGATCCACCCAAGTTCTAGCTCGTGGACTTCCGGCGCGTCGCGCCCGCCGGCGTCTTCGCCGCCTTGCTCTTTGTGCGCGCTTTGGAAGCCTTGGCTGCGGACTTCGCGGGAGCGCGGGCAGCTGGCTTTTCCGAGGATTTGGCTGGCGCCTTGGAAGGGGCGGCGGTCGCAGGCTTGCTTGTTCGTGGTGCAAACTCAAACCCGACTTTGCCGTCTGCGCCGCGCACCAGGAATGCCGAAAACGGTCTCCCTTTCTTGGAAGTGAATCGATGCAGCAAATCGGTTCTGCCCGTGGAGAGAAGCTTCAGCATCTGCTCGCGCTCGATGGGACGCTGCAGGATGACGCGCCCGGATCGAAAGTCACAGCTGCGCTCGGCGCCAACCGATTTCTCGCAAAGGTACGCCATCGGTTGTTCGAACACACGGGCTCCGCACTTGGGGCAGGCGCCGAGCGGTTCCTGACCGGAGAAGTCCGGCGCGCTTGCCTCGCCGTTCCTGACATCTTCACCCTGACCGAAGTCAAATTCGGCTTTCATCTCGGCTGAAAGCTTGAGCGCCCCGGCAAACGGCTTGCCCATGCGGCTGCGGAACCCGGTGAGCGGTCCCACAACCCGCTTTTCGATCAACTCCTCCACTTCCTCCGGCGCAAGTTCGCGTCCCGACATCACGCGCCAGATGGCAAAGTCGCAGGACTGGCACTTAAACTTACGGTAGTTCTCCTGCACCCTGGCGCCGCACTTGGGGCATGGCGTCTTCAGTGTAGCGAATGCCTCGTCGGGGATATTTCCATTGCGGATGCGCTCGACCATTTCGCGAGCGGTATCAACGATGTGGTCCATGAAAACCCTACGCTCGAGTTCGCCATGCTCCATCTGCCTGAGTTTGTATTCCCAGTCGCCGGTGAGTTCCGGTGAGGTGATCTCAGTAATGCCAAAGTGCTTGAGCGCGAACATCAGCGAGAACGCTTTGGGGGTCGGTTGCAATTCGCGCCCGATGCGGTGCAGGTAGTCCTCGAAGATGAGGCCCTCAATGACCGCGGCGCGAGTGGCCGGGGTTCCGAGCCCCTTCTCGCGCATCGCCTCGCGTAGGTCCTCATCCTCGATAAGCTTGCCCGCGCCTTCCATTGCCGAAAGCAAGGTGGCTTCAGTGAACCGCGCCGGTGGCCTAGTCTGGGTCGCCCGCAGATCGATCCGCTCTGCCTTCACCTCGGGGCCCTCCAGGGCAGGCAGCGAAACCGCCTCTTCCCGCGTCTGGGCTTCACGCCCGTAGACGGCGAGCCAGCCCGGCTTGTTCATGACGCGTCCATCGGTTCGGAACGGTTCACCCTCGACGCGGGTAATGCGGGTGGTAACCATGTATTCGGCGGCCGGAAAGAACACGGAGAGAAAACGCTTGACTACCATGTCGTAGAGTTTAGCCTCGGCTTCGTTGAACTGCCGCGGCGCCTCGAGCGTCGGAATGATGGCGAAATGGTCGGAGACCTTTGCATTGTCGAAAATGCGCCTGTTCGACCTTATCCACCCCTCCTTGAGGACCTTCGCCGCAAACGGCGCGTAGCCAGCGAGCAGCCCCGCCGGTTTGCGGGTCTTTCCCCCAGCGAGCATTTCCATCGCCGAACGTACCGTGGGGATGTAGTCTTGCGGCAATGCGCGGGAATCAGTTCGCGGGTAGGTCAGGACCTTGTGCTTCTCGTAGAGGGCCTGTGCGAGAGAAAGGGTCATCTTGGCCGAGAAACCGAAGCGGCCGTTCGCCTCGCGCTGAAGGCTGGTAAGGTCGTATAGCAGCGGCGAGAGCTGCGTGGTCGGCTTCGATTCCTCCGTCGCGATACCTCGCTTGCCCTCGCATTTGTTGCGGACAGCGCGCGCGCGCGCTTCGTCCCAGATGCGCTCGGGCCGAACATCGCTGTCTTCGTCCCGCTGCATTTTCTCGAATTCCTCGTCAAACCAGCGGCCAGCGTATTCGGCCATGCCGGTGGAGAAAGTCGCGTGCAGTTCCCAATAGTCTTTCGGAACAAAATTGCGGATGCGTTGCTCGCGCTCCACTAGAATCGCGAGCGTCGGTGTTTGCACCCGGCCGACCGTGGTCTTGTAGAAGCCGCCTTCTTTGGAATTGAACGCGGTCATCGCGCGAGTACCGTTTATGCCAATCAGCCAGTCGGATTCGGAGCGGCAAACGGCCGCGTCGGCCAACGGTTGCAGTGCCTCGCCCGGACGCAGCGAGGCGAAACCCTCGCGGATGGCCGAAGGCGTCATCGATTGCAGCCACAGACGTTCGATAGACTTCTTGCTGCCTGCGTGTCGAACGATGTAGCGGAATATCAGTTCACCTTCGCGCCCGGCATCACAGGCGTTGACCAGTCCGGTTATGTCCTTGCGTTTCATCAGCCGCGCGAGCAGCTTCAGTCGGTCCTCGGTCCGCTCGATCGGCTTGAGGTCGAAATGCGGAGGGATGACCGGCAGATTGGCGAGCGACCACTTGCCGCGTTTGACTTCGTATTCTTCCGGGACCGCGATCTCAACCAGATGCCCGATGGCCGAGGAAAGGGCGTATTTGTCGCTCTCGTAGTAGTCGCCGCGGCGCGTAAAAGCACCTAACGCGCGGGCAATGTCGTTCGCAACCGAAGGTTTTTCCGCGATGATGAGTTTCTTAGCCATATGTTGCCAAAGTGCGCACGAACCCATCATCGGGTTTGTATCCGCGGCCACCGTCGCGGGAGGCGCACACGTTTTTGCTGATGATAAAGTTCCTTGTCACGCGATGATTGTTTCGGCCGATGCAGCGAATGAACGCCGCACCTCAAAAGCGCAGAATGATAAGAGCAATCCGCGCAGACAAGCAAGGAATGATGTTGTGCGGGGGTCGACTTTCCGGACGTCGGTCCCCGCTAGAGGCTTAATGCATCTGGGGTTTTTCGCCGTCAGGAAGCAGTTCGTCGAGTATCAGTGCATCGACGCTGCCCTTGCGCGCCCACAGCACCATCAGTGCAATAACCTTGAGTTTTTCCAGGCCGACAACTTCCTCGGGCAAGGCCATGGCGCGTTCTAGGATGACCTCGCGCAGAACCGGCGACAGAACCCGGGCGGATTCCAGAAAGACGAGAAACCCGCGCCCTTCGGTTGAAAGCTTGTCCAGTTCGTCGCTCGTGTACGCGCGGTGCGACGCGCTCGTTTCGAGCGTTTGCGCCAGGTCGTTGTCGTTGAACCGTGCCAGGCCGTTCAACCAGTCGAGCGCCTCGCTGATGTCTTCATTCTCGAACCCGGCCGCATGCAGCTTGCGGCTCAGCGTGTCCTGGTCGGGGTAGCCGTCGGCCTGATAGTAGTTTTCGAACAGGTAAACGAGGACATCGAACATTTGTGTGCACGAACCTCAGCTGATGCGTTGGTATATGCCTCCGGGAAGGCTGCCCACCTTTCCTTCCAGTTCCAGTGTCAACAGCATCGCCGATATGGCTTCAGCCGTCAAGCTGGTGCGCTGAATCAGGACGTCGATGGTGCACGGATCATACCCCATATGTTGTAGCAAACCTGCCGATGCCCCCGATGAATTGCGGTCATTCGGAGAGACGGCGTTGAGCCCGAGTTCTTCGAGAACATCCTGCGCAGTTTCGACCAGCTTCGCGCCCTGCCTGATGAGCGCGTGGCAGCCTTTCGAAAGCGGCGAGTGAATTGAGCCCGGGATCGCGAATACTTCACGTCCCTGCTCTGAGGCGAGCCTTGCCGTGATCAGTGAGCCTGAAGCGAGTGCCGCTTCGATCACCAGGCATCCGCGGGAGAGTCCCGAGATCAGGCGATTACGGCGCGGGAAATTCTCGCGTGCGGGAGGTGTGCCGAGAGGGAACTCGGAAACCATCGCGCCGTTTTCGGCGATCTGGGCGAATAACGGCTCGTTCCCGAGCGGATAGACAACGTCCGACCCGCAACCGAGCACTGCAATCGTCGAGCCACACCCGGCAAGCCCGCCGCGATGCGCCGCGGCATCGATGCCCAGCGCCAAGCCGCTTACGATGGTCAAGCCCGCCTCGCTCAGTGCGCGGGCGAAGCGTTCCGCGTTTGTCACGCCCTGCTGCGTCGCGTTACGGCTGCCGACGATCGCGAGCGAAGGTGCGCCTAGCAAGCGCATGTCGCCAGTTACGTAAAGCAGTACCGGCGGGTCGGGAATCTGCAGCAGTTGCTGCGGGTAGTCGGGGTCCGCGAGCGTAACCAAGGATCTACCCGGTTGTTCTGCCCATTCGCGTGCGGCCGCCACAAGTGGCGCACGCCCGTCCTCCAGGATCCTTCCGGCGATCGCGTCGGAAACGACCCGCGCAAGCTGCGTGCGCGACGCCGAGCGAATGTTGCGCGGCAGGCCGAATGTGGAAAGCAATGCTCGATAGGCCTGGGCGCCCAGGCCGGGGACCAAGCTGAGATCGATCCAGGACGCGAGGTCGTCGTTCGATCTCATGCGCCCGCGCGGGTCAGGGCGTCAGGGTCAGGGCGTCCGTACGAAATCACCCGGCGCAACGGACCGCGAGCTATCCATGATCAGTGCATACGACACACCGCTGAAGACCCGGAACACGAATGCAAGGCCGTAACGCTCGTCGGGCAGGCGGATCTGTGGCGCATAGTCGCGCGACTTGGTCGACTGCGGGTCCGGGATCGTGGCGCCGGTGCGTATAATCGCCAGCACGTGCCCCATCTCCAGGCCATCGCGCGAGCCCTTGTTGATAGATACGATGGAGTTCTTGCCGCCTTCGCTGTTGAGAAGACCTCCGAAGACGGCGATGATGCGCCCGCTGACAAATGATTTCGGCGGGTGCGGCGCATACTGATTCATCACCGCCGGCCCGGCGGGGACCAACCGGTCGCCTTGGCTGATCTCCTGCGTCGAGCTGACGATGCGCATGGTGGCGGGCTCGCCCACGCTCAAGACACGGGCGCTGCCGAGAAATATAGCCTCGAATCCGAGCGTCCTGTTGGTGTCCGGATCCACCAATGGGCGGCCCTGCCGGAATATCTGCCAGTTTGCCTCCTTGCTTTCTCCGATTCCGCTTACGTAAGCCACGTTTCCGGCGCCCAGATAGACGGTACCCTCCTGGCTAGCGACGATGCGCGGCGCCTGCTGCAGACCCCCTTCCTCGATCACCAGGGGCTGAGACAAGAACGGCTCGATGAATTTGGGCGGAATGGACGGAATCGCCTGCTCGGGAAGCGGTTCGACGCGAACGTG
>Ga0209343_10003450_pt1 | contig 19912 bp, 15 predicted proteins | sample RifCSPlowO2_02_FD_184026 | JGI IMG/M metagenome (GOLD analysis project Ga0209343, IMG submission 184026) | Groundwater microbial communities from Rifle, Colorado - Rifle CSP2_plank lowO2_0.2 (SPAdes) (version 2) | ecosystem: Environmental > Aquatic > Deep subsurface > Groundwater | place... | reverse complement strand
ATCATATTGCATACGCTGAAGGAAAAGTGCTCTTAGCAGGAAACGAAAAAATTAAAACAGAAAAAATAAAGGATGGAAAAATTACCTAGGTTTAATATCCTGTTGGTCCATCTCCTCTTCCAACTGCAACCATTCTTTCTATTGCAATTCGCGCACGAGGAATAAATTGCTCTGGAACTTCTATTAATTTTCCATGCTGTGCTATTGCAGCTACATTTCCTTCTGAAAGTGCCTTCAGAACGGCTATTACTCCTTCTATAGAAACTGATTTCATATACGGGCAAACACAACTAGCATCACAGCTCTTATGCTCATAAACTGGTAAGAACGTTTTGCTTGGGTGCTCTTGGCAAAGCGATTCTATAAGTCCTATTTCAGTTCCAATAATCCAAATATCTATTTCTGGGTGCGCACGTACAAATGTGATCATCCCGCCAGTGCTAAGTACTGCATTAACATAACGTAAACCTCTAACGCAATCTAATACCTCTGGCATGCATTCTGGATGAACCATTATGCCTATTTTTCCTCTTTGTGGACCTCGTTCAACTCTATCTAATGCTGTTTCCAGCATTTCTAATGTAAATTCCTGATGGATCGGACAACTTCCTTCCCATGCAATTAGATTCTTTGTTGTTCTGTTTCTTATTGAATAATACAAATTTCTATCTGGCGCGAATAAAACATTTGAATGTGGCAAACTCTCAACGACTTTTAATGCATTTGAAGAGGTGCAAATAACATCTGCTTCTGCCTTTGCATTTGCATAAGAATTTATGTAAAGAACCAAAGGTAATTCGCTTTCTGGAATTCCTAATCGTGCTGCTTCACTGGAGCGCCACGCGCGTATTTGCTCACCAGTAACATAATCTGCTAATCCGCATCCACCATAATGTGAAGGTACAACAACTGTTAAATCCGGGCGCAGAATCTTTGTAGTTTCTGCCATAAAATCTACTGTGCAATGAATTACAACCTTGCCAGCAGGAAGTTCCTGCGCTGCTTTTGCAAGTGCAAATGAATCTCCGATTGCATCAGCAATTGCCTTCATCTCAAAACCTACACTATTTTCTGCGTTTCCTTTAACCACAATATTTCCTCCTTCCATAAGACCACCTAAGTGGTCGTTTGCATTACCATTAATCACAATGGCTCCACCCTGCATTAATAAACCTGCAGCTGCTCTCACATCTTTTTTTACACTTATGGTTCCATCTTTCATTTTTGTCCCAAGGCGCATTCCTGCGTTTCCATTTATTTCAAGCGACCCGCCTTGCATCTCATATCCTGTGCCTCCACCAGTGTTTCCATTGATAACCATTACACCACTTTCCATCTTATACGCAGCGTCAGCACCAACATCCCCTATTATTGTAATATTTTTGGTATTCCTGAAACCTAGATATTTAATCGGTTTTTCTAAGTGTCTTGTGGTTATTGTATAGCTCGCGTCCTTTCCATTATTTATAAGAGCGCTTAAGAAGAGGCCTGCTTTTGAAAAAAAGTCTTTTTCTTCCTGAAACTCAGTTAGCGCTATGCTGAATTTGCCGACATCTACAGAACTATAATTAATAGAAGATACAAGAGAAACTGCAACTTCATATTCATCAACTATTGCCCTTCTTTTTCTGCAGTTGAATTCCTTCCATGCTTCTTTCAATTGTGCGAGTGCTTTATCTTCTTTTACATCTGCTTTTCTTACTTCTTGTCTCTGTTCTCTATGATATCTTCTAAATAGGTCGCTCGCTCGCGTAACAGTTGGAATAGCTCGAATTGGAACAGTTTTCCCTAATCGCCTCTCTGCATTAATCATTGCGTAGCTATTATAATTGGTTACCTTTTTATACTTTTCTTAACACTACCAACATTGATTAAACCTGACTAAATCCCATATTCCTATCAGTAAACCTCATTGCTTCTTCTCCACTCATTCCTAAGGTGAGCATTCTTACTGTATCTATATTCGGAAGTACTGCTATGTAGCGATAATCTATTGCTATCATTATTCGAAATAACGTAGAGCGAGCAGTCGAATTAAGATCACTGCCAAAAACTGTAATTGGAGGCATTTCTTTACCAAATGCTTGCATCCTTTCTTTATGAAAATGCGCTATTTCATATGTTGATTTTATATCAGGAACTACTCGTATGCGCGGTTTATTTTCTAACAGTTCTTTTATTTCTTGTCCGCTCATCTGATACTTTGTTTCAACTAGTAAAGTAGCAGTATAATAACTAAGACCAGATACCTGAGATACTCCTAAAAGCATTAGCTCTGTTTCAGGAAATAACGGCTCGAGCTCAGTTTCTACTTGTTGCTTTACATCCTCTCTAATATACGTAGAACCTAATCGCTCTCCAGTTGTATAATCATTTAGCTTTTCAGTATATTGAGTTAGTATGCTCATTATTATTCGCTTTGCTACTGGTTCTAGATAATGTAATACTGGCACTATTCCAGAAAGTACACAATCACCTTGCCTGAATATATTTTCGTTTTCGCTGTATGACATTTTTCTTGGCGGTACTATTAATCTACCTAAAGGATACTCACCTGATTGAATAACTACTGGTCCATTAAAAGTGCGATAGCGTTCCATCCATTTTTGCGAGCTTCCTGGACTGGCTGCATCTATTACAACATCGCAATCTGAAAGATTAAGCTGGTCTGCTGGCTCGAATGTTACCATATTCTGCGATGCATTGACTTCCCGAACAACGCTGTGTTTGTCATCTAAATACATTTTTTCAGCAAATAAATCCTTTCTTATATCTTCTGGTAACGGTTTCATTGTCTTAAGCGCATCATGAAGTGTTGGATCGTTTTTCGCTATGCCAACTGCTAGCTTCATATCTGGATTTTTTCTTATGGCTAAGGCTATTCTTGATCCAAGTAAACCAAAAATCCCGCGTATGCAAATATGCTCGTTTCTCTGGGCGCTAGGAGTTTGAGCATTATCTCTAAGCATTTTAATCAGCTTAGAAAATCAGATAACTAACAAGAAAGAGTTATTACTTACGCTAGCGGTTTGCGCCCTCTCGCATAAAGCGAGCCTGTTGCTAGCTATTTGATTCATAACATAATTATGTCATAACTAGTATATAAATACGCGTCCCAAAATGATTTCACGAAAAACTAGCCATAACCACAACATTTAAAAACATTTACACACATAAATAGCTACATGGCACAAATAGCAGAAATATCAAAATTTAGACAATATGTTAAGCCAGAACCATGGCGTGATGGCGCAGCATATGCTTTTCGTTCATTTGCAACTATTAGGGAAGGAGTTAGACGTGGCTCCAGACTCGATAGAGAAGAATCAGTTGCATTTTGCAGTGGGCAGGCAGCAGGAGAATTCGCAGAGAAAATTGCTGTAGGATTAGAAGCTGCTGGCAAGGCAGTTGGTTGTGATACTGTTTGCGAGTTAACGCCTCAAGTAGTGAGTGGTCTACCGAAAATTCATGGACAAATGATGCCAGTTGGTGCTGATAATGCTGATGCATTTGTTTTCGGTTCAATGAATACAGTTGTATTCGGCTTAGTAAGGGCAGATGGATTGGTTACGCCAGTAGTTTTTAATGATCGAGGAGCAGTTTTAGTTCAAAAAGGACACGGACCGTTTGCCACGCTTTATGATGAACAAACTGATCTCGCTAGATTATTAAAAGATAATTTAACTCCGCGCAGTTTTGTATAAATATTATATTTTAGCAAGTTTTCTCTTTTTCAATTCAAACGCTAGCGGGTATAATAGCAACACGATTCCATTCAGAATCAGTACAAAAGAAATATCAAAATAGGATAACAAAACAAATGCAATAAACGAACTTATAATAGCTCCAAAGTTAAGCAAAATCTCTCTACCCAGCATGCTATTAACTAGACTTTTTGAGTTATCTACTACAAGTGCTAAAGGTAATGGAAAGAATATTGTTTTTATGAAATTTATTATTGAGAATCCAATGAAGAACTGGGTTATTCCAGAAGTAAAACCAGTAAATATTGCAGCAAGCCCTAATGCAACTGCTGATGCAATAATAAATTCTCTTCTCCTTTTCTTGACATCAGAGATTCTCGCGATTATAAGGGCTGCGATTATTGATGATAACGTAGTTAATGATGTAAACATACCAAAATCTGCTGGCATTGTTGCATATTTCAACAACATTGTTTCCAATAAAACAGATACGATTATTCTTGGAGAAAGACCTTCTAGGAAAATAAGGGTTTTCAATCCTGACAGTGATCTGATGCTCTCAGAAAAACTATAGCTATAGTCTTTATTTTTAAAGAATTTAAATGCAAGAATGAAAGTTATAACGTAAGAGAGCATTGCTAGACCGTAAAGGCTCTCATATCCTAAATTAGCTGCGATTACCCCTGATAAACCAGGCAGCACAAACATAAGAAGCGGGCCAGCAGAATAGTAAAGTGCAGCAAGCGTTGCATTGTTTTCTTTGCGGAATTCATAGAATGTAATATTAAATGGAATCCAGAAAAAGAAATGGGTTAGACTAAGTAATAATCTATAGGCAAATGCTATTTCCTTGGTTTTGATAAAATAAAGCGATGCAACTGCAAGAAATGCAATTGCTATTCCAAGAAGCATAAATCTCTTTGATTGGATTTTTTTGAAAAATGGGGCGAGCAACAGCGAGCCAATAGACCAGAAAAAACTAGTACCTACTATTTCCTGTATGCTTAAACCTAACCCAAAGAAATACACTTCAAATAAACTGCCAGCAAATATCCAGCTGCTAAGCCAAAATAAATAAACAATAATTAGTTTTGAGAATGGGGAGGAGAAAGATTTTAGACTAAGCATAAAATCGCCTATCTAATAATGAGAAAGAGATTATTTAATCATTATCCAACTACAATTCCATTAACTACGCCATCTTGACCTACTCTATTAGTAACCTTAACCTTACCGGCCTCAGTATTCAAAACAGCGCCTTTTGTAATTATATTTTGACGGACGTATTCTGGATTATGACTTTCAAGCACACCTAAAATCTTTGCCTTGCTCATTTTTCCTTCTTTATTTTTAACATTAACAAATGCTGCTCTTTTTAACTTGGTTTTTAGATTAAATCCCCTGCCTCGGGAAACAACGCGCTCGTCTTTGTCAGCAACCTTTGTTGCTGTAAATACACCGCCAACATGCGCAAGCTTTTTATCCCTAAACTTAACGCGCTTTCCACCTGTTCCGGAACTTACTTTTTTAGTATGTGGCTTGTGATACTGCTTCATATTATGACCTCCTATATTTTCTCATTACTACAAAGCCGTCGTTTTACTTATGTTCTCTATACAGAGCTCAACTCATGAAACATAAGGTTCGCTCGGCCGTTTAGTATTCCCTCATAAAAATAGTAATATATTAATAATGTGCACAGTTTTAAAACACTTATGATGACGCTATTTATTGAATATAAACTAGATTCGGAAGCTGCCTTAAAGGTATGTGATTGCTTTAATGCGTTATTAATCGAACCTTCAATTGTTCAATCAAAAGAAGAGCTTAACCTTGCAGAATTTTTATCCAAGCGCTCATTTGAAAAAAAGAAGAATATCGCAAAAAAATTCAAATATGAATTTTTACTTTGGCTGACTGGCAAACGCGATATAAAAAGTGCAATGAAAGTCAGCGAACCAAAGAATGATAGCGCAGTATTGATTTTATTTGAAGGAAAGGATAAAAGGAAAATGTTGAAAGCGCTGAATGCGAAGGAAAAGAAATTAGACTTAAAAAAAGAAGCGGATGCGCTTGCATTAGAGAGAATCTCTTTAAGCAGAATTTAGGTTAGTTGCCTCATAAGCACTTCCTTATCAATCGGTATTTCTATATTCAGCACTTTTCTTATGAATAAAAACATATCAAGAAATTTATCCTTATCTTTTGTAATCTTTTCAGCCATTTGTTTTATAGTTAGATTCTTATCAATAAGCTCGTATAGCATCACGCCCTCACGACCATATTTTTTATAAACAGAAAAACCTGGGTCACCATACTTTCTCTTTACGTCTAACCTAGTAAGAGGTTTCATTATAAGCGCTCCACTTTGTAATAAAAAGTTTAATATATCTAACGTAGTAAAAAGAGGTAAATTAGTCTTCAGTGATATATCTAATGTATCGATTTTGCCATCAACACTATCCAATGTCCTTGACCCCTTGTCACCATGCTTAAAAAGAATATCTGCTTTGAGTTTTAGTGTTTTTAGTATATCCAAACCTAACCGCACAGGAACGTCTATTGTTGGAAAGCCTTTTGGATCCTGACCAGTAACATCTGTATCCGGGCCCATAACATCAGCTATGCCTGTATCAGATACTGGTTTCTCAGTAGGTTCTCCCTTTTCTTTTTCTTTACCTTCCATTTTTATTATGCCGCGGTCTTCTAGGAAGTTTAATATCTCTACTAATCTTGTTTCTGTTACGCCTGTTTCCTTCATTATTTCGTCAGTAGTGCGTGATCCATCTATTAGAGTATACACCTTAACGCCAACATCCCCAAATTTATCTTTAATCATTTTTTCTACAGTATTCAATCCTTCTTCTTCACCAGCTTCCTCGCTTCCAACATCGCCAAGGCCTTCCTCCGTCATTGAAGCTAAATCAATGGTCTCTTCTTTTTCTGGTTCTAAGGTTTCCTCTTTTTCTTCTGCTTCTATAATTTCTTCTTTCTTTTCTTCTTCCTCTGGTGCTTCTATTTTGATCTCGTCCTCTTCAGGGGGTTCTATCTTAAACTCTTCTTTCTCTGGTTCTAGGATCTTTGGCTCCTCTTTTTCCGGTTCTATAACCTCTTCTTTCTTTTCTTCTTCCTCTGGTGCTTCTATTTTGATTTCTTCCTCTTCAGGGGGTTCTATCTTAAACTCTTCTTTCTCTGGTTCTAGGATCTTTGGTTCCTCTTTTTCTGGCTCTATAACCTCTTCTTTCTTTTCTTCTACTTGTTCTATAATTTCTTCTTTCTTCTCAACTTCTTCTATTTTTTCTGCACCTACTGGCGTTAACTCAATCATGCCTGCATCTTCCATATAATTAACTATTGCTGCAAAAGCCTCTGGCTCAATGTCCAAATCCTTCCTAAGATCCTCTGATGTTCTTTTACCTGTTATGACACGGTATATTTGCAGGCCCATCTCACCAAATTTTTTCATTAGTAGGTTTGAGTTCTTAAACCTCTGAAGGGGTCCTTTTTCTATTTTAACTATTTTATAGTTTTTATCTTTAACGATCGGCATTATTATCACTATATGTTTTTTCTATGAAGAATTAACTTTATTAATTATATCTACCCTATAATTTTTATGGAGTTCGACGAATTGCTTATTACGACAGGTGTAGATGCACTGGTACGGCTTGTAAGGGAAAAACAACGCGTTGAACTAAAAACAGCTGCGGCGTTATTAAATATCCCAGAGGCAACCATAGAGGAATGGTCCCATATTCTAGAGGAAGAGGGTATTGTTAAGATAGAATACTACTTAACAAAAATCTATTTGGCATGGGTTACACCAACAGAAGAAAAGATAAAAGTAGAAAAAGAAATGTTCTACCAAGAAAAAGCAAACGTAGAAAAAGAGATAAGTGAATTAAAATCAAGACTAGCGCCTGATACTGAAAGCCTATCACAGCTTAAACAAACATTCACTAAATTTTATAATGAATTTGGACCAAGGCTCGATAAATTGGAGAAAGAACTTGCCAGTATGGCTGGGCAAAAAAATACAGAATTTGAAAAGCAAAAATTAGCCATAACAAATGTTGATGAAAAATTATTCATGCTGGAAGACAGCTTAAAAGTACTTAAGAATGAGCTTGAAAAAATAAGACTAGACTTGACAGGCGAGGATGCAAAAAAATCATTTGAACGAATCTATGAAGAGGTTGCATCACTTAGCAGCCAATTAGAAGATGTCGCTTCTAGGGCTTCTAACTACCAAAAGGAGATTCCATCAGAATTTCCCCCAGTATCTGAAGTAAAGAAAAAGTTTGAACAAATTAAAAAAGATTTTGATAATGTTAAGAATACAAATGCTAAAATGCGCGATGACTTAGTGAGCATCCAAGAGAGCTCGGGTGTACTAAAAGAGGTAGAATCATCAATAAAAAAATACGAAACAAGGATATCAGATACAAAAAAGGATCTAGCTGAACTTTCTGATACTGCAGAAGAACTAAGGTCAAAAAGCACATCACTTGCAGAGAAAATAAATAAAGATATGGAAATAATAGAGCGATTTTCTGATTCTATTGATATTGCAAAGGGAGTTTTACAGCGTTTTCCATCTCAAGATGAAATTGCAAAAGAGCTAGCCAGAGTAAAAAAAGTTGAAGATGGCATTCAGGAAAAAATTGGTGTAGTGTCAGAGTTACTCCATACTCTTCCAAACATAAAAAATCTTACAGATGAGTTTGCACAAATAAAAAGAAGGGCTGAAGAGAAAAAGACAGAGTTAGAAGATAAATCCGAAGAAATAAAAGACACATTAAAGGAGGGTGCTTCTACATACGCAACATTTGAAAAGATAAAAGAAAGAACACTTCTATCTATCCAAACATATAACGCACAGTTACAGGCAATAGCAGATGACATAAATAAACTAAAGAAAGAAAGTCAGCAGGCTTCTGCGCAGCTAGATCAATCAGCTAAGACATATCAAGAAAAACTAAAAAAACAGGACGTATTAGATGTGCTAAAGGCTGCAGAAGATATAAAAAATAAAAAGCTGCTTATGGATGAAATAAATTCCTCCTTAGATTCTTTATCAGAAACAGCGGAGAGCATAGCAAAAAGATTGAATCTCCTTGCAAAAGAGGCTGGCATGCTGGATCTGCGCACTGGCGGCGCAGTTACTGTCAAGGACGTGGAACAGGAAAAACAGATGGTCAATCAGATTAAATTAACACGTCAGGAAGAGGATGAATTTAATAAGAAACGAGAAGAACTTAAAGAACTCATAAAGAAATTATGGGAACAGTCATAATGACATTGATTTTTAAATATCTGGTGAATAACCTTGTTATTCACAACTATTTAAGAAATATGTAAAGGTGGATATATGCCCAAGGAAAAAAAGGTAAAGGATGCTATTAAAGAAAAGATAAAAGAAAGGCTGAGGGAATTAGCAAAAGAAGAAAAGGCAGCAGAGCAAAAACAAGAGGAAGTAGAAGAAACCCCAGAACAACCACCAGCTCCTGAACAAGAGGCTGAACAGCCTGGAGAAGAGGTACAACTAGGAGAGCCTGTTGCTGAAACCGAACCAAAAGTAGAACTACCCGAAGAAGAGGAGAAAAGGAAAATTAAGGTGCCGCTGCTCGCAAATTACTCATTTGAAAGTGAAGGTATACCCATACATGTAAAAATAATAAAAGTTGGCGAGTTTGTACCTCGTTATGAGATAACAATGCCAAGCGTTGATGCATGGACTAGAAAAATGCTTGAAAGCAAGTTGCGCGGCGAACTTGTAAGTGAGGTTAAGCTCGATATTAGCGAAATATTAGATCCGAAAAAATTCGAAGAAGTAAAAATGAAGTTCATGGAAGGCGCAAGACGAATAATAGATCGCAATTTCAAAGAACAGCTTCCGGATGAGCGCGCGAGAAATATTCTATCTGTTTATCTTTTGCAAAACACGCTCGGATTGGGCAAGCTTGAAAGCCTGCTTGCAGATGAGCAACTAGAAGAAATTGTTATAAACAATTCGCGCGAACCTATTTGGGTTTATCATAAGAAAAATGGATGGTGCAAATCAAATATAAATCTCGAGAGCGAAGAGCAGATATATGATTATGCCTCAACAATTGCACGTAAAATTGGAAGGCAAATAAACATACTAAATCCAACACTTGACGCGCATCTGCCGACAGGAGATCGTGTAAATGCAACTCTCTTCCCAATTTCGCATTTTGGAAATACATTAACTATAAGAAAATTCTCAAAAAATCCATGGACAATTACCACATTAATAAAAAGTTCTACAATTTCTGTAGATGTTGCTGCGCTTGTCTGGCTATGCATACAGAATGAGCTATCCCTAATTGTATCTGGTGGAACTGGTAGCGGTAAAACCAGCTTTCTAAATGCAATGGCTGCATTCATACCAGCAAACCAGCGCGTAATAAGTATTGAAGATACGAGAGAGCTTACATTACCGAAATTTTTGCACTGGGTACCGATGGTTGTGCGCGAGGCAAATCCAGAAGGCAAGGGCGAAATAACAATGCTTGATCTAATGGTTAATGCATTAAGACAGAGGCCAGATAGAATACTCGTTGGAGAAATTCGCAGGCAGCGAGAGGCTGAGATTCTTTTTGAGGCAATGCATACCGGGCATAGCGTTTATGCAACGCTGCACGCAGATAATACTGAGCAAACTATATCTAGATTAACAAATCCACCTATAAATATCCCGCCCCAAATGCTTGATGCATTATCTGGAGTAATAGTCACATTCAGGCATAGGCGCTTTAATATAAGAAGAATACTTGAGTTTTCTGAGATCCAGAAAAAGGCTGAATTTAATGTATTGTATCGTTGGACTATAAAAGAAGGTGGAGAAGGATTTACAGATAAAATCAAGCAGGTTTCAAAGATGAGCAGAATCGCAGAACAGCTCTCGCTTTACGCGGGCATGGATGACCATGAAATCGCAGATAACATTGCTGAAAAGGTATCTGTGCTAAAATGGATGGTTAAGCAAGATTATGAAACTGTTGATCAAGTGGGCAAGATAATATCGCACTATTATGTTGACCCAGACGAGGTTCTGGAAGTTGTCAAAAAGAATGGTAGCTGGGAGTTTAGTGAATGATTGGTTGTGAGTTTGTAGTTATGAGTTTTGAGTAACGTAAACCCAAAACTCCAAACCCATAACTCAAAACAGTGAGATATATGCCTGATGACTTTTACTCTGCTGTTGAGACTGCAAAAAAGATTGAAAAAAATGCATTAGAGCACACTAATTTTTCTGATAAAATAGAGGTTGTTAGATCTTTAGATTTTGAACCAAGAGAATTTGAGGATTTAACCTACCAAGATCTAGTAGCTATGTATCAAACAATCGAAAAGATAATGAGTGCTGCAAAAATACTTGGTGGCGTACAAGCACCGGTAACCAAAGCTGAAAAGGCTAAAACAGAAGAGGTTGAAACAAAGGTCAAGGAGATAACTACTGAAAGCTTGGAAAGTGTGGAAGAACTTGCAAAAGAGATTGAGAAACCCAGGATTGAAGAAAAAATAGAGGTTGCAAAAGCTGAAAGTAAAACCACAGAGGAAATAACATTATTGGACTTTGAAGCCCCTTCAAAAGAAAAACAAGAGATTGAAATAGAAAAACCAATAGAGATTAGAAGGCCAATTGAAAAACCAACACAACCAATAGAAAGAGAAAAAGTAGAGATTGCAAAAACTATAGAAGAGACAAGACCTATTGAAGAGAAACCAGGGGTTGGTGAGGTAGCTGTACCTGCGATATTGGAAACATCTGCACAGGAAGCAGCTGATACAAAATACAAAGATATTGAGGAATATTTAAGCAGAGAATGGGGCGGTGCAATCGATGAGACAAAGATAAAAAGGAAAATGCTTGATCTCACAAAGGACTTGTTTAAAGAAAAATCAATTTCCGCAAGGGAACGCATAAAACTCGAAATAACTGTCCTTAAGAACATGTCTACCAGAATTAAAGAAGGTGGAAAAAGGAAAAATGCTGCAGCGCCAAAAGCAGAATACTCCCAGAATGTACTTGAGACGATCAGGTCAACCCAACGTAGTGAACTATCTTCTATAAAAGATGAAATACAAACATCAATTACCAAGCAAACCACTGCTATAAAAAATAGATTCTTTGATGCGATAAAAGGATTACCTGATGATAGCATTAATGAGAAAAAGGCTGTTTATGAAAAACTTGTGTTTGACCTTACTGCGTTAAATGAACAATTGCCAGAAGTCTTAAAGAAATCAGAGGAATTTCTCATTCAAAAGCACTCGGCTGAGCTAAAAAATTTAACTGAAAAGGATGCGAAGGTAGCAAAGGAAGCTCAGACTCAGTTAGACCAATTGAATGATAGGTATAAAAGAGAATTTTCAAATCTTAGAAGTATAGTTTCAAAGAATATTGATTCTATTACAGAAGCTGCAGCAAACGAAATCTTTGGAAGGGAAGAAAAAGAGGCGAAGGTAGCTGGTATGGTGTATGAGATAAATGAAACAGATGAAGGTACGCTGCTTTACTACTTGCATTCCAAGGACGCTGATTACTATAAGAAATATGAAAGAAGTCATATCTCAAAGACAGAGGCTTTACATCGTGCAAAAACATTAATGGGTAAAGAGAAAGGTTTAAGTGAAGATGCCATAAGTAAATATTTTGGAAAGGTAGAGAGTGAAGATTAATAGGTAATTATTGGTGAGTTTAACTTACATAAGAAATGCATAGAACGGCCGACGTGGCATAAAGAATATATAAGACCACGTCACTATAGAGAACGTAAGTAGTATGACGGCTTTATAAGAATGAGAAAATAGAGGAAGATACAGCATGGTTTTAGATAAATACAAAAAAAAAGGAGAACGAAAAGAGGAAGCTCGCGGGCCACTTACATCTTTTGCAGAGTTTTTATTGCCTCGTTCTCCTGATCTCAAAAAAAAGCTTACACTAGCTGATATAAAAAAATCACCTCTTAAATTCTTAGAGCAGGTTGTTGCATCTACATTTTTTCTTTCAATAGGCTTATGGATAATAACCGCTGTATTTTTTGTTCAATATGAGGTTTGGCCTGTTTATTTCATCTTACCATTGATTCTATATCCATTTATTGCATTTAAATATCTCATGTTCTATCCAGATGCAATGATAACAAAAAGGCAAAAGAGTATTGATTACGACATAGTATTTGCTGGGAGACATCTTGTTATTGCGTTAAAATCTGGTATGCCGTTATTTGATAGTATGGTTGGTCTTAGACGTGGCTATGGCGAGGTAAGCAAAGAATTTGATAAGATTGTTGAGAATGTAACATTGGGCACACCGCTTTCGCAAGCACTGCGCGAGGTTGCACAGTTTAATCCTTCTAGGCATTTTGTTCGTGTATTAATGCAAATATCCAATGCACTATCTAGTGGGGCAGATGTTGGAAATTCACTTGAAGCTGTATTATCCCAGATTGCAGAGGAGCAAAAAATACAACTTAAAGAGTATGGACAAAAGCTAACACCAATTGTAATGTTCTTTATGGTATTTGGTATAATACTCCCATCAATAGGCGTTGTTCTATTAACAGTTTTATTCTCAGTTGTTAGCGCGGGCGATAAAGGATTTACGTCTTACATTTTATTACTTATACTTGCGTTTATTAGCATTGTACAATTCCTATTCCTTGGAATTGTTGAAAGTTCAAGACCAAAATATTTAATATGAGGAAAAAATATGCAGCTATTATTTGAACCAATTGGAAGGTTGTTCTATTCGCGCGAAACTATTCGCAAACTAGAAACTAAAGTGAACACTGCTGGATTATATTTCTCTGCTGAAGGATTTGCTGGATTGTTATTGTTGCTAGTAGTATTAGTCGCCATACTGATAACATCGCTACTATTTGGTTATGGGGACTCTGCGCAATATATAAATAACATAGTAGAATCTAATGCAAAAGGCCTTCCTTTTCCAGTAGTTGGGTTACTAGTATTTTTAATTTCATTTATTCCTGCTTATTTTATAGTTTTTGTAGTATCAAATGCAGTACTTACATTAAAATCTGACTCACGCAGAAACGTATTGGAAGATGCACTACCAGATTTTCTGCTATTGGTAGCAGCGAACATAAAGGCAGGCATGCCACTTGACCAGGCAATGTATCACTCTTCCAAACCAGAATACGGCCTGCTTTCAAAAGAAGTGCAGGATATAATTAAACGATCTTTTAGCGGTGAATCATTAGAAGAATCATTAAACATGCTTGGCAATAGGTTTGATTCCAGGCTTTTTAGCAGAACAATATCTTTGATAAAACAGTCATCTGCTACAGGTGGTGAGGTATCTGCTGTGCTTGAGCGCACATCGCAAGAGGTGCGCAATGCTGCAATAATAAAGAAAGAGGTTTCAGCCTCGTTAGTGCTTTATGAGATATTTATCTTATTCGCCTCTGTATTAGGTACTCCATTCCTGTTTGCTGTATCAGGCAAACTAGTTGAGATATTTGAGAAAACACCACTTGCTGCTTCAGTTCCACAAACAACTGCTGGCCTTGGGTTTGCTGGTTCTCTAAAGTTTTCAGGCCCAGTTATAACATCTGCAGAATTCTTTTACTTTACGCTTGCAACAATATTTATAACATCTTTGTTCTCATCATTTATCGTTGGTGTGATTCGCGCTGGCTCAAAGAACGAGGGGATGAAGTATTTCCCGTTTGTGCTGCTAGCATCATATGTTATATACTTTTTGGTTAATTCATTAATAAATATGATATTTACAACAATAACATAAGAGGTGAAATTATGGGTTATAGTCGTGGTCAGGCAGCCATTGGATCGAACGGCGATCCGTTCAATGCTCGCCACTTGAAAGGTCAAGCGGCGATGGAATATTTAATGACCTATGGCTGGGCAATATTGGTAATATTAATAGTACTTGCGATACTTGCATTTTATCTTCCGCAATTTATCAAGGCGCAGGATCAGTGTTCGTTTTCGCAGGTTGGATTTACATGCGGTAAACCATTAGTTTATTCAGCAGATGCTAGTAACAATATTGCGCTAAACGTGCGCGTATTCAACCAAAATGGGCAGAACGTTGTTATTAAGAAGATATTATGTACAAACGCACCACTTGCTACAATTACTAGTGGAAATGCAACTACTCTTAGTCCAACTGTTACAGTACCTAGTGGTGCATTCACAGACTTTAATGGTGTGAGTTGCTGGAAGGATAGATCTGGAGGAAATAGAGTAATACTAGCACCGAACGGCGATTTCAGAGGCGCTTTATTAATATACTATAACTTCGAAGATGACACAGGTTCTCAGCTAAGGCAGGTACAAGCAAACGTACAAGGAACTGTTACAAAGACAACGTAATTTTTTTTCTTTTTTTTTTATTCTTTTAATTGGTTTCTTATTTTTATCCATGCATAATTATATCTATGGTCTCAGTAGTTGAACTAATCCGCGAACGCTTTAGCGAGCTTACAGAGATTCAGAAAATTGCTATTCCTAAAATATTAGCAGGCGAGCATACGCTAGTGCTAGCTGAGACTGGCGCTGGTAAAAGCGAGGCAGTCTGGCTACCTGTGCTTGAGAAAATAAAGGATAAGAAGGAAGGGATTCGCGCATTATATATTTCTCCGTTACGGGCATTAGGCAGAGACCAGTATGCAAGATTCAAATGGTGGTGCGAAAAATTAGGTGTGACACATGCTGTGCGCACTGGTGATACTACACAAGCAGAAAGGGCAAAACATAGAAAAGATGCGCCGCAAATTCTAATTACCACGCCAGAAAGCCTACAGGCATTGCTTATTGGACCAGTTATGAGGCAGCATTTGAAAAACATAGAATTCGTGATAATTGATGAAGTACATGATATTTTGGATAATAAACGCGGAACGCAATTAAGCCTAGGGCTCGAGCGCCTAGAACTTTTAGCACCAAATTTTCAAAGAATCGCAGTAAGCGCTACTGTTGCAGATGAGGAAGAAGCTGCAAAACTAGTTTTTGGCCAGCGAAACTATGGTATTGCTGAGATTGCCAAGGGAAGAAAAATGGATATATCAGTAGAATATATTACCAAGCAAGAAGAACGGATAAAACGATTAAAAGAACTTTGCGAAGCGCATAAAACATTGTTATTTGTAAATACAAGAAGCACTGCAGAAGAACTAGGTGCAGACTTGAAAAAAGTTGGTGCGCCAATTGAAGTACATCATGGCTCGCTTTCAAAAGAAGTGCGCATTGCAGCAGAAGATAAATTTAAATCTGGCGAAATAAAATCGCTGCTCGCAACGAGCTCGCTCGAGTTAGGCATAGATATTGGAGATATTGATTTAGTAATCCAGTACGGCTCTCCACATCAGGCATTTAGATTAATACAAAGAATTGGCAGAAGTGGCCATAGCCTGCAAAAAACACCACGCGGCATTGTCATTGCAACTGATTTTGATGATTATCTGGAGGCAGAAGCCATATCAACACTTGCTTCGAGCATGTGGATTGAAAATAAAAATGCAGAACGTGCTGCGTATGATGTAATAGCGCACCAGATAATTGGTTTATGTTTTGATTTATGGGGGGTAGATGCAAAAAGTATACACAACACATTTGCAAAATCTTATGCATATAATATTTCTTTTGGAGCATTGAAAAAAATCCTATTACAATTATTCGCTGAGGGATTAATATTTTATGATGAGATAGACGCGGGTCAAAATGCAAATATAAAACTAAAATCACGAGCACGCGAGTATTATTATTCTAATTTAACAACAATCCCAAAGGAAAGAAGATATGTAATGAAGGAAGCAGCAAGCAATAAAATAATTGCCAGCCTGGATGAAACATTTGTTATGAATCTTGAGAATAATACAAGCTTCTTGGCAAAGGGCTTACCATGGCAGATAATAGATATAACAGAAAGCGAAGTGCTTGTAGAACCGAGCTCTGCATTAGACATTGCAATACCAGACTGGACTGGAGAGGACATACCTGTAAACCATAATGTTGCGCAGGCAGTTGGCAAACTCCGCGCTTCTGGCAAGAGAAACATTTCTCCATTACCCGATGATAGAACAATTGTAATAGAGCTTGTTGAAGATGTACTTGTTATACATGCATGCCTTGGGAGCAAAATAAATGAGACGCTCGCACGTGTATTTTCATATAAACTTTCAAACCTTATTGGCGAAAGCGTGCGGGCAATTGCAGATGCATATCGTATTCTAGTTAAATTACCGTTTCCACTGGATCAAAAATATATTATGCAGGCATTTAGCAGCATAAAACATATTAGAAGCCAACTAGAAATTAGCTTAGAGAATTCGTTTTTATTAAAATTGAAGTTTACACACGTTGCTAGACTTTTTGGATTGTTGGAAGAAAACGCGACAATAACACAAAGATTTTTGCATGCAATGCGTAATAATATCGTTTATGAAGAAACGCTACGTACTATTTATTTTCATTATTTTGATGTCGATGGTGCACAAGATGTGATTGATAAAATAGAAAAAAAAGAGATCGTTGTTGTTTTGGATAAGCGTGCGCAGCTTAGTTATTTTGCAAAACTAGGTATAGAAAAAACATCTGCAAAAGAAGCAGTAGGCGGTTTTGAGCCAAGGCAGGTGGCAATAGCTGCACTTAAAGAGCGCGTATTGTCAAAAACGCTTGAATTAAAATGCCTAAATTGTAATGCAACGAGATTTTTGCATTTAGCTGGTGCACCTGAAAAAATTTCTTGCCATAAATGCAATGCACAGGCGCTAACTATAATAGAGAAAAACAAGACTCAGAATCCAGAACCCACGACTCAAAACTCACAACTCAGAACTCATACTGCAGCGCTTATTCGAAATTACGGAAAGCAAGCGTTAATTGCATTATCAACATATGGCATTGGCCCTTATAATGCTGAACGCGTGCTTAAAAAATTACATAGAAATAAAGATGAGTTTTATCTTGATCTACTAGAATCACAGAAGAATTTTATCAAGAATAAGAAATACTGGCAGTTTGATTAGCATTATAAATTTTGCTGTGGTAACAGGTTCATGAAAAAACTATTGATTCTGGTCTTTTTGGGATTGTTAGTAACTGCTGTTAGCGCTTTAACTGTTTATCAGGGCATTCCTAAAGTTTATAATGGCCACACGATTAGAGCATATAACATTACTTGTGGGAATATATTTAGTACAAAATATGCATTTGTTAGGGTAGATTCTGGGCCACTTACCCTAATCCATCTTAACAACACAATAAATGTTACGCCAAGTAGCAGACTAACATTTACTGATTTGAGATGCCGCTCTACAGTAAAACTTTCTTATATAGTGCTAACACCACCAACTAAAGCTAGAACTGAGGATGTGCATGAAGGTACTGCTGCATTCTCTGTTGAGGCAACAGAACCAACGTCTACAGCAAGTGCAGCGAACAACTGTCCAAGCAGTGAAGAACTTGAAAAGAAGGCAGTGTCATGTAAAGAAGCAGGATACGGCTATGAATTCTATGAAAAAGAAGGGTGCAAATATGTACTTTGTAAACAACTCTCAGTCTGTCCAAGTGAAGAAGAACTAAACAAGCAGGTAATGAAATGTAAGGACGCTGGCTTAGATTACAAATATTATTATGATGAAAACAAATGTACGCAAGTAACATGTAGCCAAAGCACAGTTTATTCTTGTCCAAATGAAAAAGAGATAAACGAAAAAGTTGCTAAATGTAAAGATCAAGGACTAGATTATACATATAAAAAAGATGATAAAGGGTGTTCTCAAGTAGCATGCAGTAAAAAATCTTTCTGCCCAGAAAAAGAGGAATTAGAAAAACAGGCAATGGAATGCAAAAACAAAGGATATAGCTACAAGGAATATTACGATAACAATTGTAAGTATATCGAATGTTATAAGGAACAGCCAACCTCTTGCCCAAGCAGTGAAGAACTAGAGAAACAGGCACTTACATGCAAAAGCAAAGGATATGATTATACCACTTATGCAGATGCATTAGGATGCAAATATGTGAAATGCGGTGAATTAAAACCAGATGAACCGGTTCAATGCAAAAAAATAGTAGATGAAAAAGGATGCGTAAATGTTTACTGCACTGATGGATATAATTTCAACTCTTGCGTACAAGATCAGATATGCAAAGAAAAAAGACCAGAATGCAAGGTTTACAAAGAAGGCAATTGCGTTTACAAGGTGTGCACTGATGGATACGAGGCTAAAGAATGTAAAGAAGAGAAAAAAGTAGAATGTAAAGCATATAAAGATGAAAAAACAGGATGTGAAATCAAGGAGTGCAGCGATGGCTATAAAGCAAAATATTGTCCTACGCCATCACCAGAATGCAAGGTTTACAAAGACGACAATGGATGTGCGGTAAAAGAATGTAATGATGGATATAAAGCAAAGGAATGCCCAACTGAGAAGAAGGACAAGGAAGTGGAGTGCAAGGTTTACAAAGATGAAAGCGGTTGCTTAAGAAAAACATGTACAAATGGATTTGTTAGTGATTCGTGCGAACAGCAGAAAGTAAAATGTGAAGTCAGTAAGGATAACGAAGGCTGTGAAGTTAAAAAATGTAGTGATGGGTATGTTGCAAGAAACTGTCCATCGAAGGTAGAGAAAGAAGTTGAATGTAAAGTAATTGAAGAAGGTCCATGCACAATAAAGGTATGTACTGATGGTTATGCAGCGAAGGAGTGCCAATCAACAGCAACAGAAAAAGAAGTACAAAAAGCAAAAAACATACTTGATAAAATAATTGAAATAATTAAAGATAAAAAATTTGGAGATGCAGCAACTAGTACGGCATAGGTTAATGCCAACCTAATCTCTCCATTTTTTATTCTCTTTCTTTTTTATTTAGTTTATGTACAAACAAGCAATAGTTATCAGAAAGGATCTCGGCATCTCTTCAGGCAAGCAGGCGGGCCAAGTATCACATGCCTCAGTTAGTGCATACGAAAAAACAAAAAAAACTAATCCTGAAATTGCACAAGCATGGTTCACAGAAGGCCAGAAGAAAATAGTGCTTAAAGTACAAAACGAAAGCGAGCTGTTAGATTATTTTAACCAATGTAGGCGTGCGGGCATTCCCTGTGAACTAATTAGAGATGCTGGTCATACTCAACTAGAACCTAATACACTCACATGCTTTGGCGCTGGGCCTTGGGATGAAAA
>Ga0209343_10003447_pt1 | contig 19923 bp, 18 predicted proteins | sample RifCSPlowO2_02_FD_184026 | JGI IMG/M metagenome (GOLD analysis project Ga0209343, IMG submission 184026) | Groundwater microbial communities from Rifle, Colorado - Rifle CSP2_plank lowO2_0.2 (SPAdes) (version 2) | ecosystem: Environmental > Aquatic > Deep subsurface > Groundwater | place... | reverse complement strand
GCTCGGTGCGAGGCTACTTCGCCAACTACTTCTATTCAATCTTTGCGTACCTGATCGTGTAACGATATCGATTCAATTGTGAAGAGCGAAACGTTCAACTTTCCGTCTACCACTCATCCGCATACCCCGGACAACCAATGGGCTTGGTTCTGTTTGTCCGAGATTTGACGATGATTGAGGGTGGAGTTTCGTAATTCATAGTTAGAAGAAATATGCACTTGACTTAGAATTTAGGAACCGATTGCTTGTTTTGCAGGTGCCGACGGCCAAGCACAAAACAAGCGACGATTTCGCACGCTTTCGCGCTACCAAGACCAAATGTGTTTTTCAATTCTTTGGCCGACGCTTTGGCCAATCCAGCACCGCTCCATTTCCTTAAAATCTTGCCTGATAACTCCACGACATTGATTCCTTTACTTCCGGTCCGTAAAAGAATAGCCAAAAGTTCCGAATCCGAAAGTCGCTCGGGGCCGTATTTTTCGAGTTTTTCTCTTGGTCTATCAATTTTTGGCAGGTCTTTTATCTTCATAAATTATTTTCAAGAAGCCATTCCCATAACGGCTTAAGCTGTATTACACTGCCGTCTTTTTTTACCCCGTTAGATTTTCCGCTGTATCTAACGGGGTGAACTTCTCGCTTTTCATCCCACGTGAGTACGGTTAACTTAGGTGTTTTCACCCCGTTAGATAGCCCCGCATCTAACGGGGCAAGTTCGCCGCTTGCTTCATATAGAGCTTTTGTTTCTCTTTGCTCGACATCTGAATTTATGGACTCATAGCAAACCTGTATCAGTTCCGTAACCAGATGTCCTTTTTTTACGACAAAATCCACCTCGCGATCATTGCGAGTCTTGTAATAGAATAATTCCAAGTTTGGCTTAAGGCCTCGTTTTACCAGCTCGGTAAAAACCAGATTTTCCATCAACTTGCCTTTGTCCGGCGAATGCTGAATAGCTTTTGCAGTTACAAAGCCATTGTCAACAACATATACTTTTTTCGGCGAATGTATCCGTTGTCTTGATTTTGGAGAATATCGTGAGAGTGAGAATATCAAATATGCCTCCTCCAAATAGGATGCGTATTTAGCTACCGTGTGCACGCTTTTCAGATTAAGTGTCTTCATCAATTTGTTGAGCGTGTAGAGCGAAGCAAAATTATTGACTAGGTGTGATCCAAGCGTGCTTATCTGCGTTGAAAATTTAACCCGATGTCTTTTTACAACATCCTTAAAAAGCAAAGAATCAAAAAGAACTTCCAAGTAATCCGCCGGATCAAGATTGCTCACCACAACTTCCGGAAAACCGCCCTTTGATAAATATTGATCGAACAAATTCAGAAGCTGGCCATGTTTTTCAGGCAAGGATTTGTACGCCGGGTCTATTTCGAACTTTTTACCTTTCAAAAATTCCTTAAAATCAAACGGGAGTAACTCTATCGGCATGTGCCTGCCGGTAAGGTGGGTTGCCAACTCCATTGAAAACAACCTGGCATTTGAGCTGGTGAGTACAAGATTGTATCCTTCGCGATGCAAACGGTTTACAAACAACTCCCAAGCCGGTAAATTTTGAATTTCATCAAAAAGAATTGTTTTAATATCGCCATAAGCACTATGTAGTTCTTTCATTAATTCGGTTGTTGATATGCTACCTTCCGCAGCCAATACCTCGTCGTCAAAATCAAAGTACATAAAATCATGATCCCTTAAAAGCAGGAGAGAAAACACCGATTTCCCCGCACGTCGGGGCCCAAGAACGACTTTTATCAAATTCGAATCCAGCCATTTTTTGGCAAATGGTCCTTTGGTTCTATCGACGTACTGGGATTTCAAAAGCTCCTCTTTCTTTAGTTTTTGCTTCGAAACTATGTCTTTTAGCATATTTTAAGCTATTATTTTATTCCTAATGCACAAAAGTAGCTAATCTTGTGCACTACACATAGTATAGTGCATAAAACAAGCAAATGCAAGGATCATAGGAATAAAGCAAGAATTGGTGAACAGAAGGTAGAAAATTGGCCATATTCACTAATTTCGGCGTTTCGCGAATAGTACAAAAGTGTACCATTCACGAAATTTGCTTAAGTTAAGCAAATCGTCCCACGCTCTCAAATTTCGTTTTACAGCTCGTTCGTGTCTCAATTGGTGCAAAGCTCTTACTCTCGGTATAAAGCTCGCCACGAGGGCAAACAAATAGCGAATTCGGCATCCAAAAACCGCCTTTCGGGCGGTCTTGGTTTACCCCCACACCAAAATTTTTGGTGTGGGGGTTTAAATCGTGGCAACCGGGATTTTTCGGGTTGTATAATCTCCTCCCCTCTTGCTTCGCTCGAATTTCAGCGGGCCGATGATCATTTAAACTTTAACCCCTCATTCGTGTATGTGGCTACGATGACGGTATTAAAACTCATAGACAGCAAATGCAGGAACTCCGTCATTGCGCGCAATCATCGTTCCCTCGATCCCCTGCCCCTCAAGCGTTACCGCAATATGGTCTGCCACGCCGTCCCGCACGCGTGCGGGCACCTGTAGCGCGCCCGGGAGCGCGTGCACAAACACAAACTTGGAAAATCCTTGCGAGGGAAAATAATCCTCTCCTTGTTGTTCGACAAGCACCTTAAACTCCTGCGAGGAAGTATACGGGATGCCCTGATACGTTACCCTGCGCTGAATATACCACAATCGCGGAAAATAATTCATGTTACTGTCATAAATATAGAGCGTCTCACCCGCGCCAAATTCCCATAGATCGGCGATGGAATCTCTCTGCGCATAGACGCGCAGCAAATACCGATCCAATTGCTCATATCCGTAATTTTTTACTCGTGCGGACGAATAAGTTACTCCTTCGCTCCCCCGCGGACTCGCACGCACATGCGTATTCACGCTGTACGCAATCAAAGTAAGGAGCATGGCAGAGGCGGCAATGCGCATCAGTGCGCGATACGAAACGCGACGTATGCGGTCCATGACGTCGCTCCACGCAACGCCTGCGGCGATGCAAAAAAACGGCACGAGGGGGACGGTGAATCGATTGTCAGGGCCTACCCATGCCGCGCCGGCAAAAAGCGAACCAAGGGCGACCAATAGCGCGCCGCGACACGATTGTTTCCGCTTCCTCTGCACATACGCCAGCCAGACGATTGCAGTCAAAAATACGCCGGCACCTGCATACGACACCATATCGGACACTCCCACGACCGCCTCCCACAAGTTCACCGATCGTCCGTGTGAAAAATCCTCACGCCAGTCTGACGTCGTGATCTGCAGCAGCCGACTGACTTGATAGTCAGGATGGCCGCGCGTGCGCAACAGCATGACGTTGTAGACGATCACGGGCGCTAGGATCAGCAGCAGCGTCAAAAACCCATAGAGAAGGAATGTTCTATTTTTATTACTTCTCCACAGGCCCGCACCCGTCGTTATCAGTGCCGGCGCTAAAAAAATGGCGGTATATTTCGTCAAGAGCGCACCGCCGAAAAAAATACACGCCCCTATCCACCATCGCTTGTTATCCTGCGCGCGCAGGGTGGCAAAAAATGCCGCAAGCACGAGCGGAATCATTGCTCCCTCCAACAGCGCAACCCGGGAAATCCATATCATGCCGCTTGCCACCGCGGCGAGTATCCCCGCGGCGACTCCCGCACGCCGTCCCCCCATCCGATGGGCAATAAGCGTAACCAACCCTACGCTGATTAATCCCATCAAGACCGGCATGATCCGCACGACAGAGGAATCCGCGCCGAACATGCGAAACGCGGCAAAGTACCACGCAAACGAGAGCGGCGGATGGTCATGGAACGAAAGCAGTGTCCACCATGGCGGAGTTTCAAACCATTGATAGGGCGTCGTCTGCAGCTGCGAGAACAAGTGATCGAAATAACCTACGCTGCGAAACATATACGTCGCTTCGTCGCCAAGAAGATCGGCGGGAAATGGAGCAGAGACACGGAGAATTAACGCGAGAAATATAACACCAATGATTGCTGCGGTGTACTTGCGTTGAAACATACACACTGTTCAAAGTTCAAATGTCAAATTTAAAATTGGAAATTTGGACTTTTGCATTACAGATGTATGAGCGCCTGTTCTATCATCCCCCGAAATCCGTGCGAGCCGAAAAACACGATGACATCGCCCGTTTGGGCGATTTGTGTTATGTGCGCAATAAGCGCCTCGTCATCCGGTTCATACGCAACGGATATGCCGTCTTCGTTGAGCACCTGCGCAAGCGCTTCGCCGTCCATCCGCTCCTCTTCCCCTTCCGCCTGTTTCGAGAGAGAAAGGCGCGGGATGATGACGGCGTCAGCGTCGGCAAACGCGTTACGATAGAGCGGCCGCGCCGCAACCACTCTGCTGCCGACATTCGGTTCAAATACGGCAATGATCTTGGCGCGGGGAAAATGTAAACGTAATGCGCGAAGCGCGGCGGAAGCCTTGACAGGCGAATGCGCGAAATCATCAACGACCGCCACGCCGTTGACTGTACCCCTCACTTCCATGCGGCGCCGGACGCCTTGAAACGTTTCGAGCGCGTGCACAATCGCATCTGCGGATATGCCGCAATACCGCGCAAGGCCGACTGCGCCGGCATAATGGTCCAGATTTTGGTCTCCCAGCACCGGCACGCGGCAAGGGCCGATGTGCTCGCCAGCTGCACTGTGAAATACCAGTGTCGTGTCGTGCGGGCTGCGCGCGGCAATCTCCAGCGACCAATCGGCATGCCCTTCTCCTTTCCTGTTGTAATGAAGAATCGCCGTGTCGGCTTTTTCAAGAAGCGTACGGACATGAGGCCGCTCGATCGCCGCGACAATCATCCCCTCATCCGGAACGGCGCGCACCAATCTCTCGAATGCGCGGAGATAATCGTCCGGCGTGAGATAGACATCCGCATGATCCCAGGAAACGCCAGTCAGGAGCAGATATTTCGGCGCATAAAAATCAAATTTCGGCACCGGCTTCCAGCGTGAAGCTGGATACTCGTCTCCTTCAACGATTGACCACGCGCTCTCCGTAATACGCACGCCGTCAGGGAAATTAGCAAGCCTCCCCGCCGACATATACGAAGGATTTCTGCCTGCGGTTTCCCATATCCAGGCGAGCAGCGCGCTGGTTGCGGTTTTTCCGTACGTGCCCGCGACCACAATGGATTCCTCCTTAATCAGATACTCGGCAAGAACCTCCGGATACGCGCGCACCGGTATTCCCCTCTCCCGCACTGCCGCATATTCCGGATTTGAAGGGCCGATGTAATTTCCGACGACGACACACTCGGGATTACCGATCCGATCAGGGTGGAACCCTACGTAAAACTCAATGGCATTCTCGCGCAAATAATCCGACATCGGCGGAAAAATTCCTTTATCCGATCCAGTCACTCTCCAGCCCCTCTCCTGAAGCGCTTTCGCAAGCGGCGCCATGGCGGTGCCGCATATTCCTATAAAATGAATGTGTTTCATATTGTCCATCGTAGTTCGTCAGTCGGCTATGCTACCCGTATCGTCGATCGGTTACGTTATTCGGCTTGACGAACAACGAATACAAGTTAGGCGGCTCCGCCGCACTCACGCAGTCCCGCACTAAGGCGAGCGAGCGAGCCTTTAGTGCTGTGGCGGATAACGGTGATACCCATAGAAAAGAATTTGGCTATGGTAAGCGAAAAAGATTGAAATTCCGATACGATAAAAGTACGAAACAGGCACCTTTACCCTCAACCGCTTACAAACAACCCAGAGGGTTTGCCTTGCCGCCACTGCTGCCCATCGAACCATTCAATCCCGTTGAATTGAAACTTGTACAATGATTGTTCATCCCGCACAGACCCCAGATATATATATTCCTTACCGGCGTCCTGCGCCCAGAACACCGCCTTTGTCATCATTGCCATACCCAAAGAAGGATCACGCGCATGCTCGTAAAACGGATACGCATAGTGCAGAAACGATGGCAGCGCGTACGCGAGGCAATAGCCAACGTCATGCGCATTGCCGTCACCATACGCCAGCACCGTATTCATAGGCGACCGCGCAGACGTAAAAAGTTCTTTCACTTTGTTTGCACTAAATGCGCGCGCGCCGAAACGCGCATAAAAATCCTTGGCCATTTTCCCTATCTGCCATTGATAAGAAAAAGATACAAGGGGCACTACGCGAAGCGCTACCTCTGCTGTCCGTTTCATGACGCGCCTGTTTTCACTGGAGAGCACAAAGTTGCGCAGCGGTACCCGCACCGACCGCGCTTGCTGCATGACGGTATTCCCACGGCGCGTAAACACAAAACCCTCGGCATAGCGCGCTGCCACGGCAACGCGGTCCGTAGGATCCACCGTCATCGTGCGGAATGAATGATAGGCGGGCATGAGGTCTATGCGAATGAGCGCACCAAAAGCAGGACGGCGCACCAGGCGGCCAGCTGCACCAGTACGCTCCCCGTCAGCAGAAGCAGCGTAAGGAACGGCAGGGAACGAAAAAAAAGCCTCCCCGCGCACGCATGCGCCACCGTCACGACAAGCCCGGCGAGCGGAAACACGTAGTAGTACCAGAACGGCGCGGTGTAATCAATGCCGAAATATACCGAGACGTGAAACGGCACCGGTTCCACCCGGGGCTCCACGCGCCACCACACAAACGCCCACAACCCGAGATTCGCCAGCAACCCCGCGGCTATGCTCCATCGTATCCAGGATATTCTCAAATACAGGCTCTTTTTCAATGTCGGGAAGAAATCCATACCCTCACTGTAGCATTTGGCAGCAGACCGCTCAAACCTCGCGCCTTGCGCAAAAAATATGGTATAATCAAACCGCATCAATCACTATCGTCCGTGTACCATGCTTTTCACGGAAACAAAACTCGCCGACGCCCTGGTTCAAGAAAAAATTTTGACCAAAAAAGAGGCGGACGCGGCGTGTAAGGAAGCGCATTCGGGGAAAAAATCCCTTGATCAGGTGCTGCTGGAAAAAAACCTCACGACCGAGGACCAGCTCTCCGAGCTGCGCGCGCGGCTGTCCGGCTTCCCGTTCGTGAAACTGAAAACGCTCAACATCAGAAAAGACATTCTCAATCTCATTCCGGAGCCCATCGCCTCGTCGCACCAGCTCATCGCGTTCGACAAGACGAACGACGTGCTGAAAATCGCCACCCTCGACCCCGACGACCTTCAGACCTTCGAATTCCTTCGGAAACGCACGGGACTGCAGCTGGACATCTCGCTCACCACGCCGTCCGATCTCCGCGAGGTGCTGAAGCTGTACCATAAATCGCTGAAAGCGGAATTCGAGGAGCTCACCAAGCCGGAAATTCCCAGCGAGCAGGATCATGAAAAATTAAAAGAGCTGGCGCAGGACCTCCCCATCGTGCGCATCGTGGACACCCTCCTCGAATACGCCATCTTCGAAGGCGCGTCCGACATCCATATTGAGCCGACCGAAAAGGAACTCGTCGTGCGCTACCGCGTGGACGGCATCCTGCGGGACGTCATGACCCTGCCCCAAAAAACTCAGTCGGGCATCATCGCGCGCATCAAAATCCTCGCCAATCTCAAACTCGACGAGCACCGCCTGCCGCAGGACGGCCGCTTCAAAATCGCCACGGATGAATATAAAATTTCATTCCGTGTGTCCATCATTCCGGTGTTTGACGGAGAAAAAATCGTGCTGCGCCTCCTCAATGAGTCAGCGCAAATACTCACGCTGGAACAGCTCGGCTTCTCCGGCGCCGCGCTCGCCGCGATCACGGCCAACATCGGCAAGCCCAACGGCATGATCCTCGTCACCGGACCGACCGGCTCGGGCAAAACCACCACGCTCTACACCATCCTCAATATCCTCAACACGCCGAACGTCAACATCACCACCATCGAAGACCCCATCGAATACCGCATGCCGCGGGTGAACCAAAGCCAGATCAGCCCCAAAATCGGCTACACCTTTGCCGCGGGGCTGCGCGCGTTTCTGCGCCAGGATCCCAATATCATCATGGTGGGCGAAATTCGCGACACGGAAACCGCAGATATTGCGGTAAATGCCGCGATGACGGGGCATTTGGTGCTCTCCACGCTCCACACCAACGACGCGGCCACCGCATTCCCCCGCCTGCAGGACATGCAAATCCCTTCGTTTCTTATCGCGTCCACCGTCAACATCGTCGTGGCGCAGCGCCTGACGCGGCGCATATGCCAGAATTGCAAAGAAACGGTGACGCTGGAACGCGACGTGGTGAAAGAGCTTGAGGTACAGTTTGATCTCAATCTCATTGTCCAAACCTTGTCACAAGAAAAGCTCATTGCCTCATCGAAAACCAAATTTGAAACAATCGAATTTTGGCGCGGGCGAGGGTGCAAACAGTGCAATCAGGACGGCTACAAAGGCCGCATGGGCATCTATGAAGTGCTGCCCATGTCCACTGCCGTCGCGCAACTGGTGATCAAGCGCTCGTCCGCCGATGAAATCAAGAAAAAAGCCGCGGAAGAAGGCATGCATACCATGCTGCAGGACGCATTCATAAAAGCGAAACATGGCATGACGACCATTGACGAGATATTGAGGGTGACGAAAGAGTAAGATTGAAAATGCAAAATGCAAACCTCAAAATGCAAAAAGAAGAAGTCCCTTCGGGACATTTGTCTCGATATTTTTGGTTTATTAATTTTCATTTTTGGATTTTGATTTTTGCATTTGACTGATATGCCACAAACGCCACATAATACATCATCCGTTGAAAAAAAAAGCGTTCCGAAACTGAATTGGCTCTCCCGCCATCGCGGCATTCCGCTGACGGAGAAAATTTTTTTTATCCAAAATCTGCACGTCATGGTGCGCACGGGCATATCGCTCGCGGCCGCCTTGCGCACGCTTGCCGAACAAACGTCCCACAAACGTTTTCGCGCCGTGCTCACCGACATCTATGGCCGCGTGGAAAAAGGAACGCCGTTCGCGCGCGCATTAAGCGCGCATCCGAATATATTTCCCGATCTCATGGTGAGCATGATTGAGAGCGGGGAGCTTTCCGGCAAGCTCGACGAGGTGCTCAAGCACGTCACGGAACAGCTCAAAAAAGACCACGAGCTGGTGTCGAAAGTGCGCGGCGCCATGCTCTACCCCGCCATCATCGTCATTGCGATGGGAGGAATCGGCACGGCGATGATGGTGTTTGTCATTCCCAAACTGCTCACTATCTTCACTGAATTCAATGCGGAGCTTCCTCTCCCCACGCGCGTGCTCATTGCCGCCAGCAATTTCACCACCCGCCACGGCCTGCTGCTGGCGCTGCTCGCCATACTCCTTATCGCCGGCGCGCGGTACGGGATCAAAAAAACAGAGCGCGGGAAACAATTCTTCCACGGTCTCCTGCTCCGCCTCCCTTTGTTCGGCGGCATCATAAAAAAAGTCAACCTGGCGCGCATCAGCCGCACTTTCTCGTCGCTGCTCACGACCGACATTCCCATCGTGCAAACCGCCCTCATCACCTCGAAAACGATTGCCAACATCCATTATCGCGCCGCGCTCATTGATTTGTCGGAGAAGCTGAAAAAAGGCGCCCCGGTAAGCCAGGTGCTTTCCGCGTATCCGCACTTGTTCCCGCCGGTGGTTTCGCAACTCGCGCGCGTGGGTGAAGAGTCGGGATCGCTGGATCACGTGCTGGGCGAGCTCGCGTCGTTTTATGAAGAAGACGTGGATCAGATCATGAAAAATCTCCCCTCCATCATTGAGCCGCTCCTCATCCTCATCCTGGGCGCGGGCGTCGGCGCCATGGCGGTCGCCATCATCATGCCGATGTACTCGCTGACGCAAACGATATGAAAACTAATTCAAAAATCAAAAATCAAAAATCAAAATTATGGAGATCCGACATAACGTCGGATCGGAATGCCTTCATTTCGAGATTTGCATTTTGGATTTTGCATTCGCAACGCGCAGGGTTTACTCTTATCGAAACCATGGTGGCGGTGGCCCTGTTTGCGCTGTTGTCCGTCGGCACCTACGGCGTCTTTACCCAGACCACGAAAACCATCCGCGCCAGCCGGTCGCGGGTGGCGGCGACCGCGCTTGCGGGAGAGAGGGTGGAGATTATACGCAACCTTCCGTACGCGTCCGTGGGGCTGCAAGGCGGCGTGCCGCCGGGCAATCTGGTGCCGAGCGAAGTAGTCGTGCGCGACGGCATTCCCTTCACCATCACCACGGTCATTCGCAACATTGACGATCCGTTCGACGGCATCCTCGGAGGGGACCCCAACGACACTTCGCCGGCAGATTACAAATTAGCGGAAATTTCCGTGTCGTGCGACACCTGCACCGGCAACCCTCCGCTCATTTTCACCACCACCGTCGCGCCGAAAAATCTCGAGTCAGCCTCGACCAACGGCTCGCTTTTCGTCCAGGTCATCAATGCGAGCGGAGAAATCATTCCCGGCACTACTGTGCACGTCGAAAACACCACGGTCAATCCGCAAATCAACCTGGATGATGTGACGAATGCGCAGGGAGAGCTGCAGCTGGTCAATGTGCCTCCGGCGCTTAATTCCTACCGCATCCGCGCCACGAAATCGGGATATTCCACTGAACAGACGTACGCGCCGGGCGACGTCACTAATCCCAACCCGACCAAAGCGCACGCATCGGTCATCACCCAGCAGCTCACCCGCATTACCATGGTCATCGACAAGGTGAGCACGATGACCGTCAATAGCGTCCATGCGGATACGCTCTCACCGATCGCCTCGATCCCCTTCCATATGCAGGGGGCGAAACCGATCGGCACGTACGCAGACGAAAGTCCGGTCTATAAATATTCCCAGGACCATACCACCAATGCGGCCGGCACGATCACCCTGACCGACGTTGAATGGGACACGTATACGGTGAGCGCGTCTGACCAGCTCCTCGGCTACGACGTCGCTTTTATCGACCCGACGCAGCCGATCGGCGTCAACCCTGACACGACCCATATGGTCAACATCGGCCTGCGTTCCAACGCCATTCACACGCTGAATGTGAACGTTACCGACAGCGGCGCCGCGCCTCTCGAAGGAGCCTCCGTGACCCTTGCCAATGCCCCGCTGGGCTATAACGAAACCGCCGCGACGCCATTCCACGGCCAAGTATTTTTTTCTCCCCTCTCGCCCGCCACGTACGTGCTCTCCGCCGAAAAGTCGGGGTATAACCCCACGGTGCAGAACATCGCCATCAACGGCGACACCGACATCACGCTCGCGCTTGGCCAAGCCCCGCCGCCTCCGCCGCCGCCTCCGCCGGGCACCGGCGCCACGACGAGCTATACCATTGGCACGCGCGCACTCAACGTCGACATAACGGCCGTGGCCGGAAGCGGCCCGTGGTCTCTCCTTGTGTCGCCTGCCGATCTGTCCTCCGTCGCGCTCCACGACAAACTGCTGGACGAAGGCAGCCCGCAGCGCGCATGGAAAGTATCCTCAGTCGACGACGCCAATAATACGATTACCGTCATTGATTCAGAAGCGAATGGCGGTGCGCCTGCCCTCAACGGCGTCGGACAAGCCGCGCTCTCCCGCTGGTTTTCCACGCTCGCCGCATGGGAAACCGCGCGGCAAGGCGATCTGATAACCCGCGACACCATTGAGCAAGGCATACTGTACGCGGATAGCGTATTTACTTCCGGCGCGCTGATTGACGGCTCCACGACGGACAGCGGCCATTTTCTCTGGATTACCGCGGCACCGGGAGAACGCCACGCCGGTGTCGCCAGCGGAGGATCACTCGTGCTCATTGACGGACAGAATTCCATTGACGGGCAGATCGACATCCAGGACTCTTACACGCGCGTGGAATGGCTTGAGATGACCAGGATCAGAAGCGACGGCAATGACGCGGACACGATCCAGGTGCGCGACGCGTCCAATGTGCTCCTGCAATATCTCCTGATCCATAATTTTGACGACGGCAGCAATTCCATCGTCGGCGTCAAAGGCCAGGCCAATGCCAGCTTTACTCTGCGCAATTCCCTCATCTACGACGGCGATACGGCGGCCGTGCGCATGACCAGCTCCAGCGGCACCGCGACCGTGCAGAACTCCACTATCTACGATATGGATCGGCGGGGACTCTACGAAGACAACGGCACGATACACGCGATCAACACCATTGCCATGGGTAATCCGACGTCTGATTTCAGCGTCTCCCGGGGGAATGAATCGTATAATATGTCCTCGGACAGCTCCGCGTCGGGTACCGGTTCGCTGACAAACAAAAGCGCATCTGCGCAGTTCCAATCCATCGCCTCGGGCAGCGAAAACCTGCACCTCAAAGCGGGCGCCAACGCGTATAACGCCGGCGCCGATCTTTCCTCATCATTCACGGACGACACGGACAGCGAATCGCGCCCCAAATTCACGGTCTGGGATATGGGCGCGGATGAATATTAAGCGTAATGAACCGCACCGCCTATGACGCCGCACCGCCACAATCCATTCTCCTCTTCCCTTCAAAAGAACGTCGATCATCGCCATTTCGCGCTCATGGGTTTTACCCAGCTGGAATTGGTCGTGACGCTCGGCATTGCGAGCCTCATCGTGCTTTCGGTCGGCATATGGCAGGCGGACATTTTCCGCTTCAACACTTCCCTTTCCCAGCAGCTCACCAGCCAGCATGAGGCGCGCCAAACCATCCTCACCATGGTGCATGAATTGCGCACCGCCGTCACCGCCGACTCGGGCGCCTATCCTCTTGAAATCGTCGGCGCCACGCAGATCGCCTTTTACAGCAACATTGACGACTCGCCCGCCATCGAACGCGTGCGTTATTCCCTGCAAAACGGAACGCTGAAGAAAGGAGTGACGGCGCCCAGCGGCAATCCTGTATCCTACACCGGCCCGGAAACCGTCACCGATCTCACCGCCGCCATCGTCAACGGTTCCACGCCGCTCTTCGCGTATTATAGCGCCGCTTACGCCGGCACCGGCGCGCCGCTTACGCAGCCGGTAAACCCGAATGTCATCCGTTATGTCGGCATGACCCTGATCATCGACAAAGATCCCGCCAGGCCTCCCGCCGCCTTGCGCGTCACCGGCGGAGTGAGTTTGAGAAATTTGAAGGATAATCTATGAAGTTGAAAAATTCCAAATCACAAATCACAAATCCCAATATTCTGCACAGTGGTCATTGGTCTCGGGTCTTAGGTCGTTCCCGAAAAGGATCGCTGCTTATGTTCCTGATCGTCTTCGGCTCCATCGGGATTCTGCTCATTGCGGGGCTCGTGCAGTGGTCTTTGTATCAGGTGCGGCTGTCCCGCCAAAGAAGCTTTCGCGAGAAAGCGTTTGAAGTCGCCGAAGCGGGCATCGAATACTACCGCTGGCATCTGGCCCATGCGCCGGAGGATTTCCTGGACGGCGGCGAAGAAGCGGGGCCTTTTGTGCATCCGTATTACGATAAAAGCGGCGCGCGCATCGGAGAATTTACGCTTGACATTACCCCTCCCGCGGTGGGATCCACCATGGTGACGCTCACCTCCGCCGGCATTACCGACGAATACCCGAATTCCGCTCGCGTGCTGCGCGCCCGCTACGCCGTACCTTCGCTCGCCAAATACGCGATCGCCTCAAACGCCCATGTGCGCATCGGTGAAAACACCGAAGTATTCGGCCCCATTCATTCCAACGGCGGCATCCGGTTCGACGGCGTGGCGCACAATCTCGTGACGAGCGCACAATCTGCGTATAACGATCCCGACCATGACGGGAGCGATGAATTCGGCGTGCATACCCATGTAAACCCTGTGGACCCCATTCCTCCCGCCGCCATCCCCTCCCGCCCGGATGTCTTCATGACAGGCAGGATATTCCCGGTGCCCGCCATTGATTTTGCAGGCATTACCGCCGACCTGGCAGAATTACGCACGCTGGCCATCGGCGAGCTTTCCTATTTTGCTCCTTCCGGCAAAGAAGGCTACCGCATCACGCTGAACGCAAACGGCACGTATACGGTCGAGAGCGTGGATTCACTGATCAGCCCGCCGATCGACTGCACCAATACGCAAGGCCAAGCGGGCTGGGGCACCTGGAGCGTCGGCGCGACGAGCCTCGTGGGCACGTACGCATTCCCGCCGTCCGGCGTCATCTTTTCTGAAGACCATCTGTGGGTGGAAGGCGTGGTCGATCGCGCTCGCCTGACGATCGTGTCGGCAAAGTTTCCCGAAGACCCCAGCACGAACACCAGCATTACCATAAACAACGATTTGCGCTACACTGCGTATGACGGATCGTCGTCCGTCGGGCTGATTGCGCAAAACAATATCAATGCCGGACTGAAAAGCGAAGACGACTTGCGCATTGACGCGGCGCTGGTGGCGAAAAACGGGCGCGCGGGCAGGTATTATTACTCATCAACGTGCGGAACGGAGTATAAACGGGCCGTGCTTACCCTCTGGGGAATGATCGCGTCCAACCTGCGCTACGGCTTTGCCTATACCAACGGCACCGGCTATCTGCTGCGGTACCTGGACTATGACAGCGCGCTGCTCTACGGCCCGCCGCCGTCCTTCCCGCTGACATCGGAGCAGTACCAGATCGTGTCGTGGGAAGAGGTCAAGTGAGAATGCAAAATTCAAACGTCCGCGAAGCGGCAGGAATCCACGGGCTTGCCCGTGGAGGAATGAGCCCCCGCGAAGCGGGCAAGCGAAGCTTGTAAAGTTTGCAAGTGCCACGGCTTTAGCCGTGGGTATCTACAAACCAAAAGTCAAAATAATGGATATCCGGCATACGCCGGATCGTAATACTTTTATTTTTTGATTTTTGACTTTTGATATTTGTATTATCTTCATGTTTTCTGCCTTATTACATTCCTTCGGTCTTGATATCTCCGATCTTTCCGCAAAACTCATTGCGGTCAAATCGAATTTTCGCGGAGAACGCGTCATTCAGACATGGGCGAAATGCGACATCCCCGAAGGCGTGATCGTGGACGGCGACATTCGGCAGCAGGAAAAGGCAGTGGCGCTGCTTACTGCCATGCTCGCCGAGCCTGTGCGCCGCGTCGGCACGCCCTATGTCACCGCTTCCTTGCCCGAGTCAAAAACATTCATGAAAGTCATTGAAGTGGATGCCGCAGGCGACGTGGGAGCCCGCGTGCGGGAAGAGCTTCCCAATCATATCCCTCTTGCGATAGAGGAGCTTGTGATTGACTGGGAAATCACCCGCACCTTCGACGAACGCGCGATGGTCACGGTGGGCGCCGTGCCGAAGGCGGTTGCGGAGCGCTATACCGAACTGCTGACGGCGTGCGGATTGAAGCCGGTGGCGTTTGAAATCGAAGCACAGGCGATTGCCCGCGCCGTTGCGCCCGTCGCCACGAATCCATCGTCCCTTCGCGCCGGCATGGAGAATCTGTACGCGCATATCAGCCGCGCAGGCCGCAACGAGCCTGCTCCTCCTCCCGTGAGCGCGCCTCCCGCACACACCCCGGCACGGCTGCTCGTGGATATGGGCGCGACGCGCACCAGCCTGGTGATGGTCGATTGGGAAACCATCCAATTTACCTCCAGCGTGCCGCTGTCCGGTGTGGATGCCACGCGCCGCATCGCCGAGCGCCTCAAGCTCACGTTTGACGAAGCGGAACGGGCAAAAAAAATTTGCGGCCTTGATCCGAAAAAATGCAAAGGCGCCGTCAGCACGGTGCTGCAGGGGGCGCTTAATAATCTTGCCGTGGAAATCGAACGCGCGATTGAATTTTATCAAACGCATTTCAAGCGCGGACGCCCGGTCGCCGAGGTGGTGCTCACCGGCGGCGGCGCCAATCTTGCGCACGCCGAAACCCAGCTCGCGGAACAGCTGTCCGTCCCCGTACGGATAGGAAACCCCTTGGTCAATCTCTCGCAGCCGTTCGCCGCCGACGCCTTCCCCACGAAAGAAGCCCTCTCGTTTACCACCGCATGCGGACTCGCCTTGCGCGATGTCCTGCCTTCTTGATGCCTATGGCGCCGCTCAACCTCTTGGACCCCAGTCACCGCCACGCGCTCGCGCGCGAACGGTTTATGCTGCTGGCAAAAGACGTCACGGCCGTGACGCTCGGGGCGGTGGCGTTCATTGCCATGCTCCTCACCATCAGCAAGGCGCTGCTCGCGCGCGATTTGCAGGACACGGCAGAGCGCACCACCATCCTCACCAACAGGCATCAGCCGGTCCAGCAGGCGATCCGCACCCTCAACGATGACCTGCGGGGCATCGCGCTCATCGCGGATGAATACACACCCTGGTCCCGCTGGTTCACGCAGTTTGCGTCTCACGTGCCTTCCGGCAACCAGATCTACGAACTCGGCATCAATCGCACCGCACGCACACTCGCTATCAAAGGAAGAAGCCGCCACCGCGACGATCTGCTGAAATTCAAAGAGCGTCTCGAGTCGTCGGGACTGGTTGATGAGCTGCAATTTCCGCTCTCCAATCTCCTGCTCCGGGAAAACATTGATTTTGAATTCACTGCCGTGCTCAATCCATACGCGCTTCTTGCTCCCATTCCTCCTTCTCCTTCGCTATGACCTTCCGTCCCTCACCGCTTCTCTTGACCGGCATCTCCTGCGCGCTTGCCGTGCTCATCGGCGTACTCGTGATTAAACCTGCGTTGCGTGAAATCAACATGCTCAACGAACGTTTCCGCATGCACCGAAACGCCCTTGAAATCCTCTACCAGCAAGGTCAAAATATGCGCACCAGCCTTGAGGAATACGAACGGATACAGCCGGATCTTCCTCTGGTCAATTCGTCCGTCCTTACGCTGGGGGAGGAACTCGCCTTCATCACGGCCCTTGAGGACATTGCGGCGCGCAACCGCGTTACCCAAACCATTCGTCTCGACACCGCGCAGCCGTCCCCGCTGGCAGGACAGGCACAGTTGGCCTTCCGCCGCGTGCTGCTGCGTCTGGATGTGCAAGGAACCTATGACCAGCTCTTCCGCGTGTGGCGCGACCTGGAGGCCATGCCTGCCTATCTCAATATCATTCAACTGTCTCTGGCTTCCAATTCGAAATTCGTGCCGTATTACCCTGCGGTAGGAGGAAACGCCGCGCCGGGAATGCCGCTCACCGGCACGTTTACCGCCGCCACCTACTGGCGCGCACCGCAAAAGTAATACGAGACAGTACGTATGATATTTCAGATAGCTCAATGTCTATGCGCCTCCTGCCAAAAAAAATAAACATCCCTCTGCTGAAAGCGCTTCCCATCGCCTATTGCTGCGCGCTGGGGATCGTCATGGTGTTTACGCTGGTGTTTCTATACCGCAATTTTTACCGCACCATCGCCCAGGTAGATACGATTGCCGAGCTTGAACGCACCGTCTCGCGCGAACGCCTGAATAAGGCCCGATGGGATGCGGCGATCCAGTACCGGCTTGAAAAACTTTCTGACACGGACACGGCAGTGTCCACCTCCACGCTTCCCCTGATCACCCGCGATCCCTTCCAGCCGCTTTGATGCCGAATGGCAAATAACGAATAAGGAATCGCAAACACGATTCCCTGATTCGATATTCTTTATTCCTGATTCCTAATTCAATTCAAGGATAGAGCTGTTTCCCTGCCTCGTCGTAGAGAAAAATCGCCTTCGTAGGGCAGGACTCTGCCGCGGCCTGAATGGTCGCGTCGTCGTTTGCTTTGGGGTCTTTGATAATGGCAATATTTTCCACATCCAGCTCAAATACGCCCGGCGCAATCGCCACGCATGAAGCGGCCCCTATGCACAATTCGCGTTCAACAACTATTTTGGCGATAGGCATAATCCTATGCAAATTAGCTAATAATGCGAAACCATATATGCCGTGTTGTTACGATGTAAATTTTATCTCGTTTGTATTACTGCATTGCCTGGCCTAGAAGCAAAAGAAAATTTTATTTTTTGTTTCGGCCTAAGACAGAGGGGTTGCGGGTGAATATTTTGAACCGAAACTCCTTCTTCAATCTGTTCGATAAATTCATACTCTACTCTAGTGAACAAGTTCGCAGGCATGCTATCGAGCCTTTTTTTCACAGTTTTTATAGCTTGATCAGACTGGTCAACACCGATCCATCTACGATTGAGTTCTTGTGCCGCTACAAGAGCAGTCCCCGAACCACAAAAACAGTCAAGCACAAGGTCTCCTTCATTTGAAGATGCCGTTAAAATGAGCTTCAGCAAGTCAAGACTTTTTTCAGTTGGATAATTTGGGTATTGCGGATCCTTAAATTCCCAAATATCCTGCATTTTTTTTCCATTTTTTTCGTCAAGGTAGATTTTTTTTCGCGGAACTCCTTTTACAGACCACTCAATAAAGCCTTCTTTATCCCATTCCTCCAATAATGCGGGGTCGCTACGCCAGTGGCGGCCTTTTGGTGGTTTTATTCCCCGCCACTCTTTTCCGGTATTACCGTTTGATGTCTCGCCCGGAGCGTGCAGGGGGATTGTAGTATATTGCCGGTTATCTTTGTCGATTTTTTTAAATAAGCGCGCTTCGTCTTCCTCTGTGTATTGGACGCGAGGGTCATTCCAAGTTGGATTTTCAGATTTTGAGTAAAAAAGTATTAAATCTTTAATATTTCCGTATGCTTTGCGATGAAAATTCTTGGGATTGCATTTGACACGAGTTATGTCATTGCGAAAATTTTTACGACCGAAAACCTCGTCCATAATTAATTTAACATAATGACCAATCTTATAATCAATATGAAGGTAAATCGACCCTTTTTCAGATAAGAGTTCTCGCAAAAAAATTAAACGTTCACGTAAAAATTCCAAGAAGTCAGCGCCAATAAGAGTGTCGCTGTACGCAATGTCATCGTCAATGCCGCTACTAATCGTATTAGCCCTATCCCCGCTGATTCTAAAATGACCATTGGTAGCAAACGGCGGGTCAATATAAATTAAGTCTACTTTACCTCCATATTCATTAAGTAAAGTTTTTAAAACCGAAAGATTATCACCGTGGATTAATTTATTTCTCGCATTTTTTCCAGAAATTGTTTTCAGATCCGCTTTTAATGTTTGTGTGAGGATATATTCCTCCGGTTTTTTATTGTTGTATGTAATAATCATACCATTAGAGCTGGTAAAGAAATTCGCGTAGTACGAGAGCACTCATAATGTTTTCCTTATTGAGTTTACCTGCGATGCTTTTATACATTTTATTACTGCCTTTGATATAGAGAACGCCATCAAGAATCGCGACGGTTGTTGCACGCACGCCTTTGGCTTTTACTGTTGTGATGGCGTCATTGAATTGCCCATTTTGGTGTCCGCCAAAATCGGTTAAGAATTTAGCCTCACCTATGACATACTTTTCATTGAAGCGGCCTATAAAATCCAGACCTTTATTGTGCTTATAATTCAGATGTTCTCGTGCGAAGGCCATCATTTCGGCGTCGCTCGCGTCCAAAACGGCGTTTCCTTTCTCTTTCAAAAAATCATCAAGTTTGAGTGGGGCGACACCCAGCGATTTCTTTTTTAGCCATCGTTTGAAAAGCGGCCCAATTTGTGTATTGGTTTCTTTCGGCTTCGATGAGCCAGTGTAAATATTCTTAAGTCCCATTTCGTATAAGCGACCACACAGACGATCAACTGTCGCGGGATTTCGTTTTAACGCCTCTCGATCGTGTCGGAGATAAGCTACATACGAATTTTTGATTGGAAATAATTCTAATTCTAAAAGGCTTTTCAATAGCTCATGATTGTCGCGGTCTTCAAACGCTTTCTCTGCATTTTTCCAAAGTTTGCCATCAATATCGCGGATTCCTTCAGGAATTGTTGGATATACCTGAAACAGATCATCCAGATAACTTTTTTGATTTGCGTAATCAATGCTTAATTGTGTCCAGTCGTTCATATACCAAATTTGTATTACTTAAGTTTCGAGCGTTTTTGACCTTTCCCTTCGCATAATCAGAACCGAGGTACAGGAGTGAACGTCTTGTACAGCCGTTCCGATCACACGAGCGG
>Ga0209343_10003446_pt1 | contig 19925 bp, 12 predicted proteins | sample RifCSPlowO2_02_FD_184026 | JGI IMG/M metagenome (GOLD analysis project Ga0209343, IMG submission 184026) | Groundwater microbial communities from Rifle, Colorado - Rifle CSP2_plank lowO2_0.2 (SPAdes) (version 2) | ecosystem: Environmental > Aquatic > Deep subsurface > Groundwater | place... | reverse complement strand
GCAAGGCTTGTCGGCGTGTAGCGCAGCCTGGTAGCGCACTTGCATGGGGTGCAAGGGGTCGCGAGTTCGAATCCCGCCACGCCGACCAATAAAATCAACGGGTTAGCTCAGAAATGAGCTAACCCGTTTTTCTTTCCAGAGCCCGTGGGGTAAACGTTGGGGTAAACAGCTGAGCGCCTGTGCTTCGGCAGTCAGCCCGCAAGCAATGCCCATAGCTCGAAGATTGGGATTCCTGTTCACATCGGACGTGTGGCCCCTAGCATGTCGCGATTCAGCAACAGGCCTGACCAAGTCGTGACGTTGCGAACGTGTTCGAAAAATCAAGTTTCGGCGACACGTTTGGACGATATGTCGATGACGCGTACGCGTGTGACCGTCACGCGACCTTCATGCCCGATTTGCCTTGGCTTGAATGGCTTGGCATTTCTGAAGCAAGGATTCGAAGGTCTCGACCTCTTCGAGAAACAGGCCATCGTCAACCATGTGCTGGTAGTCGGCTGCCAGTGAGTTCAAAGCGCGCTCCTCGGGAACTAGCTGCAGTTCACCTGTGACGGCAGAGTGGTAGTCGATCCACATGCCCTCTGTGTTCTTCTCGGGAAAGAAGATGTGCTTGTGATCCGCGACGGCTTTCGCCAATCCCTTGTCTGCGATGGCCCTGTCCGCGTAGCCCGCAGTATCAAGCCGCGTCACATCGTGCCAGTGACGGGCAAATCGATCGCCACCGCGAAAAGCACCCTGTTTGCAGAAGACGTGGATGGCCGTGGCCTTTTCCCAGAAAGTCCGCTCTGCACGCATGACCAGCGGTGTCGCTTGTGGAAACAGCAAGCCCGGTAGGTGCGCGGCAGCATCGCAGTGGACGGTGCGAGGTTCTGATGGCTCGCCTGTCGAGCGGGCGCCGAATTCCAGCATCACGGCCGACGAGACATAGCCTGTGCCTGACGTCAAAGATGGGTAGTTGATGAAAACCTTGTCTTCCTCAACCCTGACCGCGGCGGAAAGACGATGCTGCTCAAGGTCTCGTTGAAGGCCTGGGGCTACCTCGTTCAGTACCCAGTCGGCCAGGCGAGTTCGAATCTCCTTGCTCCACTTTTTCTCCTGGCTCTTGTTCGCCGGTAAGGGCGTGCCGGCTTGCTCGATCAGGTCGCCAGCGATGGCTCGGATGTCGTAGGTGAGATCCACGTCCTCCGAGAAGCGTTGAATTACGCCGTATGCCTTCGAAAGCGACGTGCCACCCTTGAAGACGAGATGCTGTGCATAGGGTGCCCCGAAAAGATGCCGCAGCACCCACACGACCCAGACGTCTTTTTCAAGCAGGTGAGGAGGGCGCCCCGACGTATCAGCTGCCTGCGTCAAGGCCTCCAGACGCTCGCCTGCGTTGAGTTCAAAGAACTCAGCCATGTGGCACCAGCGCGCTCACCTCCTGAGCCATCCAGGTGGGCAGGCGCGAACGTACCGATGCCACTTGCTTCATCTCTGCAGCAGGCAGCTTGGATCGCAGTGTCCGAAGCGCTTCACCAGCCTTTTCGGGTCCCAGCCACGCCAAGGCTCGAACCACTTCGCCAGCGGCGCGGCCAGGGAAGAGCAACTGCCAGACCGGTGCATGTCGAAGCTCCACGGTCTGGGCGCCCAACTTCAAGCGGCGACTGGCACCTGATGTCAGGTAGACCGCACGCACCGGAACTTGTGTAGTGAGGCCCAGCGCGTTGGCGGCGGCTGCGCCGTGCGAGACGATGGTCTCCCCGCGCTGACTGGCCATTCCTTCGACCAGCTTGGCCGTCGAGGGAGCGCGCGATCCGAAGCGACTCTCTACGGGCAAGACGTAGATGCCACGGCCGGCACGCAGAAGGGCTCCACGCCGCACGAGGCGGGACAAGACCTGGTCAACGGCCGCCCGATTGCCCAGGTGGAGCAATTCCTTGGCGGCCAGGGGTGTGCCTTCCGGCAGCCCGGCGGCGTGTTCCATGACTTGTTTGGCGAGGGTTTGCATAACGATCAGATCTAAGTGTCAGAAGTATCTATGAATTTCTGACAGTTTGCAACTTGTTTGACCTTTGCGGATTGGGTTGAACGCGCTTGGAACGCAGGCGCACAGATCGTCTACGTCAGCGCCACTGAGACGACGAGCTTTGCAACTGAGGAACCGTCAGCCCCCAACTTGTTGATGAGGAAAATCGCTGATGTCGAAGGACTACACCCCGCGCAGCACACTGAACTCTCGGAACAGCCGCGCCGGCAGCTGCGTCTGCAACTTCCAGACAATGTTCATCGGGCGGTCGCCCTCGGCCGACTCCAGCGAGACCTGGCCGCAGGCGCGGTAAGCCTCTCCCTTGCGCGGTCTCACGAAGAGTTGGAACTGCCATCCATTGGTCGCGCTTTCGAGATAGCGCCGGCCGCCAGGCGTGTCCGGGCCTGCGCTGTTCTGGGATTGCCAGTGAAAGCGCTCGGCGCTGATCGCGTAGTCGTGATACGCGATGCGGTCGTGGTAGCCCTCGCTCTTGTCGAGCGTGACGAACAGCAGCTCGGTCTTGCTGCTGGGCAACGACAAGGTGCCGGCCTGGAACGGCACGCGACGCGACGCGGTCAGCCAGCGCACCGCAGTGAGGATTTCGCGCGCACCGTAGCCTGCATGCAAGCACAAAGGCGTGTCTTCGAGACCGGGCACAGGATGCGCGCCCAAGGTGCTGCGGGCCTGCAGAAGGGCAGACAGCTCCACCAGCTCGGCAGCAATGGCAGGGTGACGCTCCAAGCGCTCCAGGAAGGCTTCATGCCCCGCTGCCTGCTCATGGCGACCATCGATCTGATAGGCCAGCATCTGTACGCCCAGCGCCTCCTCAGCATTGAGTGCTGGTGAACTCCCTTGGCGCGAACCCACAATCGTCATCACATCGAGACGGCGCGGATCATCCACATGCAGCAGATCGCCGAAACGGCGACTGAGGTAGTCCTCTTCGGGTCCCGCCTCTGCGACGATCAGGCCTGCATCACGCTTGAGTGATGTCCAGCCGCTGCGGCTTTGTCCGGTACCGGTGCGGTAGATGTCTTCCAGCTCGAGCGCCTGGTCGTGCAGGAAGTCGGCCAGTTGAATCGACGATCGGCCACGCAGTGCCGCATAGGTTTGCAGCTCGGTCTTCAGACGGCGCCAGTTCTGGGACGTCAAGGATCGCAGGCCTTGCAGCACTTGTTCTCTCGTCTGGCGCTGCAGGTGGATATGGCATCCGGGCGGCAAGCTGCCGAAGCCGTTCTCAACGCCATCCACCAGTTCGCGGCGCGACAAGCCCGTCAGGCTCGACAACAGGCGGTCGAACCGGAACTCGGCGCGGTGCTGGCCCACGAAGTCGAGCACCAGGCAACTCTCCTTGCCGGGGGCCAAACGCAGACCACGACCGATCTGTTGCTGGAACAGCACCGGGCTCTGAGTGGGGCGCAGCAGCAACAGCGTGTCCACCATCGGCAAGTCGATGCCTTCGTTGTAGAGATCCACCGTGACCAGCGCGCACAACTCACCGCTGGTTAAGCGCTGTGGTGCCCGGCGCCGTTCTTCTGATGCTGTAGTGCCGACCACGCAGGCCGCCGGCAGACCCGCGCGGTTGAGCCAATCGGTCATGAACTCGGCGTGCGCCACCGACACACAGAAAACGATGGCGCGCGACTGACGCGCATCGGAAGCCAAACGGCGCCATTCGTTGATGACCAGCTTGGCGCGCACGTGATTGCCGGTGACCAGGTTGTCCACCGCCTCGCGTTCGCCCGGCCTGTCCCATGGCACTTCCGAAAAGTCGGTGGCGTCGTCGCAGGCGTAGTACTCGAACGGTGCCAGCAGCTGCAGGTCCAGCGCGTGCCACAGCCGCAGCTCGACCGCCGGGCTGCCATCCGGCCGCGAATCGAAATAGGGTGCGATGGGTTGGCCGTCGCTGCGCTCGGGGGTCGCCGTCAGCCCGAGCAACACGCTGGGGCGAACTGCCTTGGCGAACGCGTCAAACCGATCGGCAGCCAAGCGGTGGCATTCGTCCACCACGACCGTGTGCCAGTGGTCGGCGCCGACGATGGTCACCAGGTCGCGGCTGGTCACGCTGTCGATGGTGGCGAACAGGTGGTCCCAGCGTTCGGGTTGGTGGCTCCCGGTGAGCAGATCGCCGAATTCGGGATCGCGCAGCACCTCGCGGTAGGTTCGCATGGCCTGGCGCAGGATTTCCTCTCGGTGGGCCACAAACAGCAGGCGAGGGCGCCCACCCTCGATGCGGCAGGTGTTCCGGTAGTCGAACGCGGCCACCACCGTCTTGCCGGTTCCGGTGGCCGCCACCAGGAGGTTCCGGGTTCGTCCGTGGGCGCGTTCGGTGCTCAGCTGCTCCAGCATTTCCAGCTGGTAGGTCTTGGGCTGGAGGTCGAAAAAGCTGATCGTGGCCGAGGGCTCGCCGCCAAACGACTCACGACCCAGCGCCGTAGCAAGGGCCTGCCGGTGTTCGACGTTGTCCGGGTCGTAGCGCTGGAATTCGCTGTCAGCCCACAACGTCTCGAAGTGGGCCACGGCGCGGGCAAACAGCGCCTCTTGCGCGCGCTGGGTCAGCTTGACCGTCCACTCCAGTCCGCCGGTCAGCGCGGCACCCGAGAGGTTGGCGCTGCCCACATACGCCGAACCAAAGCCGGTCTTGCGCTGGAACAACCACGCCTTGGCATGCAGGCGGGTGCGCCGGCCATCCAGTGATACGCGGACCTCACACCCCGGCAGCCGCGCGAGCTCGTCCAGCGCCCGCGCCTCGGTCGCACCCGTGTACGTGGTGGTTAGGATGCGCAGCCGGGTCTTGGGTTGTGCCAGCCCATCTTGCTGCGCACCCTTGGCAGTGATCTGCTGCAGCACATCCTGCAGCTTGCGCACGCCGGAGACGGTGATGAAGCTGACCAGGATGTCCACCTGATCGCTCGATGCCAGCTCGCGACGAATCTCCTGCAGCAACGACGGTGAGCCTTTGCCGGCCGTGAACAGCCAGGGAACGCCCAGTCCTATCTCCGGCGACATCGGAAACTGCTGGTCGCGCTGCACAGCCCTCAGGACCCGCAACGGCGGCGCCACCAGGTCCACCACTTCGCCAGCCGCAGAGGCACCGTCCGCGCTGCTTCCTGCGAGCCGCTGACGCAGCATCACCAGCAAACCATTCACCAGTTCGAGTTGTCGCTTCGCTTTCTCGGCCTCGTCGCCAGACACGTCATCGAGGATGGTCGAGAGCTGGCGGGTGATGACATCGGCCAGGAACTCGGCTGCACCACCTTTGAGCGCCGACACATCGACCCGTGACGGGTCGAGGTCCGCCAGCGATCGGACCAGTCCCTCGGTTAACAACAGGTCATAGAGGCCATCGGGCAATGCCATCGTTGTCCTTGAATCAGTTGATCGGGCGCGTGCCACGGCAGGTCGGATAGCCGGTGCAGCCCCAGAACTCATTGCCGGCGTTGGCGCCACGTTTGGCGGTGCGCCGAACCATGGGTTCCGCGCACAGAGGACAAACCAGTGCCTGGGCTGATGGAGCAGGGGAGTGATCCACCCGAACAGCAGGCTTCTGGGCAGGCGAGCGCTCGGTTTCCGCCTGGGCTTGCCGGAGCAGCCCGTGCAGCTTCGGCCCATCGACCAGCGTCACATTGCGACCGCTCGCAAAGCTGATGGCCTCATCGGTGAACCGCCCCGAGGTCACCACGAACCCGCCGGTGGCGCCCTTGGCGGCCATCACCCCGTACAGCTCGCGCACCACATCCACGCCGACTTTGTAGGCGCGCCACTGCTTGCATTGCACGAGAAACTTTTCGCCGCCGTTCTTGCCCGGCTTGGTGAGCACTAGGTCAACGCCACCGTCGGCACCACCGCCCCCGGTTTCCACCACCTGGTAGCCCTGCAGGCGAAATCCTTCCCCCACGAGCATTTCGAACTCGCGCCAGCTCATGCCGTCGAGCGCGTCGGTCGCCGTGCTCCTGGCTACATCAGCCACCAGGTTCTTTCGCTCACGCCGCCGCCAGGTAGAAGTGACTGCACCCAGCAAGCAAATGAAAGGCACGAAGTACTGACCAATAGTGGCCAGCGATTTCCAGATGGACTGCGTGACCATCGCGCCCATTTGTCCGGGCTGCGTGGGCGCCACCAGCGGTTGGGATGCGATGTTGTGAAGCGCGAAGTAGCTCCCCACCGCCAGCAGCACGCCAGCCCACCAGGGCAGCATCGCCACCAGTTCCAGCAGGTCGTCGGCCGTGCTGGTTTTCTTGCGTCTCGCCATTCTTGAGTTCCTCCCTTAATGACCTCGCTGCTTGGCAGCCATTTGCTGGCGTGCAGCCTATCCTGCCATCAATCCTATCCATCTCTCCTCTGTTCCAACTGACGGGGTCGGACTGTCCGACCCCTGACCACACGTGACTGTGAGTAGAGATCAGCCGGCAGTCCATGCAGGTGAGGACCGTCCGGAGAATTCACTGTTGATCAATCGCAGTCTGTCAAACCGTTTGACAACACTGTTCTATGACGGCTCTCGTCGAAAGCGAACTGAAGTCATCCCTGATGCCGTCCGAGTCCGAAGACCCGTGTGCAGCGATGGCTGACGGTGGGTGCTGCCAGGCGTACTCACGCTGACTGTCACGAAGCGACTGTTGGGCACGGCGACCGGCGCTGGCACGAATGGCGGCTATTTGAGGTGCTGCGGTCATAGGGCGTCCGCCAACCAGTTGGCGCCGCGCCGACCGCTTCCCCATCACCTGGACTGACGGTACCGCCCGAAGCTGACGTCCAAATCCTAACCACGAACCAGCCATACCAAACTCGGTAGATCTAGTTTGAAGCCTCAGAAACAAACACGCGGCGTATTCCTTCGGAAAGTTATAGTGGATGGAACTCGGATGAGCCCAGTGCACAAAGTCAGGACTGCGACATCGCTGACAGCACCTCGTAGGTCACTTCTGTGTTGGTCGCGGAGGTGATCTTGAACCGCGCACCCTGATAGCCGATCACCACATTGGGGGTGAATTCGTACTGCAGTTGCTGGGAGAACGCAGGACGTGCGGTGTTGTCGGAAAACTCCCTGTACATCAGGGTGATCTGGTTGCCCGAGCGCCCCGTGTACAGCAGCTCCCGCCGGAATTCCTTGCTGATTTCGTCAGTGCGTTGCTTCTTAACTGTGCATGTGGCGTCATCGACTCGCCGCACCTCAATTTCGGTGTCGTCAGGCCCGCGGTACAGAACCCACAACTGCCCTTCCTTGGTGAGTTTGTACATCGCCTTGATCGCATCGATGTCGTCGAGCTTGCCTTCGTCGTACGTCTGCAGGACAGTGGGCTGTTCACCGAAAAACCGGTCACCGTGTGAGTTGGTGAAGTCCACCATGAAGCTGCCGGGAGACAACAAGACTCGGTGTACGTCTCCCTCGGTTCCGTCGTCGTGACGATACTTCCACGCGACCGTAGGAGCACCATCAACCTGGACGGCTTCACGCAAGCCGAACTCACGTACAGATGCCATGGCGCTGCCGATTTGGGCCGTTGCCACTTCACCTACAGCAGGCGTGATCAAAGAGCCGCGCTCGGATGGCTGCGGGCTTAGCAGAAGCAATGCAGCTGTGCTGTACCGGTCGAATTCAAGGTTGGCCGAGCGTGGATAACGCGGGTATCGGTTCGCACACCCTGCCAGCAAGGTCACCGCCGAAGAAAGGGCGGCGAGCGCCACGGTACGTCTTTCCATCGCAAGTCCTCATGTTCTATATAAGAATCTAGTACAGCAGCAGCAAGAGGTCTGGCCTCGCGGTGGCATGACCTGCACCCCCTGGGTTTCAGCGCCCAAATAATAGCAAGCGAGTGAGATGACCCTGTACCCAACTCAGTACCGCTCAGGTGTGCAAGGAGCCCTGTGTGGCCAAAGTCATCGTGGGCTAGCAGCGCAACGAACCCACAGGCACGGTGAAACTGCCTGTTTTCAACACATTCACGCGCTTCGAATTGTTGAGTGGCTGCGCCGCTTAGGTACATTGGAGGAACGTCCGTAGTGTCCGGCAAGGGGCTCAACTGGTGGCAGGAAGACTCAACAACAGTCAGGGAACATGAATGAGCAACAACACAGATACCGGCCCGTTAGAGAACGACCTTTTCCGCGCCTGCGTTGAGGTCGCACAGACCATACTCGGCAGGAAAAGCTCACCCGATGTGATCGAAACCGTGGCCGGGCGCTATTACAGCATCGCCTGCGACCACCAAGACTACGTGCGCGGCCAGCGCGAGGGCGATGACGTGATCGCCAACGCTGTGCGCTATCTTGCCCACACTCAGGCCATCCCACCCATGGGGACGGATACGGCGTGGTTCATGAATTCCCTGGGCACGCTGCTGGAAGTGGCCGTGCCCAATTCGATGCCCGATAAAGACTCTGAACGATTCCTGGACCAACTTCAGGAAGGCATCCGGCAGTCGCGCAGCACTATCCCGGTCGAACGCAATGACTACGTGCTTGAGGACGATGATGTGAAGTGGATGAAGCACTTGGAATCTGCAGGCGTGGAATACGGAGCCGTGTCCGACCTGCTGGATCTGATGGAGCGGTTGTACCAGGGATTGCCGCTGGACCAGGACGGCCAACGCATGTTCCGCCTGGCCTCACTGGCGGCACCTTTTACACGGCACGCGCGAGAGGACTGAGTACCCATGTCCAGCGTGCTGATCATGGCGTTTGATGCCAGCGGAGCCATACGCTTCGTCGGCGATGTCCCAAGAGGGGCTGCGTGCGGGTGTTTCTGCCCCATGTGCAAGAGCCCGCTGGTGGCCAAACAGGGAAAAGAGAATGAATGGCACTTCTCACACGAGGCCTCACAGGAGCGCCCCGAGTGCGAAGCCGGTGCGGAGAACCTCGCCCGAAGCCTGGGCATCGAGTTTGCACGCGAGTTGGCTGAACGTGGGGCGCTGGTGTTGCCCGAATACAGGACGTCGGCCGGCGTTATCTCGGCGTGGCTGGACCGCTCACAACCCGTAGCGTGGAACGCTCAGATCGCAGGCCCTCTCGCATGGAGAGAGCATCCCCCGAAGTCCAGGGCGGTGGCCACCTGTGCGCTAGACACGGGTGCTGCCTTTGCGCTATTTGTTCAGGTGGGCGACGCGGGCGTGCCACAGATCGACGACCTGCCTGAAGACTGCGCGTACGGCTCACTGGTGGTCTCAGCCTCATGGCCACCAGGCACTCGCACGCGAGAAGACGCCATGGCCTTCCTCAAGCGGACGGTGAGCTTTCGCTGGGGGTATCACCCCGACACGCTGGGTCTTCGGGCCGCCGCACAAGCCGCCATAGAGGCCGAAGAGAGTGCCGTGCGACAGCGCTCCGAGGCCATGCAGCGCGAGCGCGCCAACGCAGCGGGGAGACGATGGGCTGAAATCGGCAAACGTCTGGAGCGACCTTACGATGCCCCCCCTGGGCTGCGTGATGTAGGCCTACAGGCATCCGCAGCGCCGAAACTCACAGCACCCCCCCCGCCCAGTGCAACCCGTTTCCCCGCCTATCCAGGCCACGCGCTGGGATGCAACTTCCAGTTCTTCCGGCTGGGGGCAGATGAGGCGTGGGTTTTTTATCCACTGGATGTCGCCTTCATCCACGAGCACGTGAAGATTGCCAACCCCGCACAGTCGCTGTCGACCAAGCTCTGGGCGATTGCGCCGATGGGCGGCCCCCGCGAAGGCTGGGATGAGTGCTTTCCGCCCAGCGTGGGCTCTGCCGATGACGAACACGGCATCTACTGGGTGCGCGACCACATCACGGCGGTGACCTTCCTCAGTCCCCGCTCCAAAGGGACCCACACGGCCAACGATCCAGCGGAGTTTTCGAACAAATAGCAAAGGAAACTTGCAAAGCGTCAAAACGACTAAATCAATGGAAGGACTCGGTAGGTGTCGCGCCAGATTTAGACATGACGCATTCACTGGTATCTGAAGATAGTGACTGGCTCATGTCGAGCCACCACGGCCCGCCGGACCCACATTCCAAAAAACCGCCAGCGTTTGCTGCCGTTGCTACCTACAAAGCGATCGAGTGGTTTTGGCCAGTTTGCGGTCGCCGGGGGCTCTGAAGCCCGCGTGGCTCGAACGACCGCCCTGGAGCGCCCTGCGATCATGCGCATGCCAAATCGGCAGCCTGCCTCTGGCGATCGCCGCGCTTCGCCAGATTCTGTTTGCATTCGACGGGGCGACGAGCACTCCGACTAGGGGCCCACCCGCTGGCCTCCAAGGGGATGCCGGCGACTACAGCACGCTGGGTCAGATATGACCCTTGCGGATCTGACGTCGACATCGCGGCGCGGGCGCAGAGCCTGCGTTGTGGTCAGGCGTAGACCCGCTGGATGCGGCGGTCCAGCTGCAACTCCCAGTACTTGCGATTGTTCAGCTCCAGCGGCGTCTGATGCTGCACCACTGACTGATGAGGGCTCAGCCTGGCACCATGCGCGGAGGCCCCTAGTCGGGCCTGATTTTTTCAGCGCAATCGCCGAGGTGGCTGGCTCAGAAGCCAGGACGGCGCCGCATCGCACGTGCGCTCTGACACCACAAAACGCCTCTCGGCCGAGCGCAAGAGCATGCCGTTAATGTCCGCCGGGGTGTACCGGTTCTGCGCGGCGATCAGGCTGTTGCCGCGCGATCCGACCAATACCACTCTCGGCGACATCGGCAGCAGCACCACACGCCTTCCTTCCAGGCGCGCCACCGAGTCGGGCAGGATGGCATCATCTGCGTCCATCGCAACCGGGGTCCACCGCACCCCTGAAAACCGCCCTGCATGTCGAACGAACTCCATACTCATTGACATGGCGACGGTGATACGCGCCAGCACCTGACTACCCAAGCCACCTGGGAACACTATGGGTACCGGCGAGCCGAGATTCCCCAACTCGATCTGCTCCAGCTGTTCCTGGGAGAACGGTTCGGAGACGTCCTCCAGGATCGAGGGCTCGTCGGGTCGAGGTCGCTGAGCCACGGTGTGACGCACGACCAGCATGGCGAAGTAAGCGGATATGTGGTCGTGCTGCTCGATCGGCAGGCCTTTTTTGACCCGATCAACCTGGATCTGGTAGTTGCGTTCATTGGCACCGAGTAAATCGACCTCCGTCTTCTGGTCCCAGAGACGCTGGACCGTGAAGGCATTGTCCAAGTCGGGCGTGGACCAGTCCCCAACTTTGCGATCAAAGACATTCAGCAGCTGATTCGCGCCCAGCCATTCCCTGAGATGCGCAATCGGTATCACGTGTTGGTTGGTCGTGATCCTATTGGGATTGCTCACCTTGCGGCCCTGGTCGTACTTGATGACGGGCTTTTCGTGAGGGCTGTGATTTTTTTTGTAGTTCACGATTCGTCGTCGGTACATGTGACCAATGCCTCACCATACCAAATCATCAACAGGTTCAAAAGGCGGTCGCTCTCCAATTTCTGCCAGCTCCATGCCGGGCCTCCAATCCTTCGGGCCAAGAAACAATGGACAGCAGCGCTGAGACAACGCAAGCAACAACCCCATCCTCGAGCTCCACATACGAAAAATGCGTCGAGCCGATGTGCCCCGAGGTCTCCTGCACGTTCGGCCCGATTTCCCGCAGGACCCCAGTGATGAGGGAGCTGACCAACAAGATCGATAGCTTCGTCAGCCAGTGCAACCAGAAATGAAAGCCGTTCACTTGGACGGCCACCGCCGATTCAATCCTCGAAAAGCTCGCTCGCCTGTGCGGACGAATTACCGGGACATAACACTAGGTCTGCTTCTTCTGCTTCTTCTGCTTCAGCTTCCACGCGCCAAGTTCTAACGAATTCTCCAGAACCAGCTGGTGCGTTGGTGGATGTGTGGCATCGAGCTCGTCGATGAGCCAGTGAGGCTCGGATGCGCCCAGCACCATACGGTAGACAGCACGACGTCGCTCCAGGCGGACTCGCAACGCCGACTCCCGACTGCCGGCACAGTGCAAGTACAGCTGCATCGCCGAAGCGCCTGCCGTGCACCACCATGGCGACATGCCGCCGGACTCATCGCCGACCTTGGCCTCTTTCTCGGCCTGGGCCGACATGGCCGCCCATGGGCTGCCCGTTGCCTCGTTCACGGCGGCCATGTCGACCGACTTGGCGAGTGCCCTTCGAATGGCCAGTCCGGCATAGCGATTTACCCGTCCTTCGCGCTGTTCCAGCTCGACGGGGCCAGGTGCCGGGTCCCAGTGCGCGACCGTCTTGCACCACGGATGGAAGTCGAGCCCTTCTTGGCCGACGGAGGTGGTGGTCAACACCATGGGCCAGAACGGAGTGTTGAAGGCATGCCGCACGACGTCGGGTCGAGGCGCCTCGTCCTTGCCCTCGTCTTTGGCTTGATGCAGGGGCAGCGCGACATTGCAACGCACGCGGGACCTGTTCTTTGCAGCCTTGGTCGATTCGTGCAGAACCGTCCGCCCACCGGACAAGGCCAGAGCGGCCTGCAACTCCAGCAGCCGCTTGGTCCAGGAGTGCGAGTTCGTCGCGGTCACGAACCAGAAGTGCTCATCCAGAACGTTCTCCAGATTGCCTTCGACAACCGCGGCGTGCAGCGCGTCCGAGAAGTCCTTGTGGTATCTCTTGGACCGCTGCAGCGTTGCTGCGAACCACGGCCGGTCCAGGTAGCGGCGCAAGCCGCTGATGGCCAGCCGCTGCAGCAGCTCTCGCGGCGTGCGCGGCTCCACCTTCTCCTTGCGTTTGCCTTTCTCAGCCTTGGGCTTCTGGTCCCAGTCGAGGGGCATCTCACCATCGCGCCAATGCCTCATGACCGCCCGAGCAAGGACCACGGCGGGCGAGCTCAGGGATAAGTCGACCAACGCGTGGAGTTCGGTTCTCGTAATCTCGGCCATCCTGTCTTTCGGCACGCGAGCCAGGAAGGCGTCGAACGCAGAGCCAACGACGCTTGGCGTGGATTTGTCTCCCTCTTCCGCCACGACTGCATCGACCCATGCCTGTCTCGCCGGTCCTGGCTTGCCCGCTTGATGCGCCGCAAGATGAACCAGCCAGGCCTCGATCGGAACCGGCCTACGCTTTGAAGACGGTTTGTAGACCACGCCGCGCTCGCGTAACGCCTTCTTGATCTGGACCAAAAGCGTCCTACGCGCGACGCCCACCGAATCTGGCACGCCCTCCTCTAGGGGATCAAGCCCCGCCAGGAACTCCGACACGAAGAAGAGACGGAACATCCCGGGACTGGCTCCACCGCTCTTGAATGTCGGTTTCGCGCCAGCGCGGTACTTCGGCTTCGCGCGGACCCCCTTGTGGTCGTACAGGTGTGCCTCGACGCTGTAGCTGACGACGGCCGACACGGCGCCAGGCACGGCGGCAAAGCGGCTGAAGACCAGCGCCTTGCCGTCGATCAGGCTATTGCCGTTGCCCGCGCTCCAGATACCAGCCAGCGGCCACCAGAGCGTGCTCGGTCGCACCCAGGGCGCCTTTAGCCGCTCTGGCGGCAATGCCTGAAGCAGACCTCGCGCCTTCGCATTGGTCCATTTCGGCAGTTGCCAGCTGTGCAGACCCTTGAACGTCAGTTCCGCCGGCGGCAACTTCTCGCGCCCAGCTTTCCAGTATTGGTAGCGATTGCCCAGCGTCTGGGCGGCCAGCGGCACGGAGTTCCACAGGGGCACTGCCCAGTGGGCGTAGGCCTTGCCACGTTCCCATTCCGCAAATGAGCGAAACGAGCGGATGTCTGCCGCCGTCAGCGGGATCGGCGGAGGCTCGCCGTGAAGCTCGGCGTCTGAGACCACCGGGCGCTCGGTGCGGCACATGACGATGCTCAGGTTGGTCACCAGATCCGCGAGCGCATCCTTGGCCGTCGCGGAGTCGGGCGCACCGCGGCGGATCTCGGACTCCCGCGTGCTAAAGGCGTCACGGATCGCCTGCATCGCAGCCCCGCGCTGCACCTTCGTTCTATTGCCCAGCAGGAACTCCAGCAGGTGGAAGAAGTCGTTGTCCGTGGCTAGGTCCTCAGGCTTGGTGCCCTCGACATGACGGACCTTCTTGGCGTTGACGACGGGGCGCAGCGCCTCATAGGGCGTTGCCGACAGCAGCAACAGCCGCCCGGTTCCCTTGGCGGTCAGGATGTTGCGGATGCTTGCCTCGGCGCTGTCGCGCGCCGTGGCGGTATCGGTCATGAGGTCTCGGAATCGCTGGAACTCGTCGAAGATGACGAGGCCAGGCTCGAGCTCTCCCAGCGCCGCCGCTGCCAGGCTGTTGCGGCACCAGCCGGTGACGTCGAGTCGCATGCCCGCCGCGTTGACATCGACGATGGCTTTGAGCGCGAGATGACTCTTGACCGGATCCTGCGCCTTCATGCATCCGCGCATCGCGGTGCAGAACCGATCAAAGAATCTGGCAAACGACCCATCGACAGGTTGAATCTTATTCTTGACCTGGTTCTTGTGGTCCTTGAGCAGGGTTTCAAAGTTGCCCGCACCCCAGGAGAGAGTGTTCCGCAGCCAGGGAAGATCGAAGCCAGCCTCATGCTCCAGCAGCGCACAGGCGAAGGCACGCTCCTGAACCCGCCCCTTGTGGCGACGCTTGTCGCCCGAGAACGCCGTCCCGGGTGTCAGCGAGTAGATGCACAGACGCTCATGTGACGGCGCGTCGGTCAGCGGCAGCAGGCCGGGGCGATCCGCGGACGCCCGTGCGCTCGGTCGCTCTTCATACGGCAGATCGCCCAGGAGCTGATCGACATTTTGGCCAGCGATCGGCTGGTTCGCACACACGTACAGGACGGTCAGCTTGTTCTTCTCGGACAGCTTTGACAGCACCTGTCTCGCCACCATCGTCTTGCCCAGACCGGGCTCGTCGGCCACGAGGAATCGGCGCGTGCCGCTTCCTTTGAATGCGCGCACGACCGCCTCGACCGTGGCGTCCTGAAACGGCTTGGGTTTCATGGCTTGACCAGCTCCTGCTCGATGGCATCCCAACTTGTCAGGAAGGCCTTCAACTGCTGGATCGCCTTCTCCTCCTTCTTGGACGTCGCCTCGCACCTGCGCGCAATCTCGACAATTCGCTTCGTCTCGCTCAGCGACTCCTTGTCGCGCACCCAGCTGCTCAGCACCGCTTCGATTCCCAGCAGCGCGATGGTCTGAACTGATGCGCCAGTCATGTGCGGCTTGTTCCACGGCCGCCGGAGTCCACCGCCGTTGCCTCCGGCCGTCAGGCTGTCGTTGAGCAGCGAGATCACGCCATCGATACCTAGGTAGGCATGGAGCAATGGCACATCACGGGCGTCCCTGGACAGGCCCGGGACGAAGGGGGCGTGCTGCAGCCACTCTGAGCTCAGGTCTCCCATCACGAGTTCCATGCGCAAGAGATCGCCGTTGTCATGGGCCGGGGCATCAGGAAGCTTCAGGCTCGTGACGCCGGCGTCCCATGGCAGCAGTGCGTCGCCGATGCGCCCAATTCGAAGGCAAGCACCCGCAGGCAGATGCAGCGGCGACTGAAGGGTCACGACTGCGACGCTGCCGTGCAGCGCCTGAGTGGCGACGAAGTCGACGACCAATGCGTTGCGGGCGTCGTCGAACTCCCTTTGCAGGCGCAGTTCGTCGTCTGGGGTGGCTTCCTCTTCTCTGAGCTCGTATTCGGAGCAGAAGTCGTCGAAGGCTTTCAGGCCGCTCCTCAGTTGCTTGCTGTAGTCACCGCCAGGCAGCGCCACCGAGACGGTTGCCAGCACTTCAGCGTTCTCCTTCCATCCACGCTTTGTGAGGTTCGTGCTTCCCAGCCTCAGCTCACCGCGCTTGGGCGTTTCGATCCAAACGAACTTCGCGTGCAGCCCGCGGCTTTCGGCGGCATCTGCGCCGGCGTCTGCCCCTTCATTGGCGGGCTCGTCGATTTCCTCGCGCTGATCGTCCTGGCTCGACTCGGGGAGCGACCTCAGGTTGTATCGGGCGAGGGCAGGCCGATGCTTCTTCGCCATCTCCGACAGACACGCCATCGTCGAGATCAGCCGGGGTTTCTTCGATGGGTCTGTGGCCGGCGGCAGAAGCCTCAGGAGGTTGCTAACGCCCCATTCATCGAGGAATGGCGAGACAGCCAAGACGCTGCGCGCGTTTGCAGGCACCGGATCCAGGTCACGCTTCAAGTCTCCATGCGTGAACAGCGCCAGCTTGTCGATTCGCAAGCCGGCAGGGACTTGCCATCGGACTGTGCCCAGCTCCGGGAGGGCATCCAGCCATTGGGCTTCAACGCGCGCCTGTTGAGCGAGCCGGCGGGTGATCGAATCGACGTCGGCCAGTTCATCGCCTTTGCCGTCAACTTCGCCCGTGAGCGAGAGCGCCATATCCCACGACTCGTCTTTCGTGAAATTCCGGCTGCCGATCCACAGGCGCCAGATCGGCTTGGCTTTCGCGCTGCAGCGATTCACGCAACGGACGACGCACACCTTGGGATGCCATGACGCTTTGCGCTCGTCGTACTTCACGGGCACGACGAACCTGTCGAGCATGTTCAGGATCGGGCTTGCGCTCCTCGGGCCGATAAGGCGGCCATGCTGCACAAGGAAGTGCACCCGGTCCTTCAACCTCTCCAGCGCGCGTGCGAGCGCGAGGTCTGAGGAACCTTTGCCTTCGGCCGTGCCCTGGCGGACCATCGCCGCCAGCATCGCGACGAGAACAGCGCACTGACCGGAGTAGGCCGAGCAAAGCGCGCGGTCGACGATGTAGCCGGTGGGAGGTGTCAGGACATCCAACAGCGACGACGTGGGAAGGTGCTTGGCCTGCTTATCGTCTTCGTCGCTTGCCATCGATGCTTGGTCGGGGCTACTCATGGAGGTCCCGGATCAGGCGGCTCACGCTGGGCCAGCGGAAATGGAGCCGGCCTGCTGTGCTGGCACGCTCGCCGGATCGCGCCCACCGTCGCAGCTGCTGGCTGGCGCTGGCTTTGCCGCTGAGACGTGCTCTGCCCTGTTTGCGGTCGCGCTCCAGGTCTGCGTAGAGCTTTCTGACGGGAGGCTTCGGCAGCGCTGCAGACGTCGCGAGCCAAGCCTGTGTGGCTTCGAGAAGCGCGTACAGCTTGTTGTGCTCCAGCCCCAACCGTTGCGAGACCAGCTTCCCAAGGTCGGCTTTCATCGCTTCGGCGCCCCAATCGGTGCGGCACTTGATCAGGTGATCGCGATGCACTCGGCTGGTGAGGAACTTCTGGTCGGCACAGGCCTGCTCGACGAAGGCGAGATACACCGCCCGGACGATGCCGCCCAGCGCGGAGATGTAGCGGGCCAGGTCGATGAGATCCTCATCCTCTTTCGGAACGCAGGCGCAGACGGCCGCGTCATCCCACAGTTCGGTCTTCTCCAACGGCCTCACCGTATTGCGGGCCAGCGCCGCCAGAAATGACTCGCGCGGCGTCTCGTCTTCCAACGTCGGCGCTTTGATCGATCCCAGACGGTTGCGGAGGTATTGCCTTTCATGGGCCGGCAGCTTGAAGGTCACACCCTTGGGATCTTCAAGCAGCGCAGGAGGCTGCGGAGGCAGGTCTTGAAAGTAGGTGGTCCCGGTGGACAAGGACTGCCCATCGAGATCGACCGCAGACCCGGCCTTGCGCTCCGATCCCAATTCATCGAGGACGGACTCGCGCGAGGGAGCTGCGTGCCTGTGGTCGCGTCCGAGGACGCCCCATGTGGTCAGCGCTGACCAGTATGAGAACGAGGCCGGCTGGGCAGCAGGCTTGCCTTTCTCGTACACGCGCGATCCGATGATGCCGGTGTCGTCCTCACTGGCCGCCTTGTTGGTCAGCCCCAGCTTGAGCCTCCCGGTCAGCTCGAACTCCAGCTGCTCCAGCTTCTTGACCGGGTTGGCAGCTTTGGCTGCGGTCTGCATCAGCCAAGGCACGAACAACGCGTACCTCAGGCGGGTGTGCAGTACCGACGTGCCGGGAAACAGCCGGTCAGCGAATGCCTGGTGGATGGAGAGCAAACCCAGCTCGTCGACGACGCCGCGCTGCCGATCATTCAGCAGCGCCTCGGCCTTAGCGACCTCTGCCCGGGAGATCAGGACCCAACCGACGGCAGGCTGCTTGGCCTTGGGTGCCGACAGTCGAGCTCGTGCATTGGATTGTTTGGATGAAACCGGGACCACCAAGCGCCTCCCAACAGCTTGTCAACTCTCTCTGATTAGAACCGAGGTGCCCAGCGTCCGTTAAATTCTGTGGATTCAACTGGTCGATGCGGTCGTTTCTCAGCAGGCGTGTGGGAGACGGCTCCCAGCCTGATGCTGAAGTCCTCCGCACTTCTGCTCCGCAACGGTTACGGTTATTGAACCAGCCAAGTCCACCGACCAATTCATGACACCACTTGGCCGCTCGCGCGATAAGCGCGATCTCGGCGCCTTCGACGTGCCGAGGCTTGGCGCTCCAGCGCGAGAAGGTCAGGTATTGCTCGAGAAAGGGCTTGAAACTTGAGCCCTGACTCTGAGCCTCGCGTGACCCAGAGCCTGCGAACCTGATCTCTGCGGGGTTCGGCCGTTCATACCTTGGCGAGGAAGGCCGCCGCATCACCCGCTTCACACTTCCAGTCTGCGAAGACCCCGACTAGATTGCATTCCACGCAGCGGCAAGCGATGTAATACCAACGCACGTCATGTGTGCCCTCGTACACGGAGACGCCGGACATCAGCTCAAACACCTCGTTTTCACACACGCACTCGTGCGCCTCGGGCACGGCTTCTTCAACGTATTCCGCACTGTCGCCCATCAGGTGTTCCTGCCCGCAGTCGGTGCAGGTGCGGATTGCCACGCCGGCTTCTTCATCGGTCTGCAGCGCGAAGTTCCGGCACCCGCAGTCGCATTTGGACGCGGCAAACCGGACGGCCTCATGGCGATTCGCAACGCTGTAACTGCGCAGCTCGGCTTGGGTGTCGCCCGACGTCGTCCCGTACCAGAACTCGCCCTTCTTCGTCAGTGCCATTGATGCTGCTCCATTCTTCAAGGTGGGATTCCCGGCAGGCCCGACGCCAAGCTCGCCCCGATCATCTGGATTTTGCCTGGAGGCCCGGCGAATCCTCGTCAAGGGCCCTGGTCGGGGTGGTCGCCTGGAGCCGAGACGCATTGGCGACCTGCAGATGTGCAGCGGGTCCGGCCACTGGTGGCCGTGTCCGCAGGGTCCGGTCTTGACCACGTCGCTGTCATCCAGACGGCAGCAATGTCAATGACTCGATGACTGGTCATGGACGCAATGCTGAAGTTGGAGAAGTGGGAGGCTTGGTCAGACTTAAAACTTCCCATACCGACTTTCGGTTACTCTGCGACGCAGCTATCGATTGGCGCAAAGCAAAAGGCTCCACCGAGACATCGAATATTCGAACGAGGAACGCAACGGGAGCGAAAGAGAATGAAAGTCGTCAGCCTAAAGATATTGAACTTCCGCGGCATCAAGAGCGCAGTGCTGAAGTTTGACGGTCACTGCCTCATCGTCGGTCCCAACAACGTCGGCAAGAGCACTATCTGCGAAGCCCTTGACTTGGTCCTCGGGCCGGACCGCATTTCCAGATTCCCGCCGGTCGAGGAGTTCGACTTTCACAACGCTCTGTACCTTACACCAGCGGCCGCAGAAGGAGACGAACCAACGGCTGTGCCGATCCACATCGAGGTCGTGCTTACCGATATCAACGCCGAAGTTGAGAACCGTTGCGGGCAGCACTTGGAGTTCTGGAATACCGTTGAGACCAGGCTGCTCAACGAGGGTGAGGTAGACGAGGCCAACCCTCCCATAGTTGTGACCTGCCTCAGGCTGGAGACCAAGGCGGTATATAACGCGGAGGAGGACGAGTTTGAGGCCCAGACCTTCTATTCGCGCAGCCCGGGCGCTGAACTAGGCGAACTTGACAAGGTCAGCAAAGACGTGAAGCGCATGTTTGGCTTCCTTTACCTTAGGGCGGTTCGGACTGGCTCGAGGGCACTGAGCCTAGAACGGGGCTCATTGCTCGATG
>Ga0209343_10003444_pt1 | contig 19929 bp, 18 predicted proteins | sample RifCSPlowO2_02_FD_184026 | JGI IMG/M metagenome (GOLD analysis project Ga0209343, IMG submission 184026) | Groundwater microbial communities from Rifle, Colorado - Rifle CSP2_plank lowO2_0.2 (SPAdes) (version 2) | ecosystem: Environmental > Aquatic > Deep subsurface > Groundwater | place... | reverse complement strand
CCCGCCTCCCCGAACGCCTTCAGCAGCGCTGAATCCTCGAACTCGCCAGCTACCTTTGGGTGTAAATCCTCGGCCTCGAACCATTGTTCGAGCGCACGCCGTAACGCGGTGTTGAAGGTGGGGAGCAGCGTCGGGGCCCCGTTCAGTGAACGGGGGAACCGCCGCCGCAGCCGGCGTGCCAGCGGGGAACCCGCGAAGAACGTCGTGCCGGATTCGCCCAACAGGTGATTGAAGACCTTCACCCGGACGTGCGGGGCCGCCGGCGTGTCGCTGATCACGACGTCCAGCGTGTGTGTGGCCAGCTGGGCGATGAGTTGGTCGGGATGGCCTTCGCAGCACGTGATCTGAACGGCCTCAGTGCCCTCGGTGACCGGACGAAGCAAGCGGTAGACCACCAGCTTCGGCACCGCGTTGGCCACGCCCACCGTCAGCTGAGGCGCCCGGCCCGACGGCCGTCCCTTCAGTGTCTCGAGAAGCTCGCGGCCGACGGTGAAGATCTCGTCCGCGTACCGGTCCACGACACGGCCGACGTCGGTGAGCACGAGCGTGCGGCCTTTCCGCTGGAACAGGCGTTCGCCGAGCGCGTCCTCCAGCATCTTCACCTGCGCGCTGATGGTCGGCTGCGACAGCCGCAGCTTCTCGGCGGCCTTCGAGACTCCACCTTCGCGCACGACGGTCCAGAAGTAGAGCAGGTGATGGTAGTTGAGCCAGTCCATGCAGTGTCATCAAATAGTAAAACTCTATGTAATATATGACAAGTTTCTATTTGTCTATACATTCGGCGCGCCGTACGCTTGACCCATCCAGCGCGCTGCGTCCGCTGGTTGAGGAGGGTATCGAGGTGCTCAGCAGGAGGTTCTTGGACTCGGTCTTGGACTCGGGCATGTTCGTGATCGGCGGCGGGTTGCTCGTCGTGCTCGTGGGCACCATTCTCGCACTCGCCCCCGTGGCAATTGGGCGGTGGTTCTGAAGACGTCCAAGGTGGCATCGCGCGAAATAGACGGTGAGACCTCGTATCGTCGACGTGTCGGCGCGTCGGGAGGAAGCCATGGGCGCCTGGGGACTCGTTGCTGATATCGCTGGGCCGGTGGCGGCGGGTGCGCTGCTCGTTGTCCTGGTCTGGGCGGCGACCGAGCGCGGCCGGATGCACCACCTGACCGCTCCCCGTCGCGGGCTGGGGAAGGACGCCGCGGCCTTCCTGGCACGCGGGTTCGATCGGCCGGGGCGCTTCCGTCTTCGCCGGGCGGGGCGCCACGCGGGGCGGCCCACCTGGCGGCGTGCGCCGTCGTAGAGCGGGCGTCCCGGGTTCCGGACGTTCGCCCCAAAGGAGACCGCTGTGACCGTCATCTCGGCCCCGGACGCACGTACGGCGACCATGGATTTCCAGGAGTCTCGATCGGAACACGCGGTGGGCTGGCACACCCTCTCCGTGGACGAGGCCCTGGACATGCTGCGCACTTCCGCGAGTGGACTCGCGAGCGCTGAGGTCGCACGACGCCTGCACCGGTACGGGCCGAACGAGCTCCAAGCCGTGACACGCGCGTCCGCCTGGCACACGTTCGCGGCGCAGTTCAAGAACGTGCTGATCGTCATCCTGCTCAGCGCGACGTTCGTCTCGGGACTGCTCGGCCACACCCTCGAAGCGGTGGTCATCACGGTCATCGTGCTGTTCGCAGTGCTGCTGGGCTTCATTCAGGAGCACCGGGCGGAACGAGCGATCGAGGCCTTGCGGAGCATGGCCGCCCCCACCGCACGCGTTCTGCGCGACGCCCTCGAAAGCGTCGTGCCGGCGCGGGAGCTGGTGCCAGGGGACGTCGTGCTCCTCCGCGCTGGCGACCGGATCCCCGCTGACGCTCGCCTGATTCACGCCGTCAACCTGGCCATCGATGAGGCCGCGCTCACGGGGGAGTCGACGGCGGTCGAGAAGATGACGGCGCGTCTCGATGGCGGACGTTCGTCACTTGGCGACCGGACGAACATGACCTATGCGGGCACGCTCGTCGCCCACGGTCGCGGCCAGGCGCTGGTCGTGTCGACCGGTATGTCAACCGAGTTTGGCCGTATCGCCCGGATGGTGCAGACGGTCGAAGCCGGCCGCACGCCGCTGCAAGAGAACCTCGACCGTCTGGGCGGCACGCTGGGCAAGGCCGCCCTGGTCGTCGTGGCGCTCGTCATCACGCTTGGCCTCTGGCGGGGCTTGCCGCCCGTCGAGATGTTCATGTTCGGCATCGCGCTCGCCGTCGCCGTGGTACCGGAGGCCTTGCCCGCTGTCGTGACAATTTCGCTGGCGATCGGCCTTCGACGGATGGTCAAACGCCACGCGCTCGTCCGGCGTCTGCCGGTCGTGGAGACGCTCGGCAGCACGTCGGTCATCTGCACCGACAAGACGGGTACGGTCACCAGGAACGAGATGACCGTCCGGCACGTGTTCGCCGGCGGACAGGTCATGGAGGTGTCGGGCGCGGGATATGAGCCCGACGGCCACGTCTTGGACGCAGGCCGCAGAGTCGAGCCACCGCCCGCTGTACGTGAGCTGCTGCGCGCGGGCGCGCTGGCGTCGGATGCGCGGCTCGTCACGCGCGACGGACGGCGGCAGGTCGAGGGGGATCCCACGGAAGGCGCGCTCGTCGTGGCGGCTGCCAAAGTTGGGCTCAATCTTCTCGATCTCAACGAACAGGAGCCGCGCACCGGGGAGATTGCGTTTACCTCCGAACGCAGGCGAATGACCACGCTTCACGCCACGGGCACGAGCGTCACCGCGTACTCAAAGGGGGCCGCCGATCAGGTGTTGGCCAGTTGCGCCAGGCAGCTGACATCTGGCGAAGAGGTGCCACTCTCCACGGCCGATCGCGAGCGGATTCACCGCGTCGAGCGGCACCTGGCCAGCGAAGGCCTTCGCGTCCTCGCCATTGCGAGGAAATCCGGCGCCTCCATCGAGGACGCCGAACATGAGATGACGCTGCTCGGCCTCGTCGCGATGATGGATCCCCCCCGGACCGAAGCGAAGGCGGCGGTGGGGACCTGCGCCGCCGCGGGCATCGTTCCGGTGATGATCACGGGCGATCATCCGCTCACGGCACTTACGGTTGCCAGAGAAGTCGGCATCCTGGGAAGCCGGCGCGTGGTGACGGGGCTGGACCTCGACCAAATGACCGATCAGCAGCTCGAACGCGACGTTGCCGACATCGCCGTGTACGCGCGTGTGTCGCCGGCCCACAAGCTCCGCGTGGTGGCGGCGTGGCAGCAACGGGGCGAGGTCGTCGCCATGACGGGAGACGGCGTCAATGATGCGCCAGCGCTCAAGAAAGCCGACGTCGGCGTCGCGATGGGCATCGTCGGAACCGATGTGAGTAAGGAAGCCGCCGGCATGACCCTGCTCGACGACAACTTTGCCACGATCGTCGCGGCGATCGAGGAGGGGCGCATCGTTTTCGGAAACATCAAGAAGTTCCTGATGTACCTGCTGTCGTGCAACGTCGGGGAGATCGTGCTCCTGGCCGGTGCGGTGCTGGCGGGGTTTCCGTTGCCGCTCAGCGCCGTCCAGATTCTCTACGTGAACCTGGCGACGGATGGGCTGCCGGCGCTGGCGCTTGCGGTCGACCCGCCAGAGCCTGATTTGATGCGGCGGAAACCGAGAAATCCGCGGGTCGGGGTCTTCTCCCGGCCGGTCGTGACCATGTTGCTCGCCGGAGGGTTGTGGGCGGGGCTGGTCAACATGAGCCTGTTCGTGTGGCTCCTGCAAACGGGCCGGCCGCTCCAGCAGGTGATGGCGATGACGTTCGTGTCGCTCGTGCTGATCCAGTTCTTCAATGCCTACAACTGCCGATCCGATCGGCTGTCGGCGGTGCGCCGGCCGTTCGCGAACTGGTGGCTCAACCTGGCGATCGCGTGGGAGATACTCATGCTGGGCGTCATCATTTACGTGCCCTTCTTCCAGCGATCGTTCGGGACGTTCAGCTTGACACCGGCCGACTGGGCGCTGACAACGGCGCTGGCGGCTTCGATCGTCCCCGTGATCGAAGCGGTCAAGTGGATGACCCGGCGTGGGTGGCTCGGGGAGCTCGTCTGAACGACCCCGAGGGAGAGGCGCATGCCGAAGCAGCTCGTGGAAGGCCTTCGGCGGTTCCGCCGGGAGTCCTTCCCCCGGTTTCGCGATCACTACCAGCGATTGGTGGCGGAAGGCCAGCGGCCCAGCAGGCTGTTCCTGGGCTGCGCGGACTCCCGGGTCGTCCCCGACCTGCTGACGAGCGCGCTTCCCGGAGATCTCTTCGTGATCCGCAACGTGGGTAACCTCGTCCCCCCATTCGAGCCGGACGCGGGGTTCCACGGCACCTCGGCGGGGATCGAATTCGCGACCCTGATGCTCGGCGTGAAGGACATCGTCGTCTGCGGCCACAGCCACTGCGGCGCGATCGACGAACCTTCGGCGGACCGAGATGAGGTCGGTCGCGCTGCAGCTCGAGCGGCTCATGAGTTTTCCGTCGGTGCGCGCGCGGGTCGAGCGCGGCGAGCTGGGCCTGCACGGCTGGTACTACGTGATCGAGGAGGGCCAGGTCCTCGGCCTCGAGACGGACAGCGGAGAATTCCGACCCCTGTCGTAGGGGAGCCCGAGCTGGCGCTTTTCGCCTGAGGGCGTCACGAGAGCGCGGGTCAGTGGGCGCCAACCCGCGAGGGAAGCACTCGCCACGCTTGGCGGCGTGCGGGTGGCGGGTGCGTGTCGCGCGCGGCGCCAGTTCGTCCTGACCGGATAGTGTGGGATACTGACGCCCTTCCGGGGCACTGGCTATGAGGATCTCGCGTTCAGAGATTACCGAACAGAAGCTGTACCTGAACCGGCGCGAGTTCTTCCGCGCCGCGACCGCGACGGCGGTCACGGCGGCGGCTGCGATGGGCCCCACGCAAGGGATTCTCGCCGCAGGTCGTCCGGCTGCGCACGGGCAGAAGTTCGTCGGTGTGCGCACGAGCCGTTTCAGCACCGGGCAAACGCCGACGCCGTGGGACGCGATCACGTCGTACAACAACTTCTACGAATTCGCCGGCAGCGACGACAAGGATCTCCCCTCGCAGCTGGCTCCCGCCAACCTCGTCACCAGACCGTGGACGATTACCGTCGAAGGGGAGTGCGCCGGGGCGCGGGAATACCCGCTCGAACAGGTGCTCGACGGGCAGACGCTCGAAGAACGCGTCTACCGCCATCGGTGCGTCGAAGGATGGTCGATGGTCATTCCGTGGGTCGGGTTTCCGCTGGCGGACTTCATCAAGACGTGTCGGCCCACCGGGAAGGCCAGATACGTGGCGTTCGACAGTCATTACGATCCGCGCCAGATGCCGATGAGCCTGCGTCTGCCGTTCGACTGGCCGTACACCGAAGGACTGCGCATGGACGAGGCGATGCATCCGCTGGCAATCTTGGCCGTCGGTCTCTACCGCGAACCGTTGCCGCACCAGGACGGCGCGCCGATTCGTCTGGTCGTCCCGTGGAAATACGGCTTCAAGAGCATCAAATCGATCGTGCGAATCAGCTTCGTCGAGAGCCAGCCCGTGGGCACGTATCAAAAGGTCGATCCGGATTCCTACGGCTTTTATTCCAACGTCAATCCGGCCGTCGACCACCCGCGATGGAGCCAGGCCACCGAGCGCCGAATCGGCGAGTTCTTCAAGCGCAAGACGCTGAAGTTCAACGGGTACGGCAGCGAGGTCGGAACGCTGTACGCGGGAATGGATCTGAAGAGTAACTTCTAATCCCGTCGCTTTGGAGGCTGGATATGGTGCGTGCCCGTATGCTTCTCGTCGGTGCGGTCCTGATGCCGTCCGTCCTCTTCGGGCAGACCCCGGCCAGCGCGCCGCCTGATAGCGTCTTCTACGCCGTCTCCTATGTCGAGACCAGGGCCCCGGCGACCACGGCCGCGCGCGCGGCGCTCGAGCAGTACCGCGACGCGAGCCGGCAGCAGGACGGCCTCGTGCGCGTCGAGTGCTTCGAGCAAATCGGCCGGCCCGGCCATTTCGCTGTCGTCGAGACGTGGCGCGATCAGAAGGCGTTTGACGCGCGCGACGCCGCCGCGCAGAAGCAGCTCCTGGGGGCGCTCCAGCCGATCCGCGTGAGCGACTACGACCAGCGCCCGTACAAGACGCTGACGACGGCTCCCGGGTCCGCCTCCGCGGGCGGCCGCCAGGCCGTGTACGTCGTCGCGCATGTGGACGTCACGCAGAGCCCGCAGGTGCCTCTGATGCTCAGGCGCCTGGCGGAGGCCAGTCGGCAGGAAGCCGGCAACCTCCGGTTCGACGTCCTGCAACACATGACGCGCGCCAATCACTTCACCGTGATTGAAGGCTGGCGGAGCCAGGAGGCGCTCGACTCGCACGCGGCCGCCGCGCACACCCGCCAGTATCGCGACGAGCTGCAGCCGATGACCGGCAGCCCGCTCGACGAGCGCGTGTACACGCCCGTCGAGTGACTACCGTCCCGGACGAAGACCTCGGCCGTCGTCTCGACCGTTGATTCTCAACTGGAGCCGGCGCGCGGACTTGAGCCGCGGACCTGCTGATTGCGAATCACCGCAAGCCGTGTCGGGCGGCATCCGCCAGCGTCTGGGCGTCGCGAATGCTGAGTGCTCTCTGACCGAACGAATCCCTGGCGGGTGGGACGAAGCCTCTCTGAATCGTCCTCGTACGTCGTGAACGGCTCGGTCACAACCGGGATTTGGTCAGCCCTGTCTGCGCACCGCCGCCCCAGCCAGCCAATGCGAGGATACCGTCCATGCCAACGGCGAGCTCCGATGCGATTGTGCCATCGGCATCGATCAGCAACGCCGTCGGCATCGGGCCCGCCCGGAATTTCGAGGCCACCGAGGATTCGGAGTCGATCAGGACGGTCGATTGAAAACCAAGCACGCGCGTCGCCTCGACGGTTCCCGTCGAAACGACGATCAGGTCCGGCGTGCCTGTCGGCTGGTCGCGTTCCCTGCGCTTCAGCTCCGCCAGTAGCTCGCCGCAAGAAGCACACGCGGGATTCCATAGCAGGACGAGCATCCGGCGACCGGTGAAATCCGACAAGGCAATCGTCCGTCCGCTCGCGTCTGGGAGACGAACGACCGGCGCCGCTGCGCCGATCGGCAATCCCCAGACAGCCGTCATCGGGCCGGGGCCGTCGTGGCCGTTTTCCCGGGCCGCGCCACTGCCGCTGGAGCCGTTTGCGATACGAGCGACGAGATCCGCAATCGCCTCAGGCCCGAGGACGACGTGACTGCCGATCGCGGCGTCCGGACGGATCAGCACAGCCGCTGGAGTCCCTCCCACTCTGTAGGCATCAGCCACTTCGGCGCCCTCTTGTAACAGCACGTCGGTGAGCCCGTGTTCGTCGGCCGGGAGACGATTCGCCTGATCCGAGCCACGGCTGACGACGGCAATCCGCATCTTGCTGCCGTGCGTCCGTTGCCAGCGCCCAACGTCAGGCCACAGCGCAGCGCACGGACGGCAGTCGGGATCGGCGAAGATCAGCAGGACCGGCTTGTGCGCTTCGCGAATCGAATCGAGTCCGACAGCCGGGGGGCCCGCCAGGGCACGCAGCGTGAACGGGGGTGCCGGCGCGCCGAGAGGCAACCCATACGGCGAGCGGACCGGCACACCGGGGTCGAACGTTTCGCCCAGTCGTCGCTCAAGTGCATCCATGCGCAACAGCAGACGGCCGTGCTGCTGGAGGATATGAAACAGCAACCACGCCTCGCCGACGAGCGCCGCGAAGCAGACCAGCGTCACTGTTCCGGCTCGCGGTCCGTTCGTGAGCGTCAGCCAGGTCACGACGCTATTCCCGCTGTTGCCGCGGCCCGCCCAGACGATCAGCCCGGCGCACAGCGCCAAGGCGGCGTTGCGCGCGAGCGTCGACCATCCAGTCGGGCGTGAATGGACCTGTCCGAAACACCGGCAGTCAGGTGTCCGTCCCTGCGCGAGATTGACCGTGATAGCACCGATGAACCCGAGGAGCAGCACGAGGGCGCCGAGGCCGCCCCACCAGGCGGAACCGACCGGTACGAGGACGACAGCAACCGCAAGCTCGGAAAGCGGAAGAAGAGTCCCAAGTGGCTGCGCGAGCCAGGACGGGGCGCCGAAGCCCGTGATCGCCGCGCGAGAACTTCTCAGATCGACGAGCTTTGCGGTTCCCGCTGCAGCAAAAACAGCGGCCAGCAGCATCCTCGCAGGAAGCAGTAGGACATCCATCAGATCGGCCGGGGAGTAGCCTTATACACTATGTCGGCAGGGCGCAATCGGATTCTTCGCCACCTGCGGACGCGCATATGGCGGCTCGCTTCCGGTCCCACCGCGCGGATTGAAAGAAGTTGAGGTTGCCAAAACGCCTCCGGAATTGTAACGTTACTGGCAATGTCCAAGCCGGGGTCCCCACAAGAGCGGTTGCTCGATAACCTGTCGCGGGGGCTGGCGACGGCGACATCGCGCCGAGAGGCGTTACGCCTTGTTCTTGGCGCGCTGTTCGGAGGGGCGACGACATTCGCATGTGGCAGTCCCGCGGAGCCTTCCTGCGCCGGATGCCGGGGAACGGATGGCAAGTGTTACACCTGCCAAAGTCCCTTTGTTTGCACGACCAACCCCGGTAGGGCGAATTGCAGCAATCCAACGGCCGGCGGTGTGTACTGCTGCGCCACGGGACCCCAATCGGCCGAGGCGTTCTGCTCGGCGCTTCCAACCGTCGGTTTCGGGAACTTGTTTTACTGCGCGACCTCTCAGGCGAATCTACAGGGGGCGCTGCCGAACGGCTGGCTTGGCTACTGTATGACGGCCGACACCAATTCGATCGGGCTCGTCGGTTATTCCGCCACCACCTCTAACGGAGGTGCCTTTCCGGTGACCTCCTTCTCGAACGCTCAGGATCGCTGCAACTTGCTGAACTCCGCGGGACCCCGGCAATGCAATAGCATCATCCGGTGCACCCGGCAGTAAGCGAATGAGCGCAGCCTGCCGCGGCAGGCGAGCGGGCCCGACCGTTTTCAGCCTGTCTGCGGTCAGGGTTTTGGCGGCGTGACGCTCATCACTCTCAATCCCAGGTAGTCAACTCATCAGTTAGTACTGGAGCCGCGCGCGGACTTGAACCGCGGACCTGCTGGTTACGAATCAGCTTGGACCCGCAATCTGCGGTGATCGCGTGCGCTCGGATCCGTCCACCGAGTTCGGCGCGGTGGCGTACCTCAATCGTTGTCGCTGAGCACGTTCACGCCGCTCAGATGGAAGTGCCGCGCCGCCTGTAGCAGTTTGAGGATCGAGGCAAACTCCAGTCGCGCCAGTTCACATGATGCGAGGCCGTCGGCGCCATAAGCTACTTGACAGACTCGATCGGCGCCTGGCTCAATTGAGGTAGCACTTGGCAATGTGCGCCGCGTCGAAGTAGATCACCGATCCTCGCGCAACTCGGCCAGGTACACGGCAGAATCGACGGGACCTTCGACCGTTTGCGGATGGCCGCCTCGCGGTTGGGGAGAGGCCGGCCGGTCGCGGACGCGCCAAAGGGCTGAAGGGCCGCGACGCGGCGACCGCGGTCGGTGACGACGATAGGACCCCGACTGGCAGCGTGGCGAACCCAGCGGCCGGTCTTGAGGTGCAGTTCACGGATGGAGGTCGTCTTCATGTGCACATGGTGACACATGTTCCAGACTGAAGAGGCCTGGCGCTGGGCCAACAAGAGAGCCACCGACCCCGCGGTATCGATGTCTTCTAGGGATTTTGGAGCCGGCGCGCGGACTTGAACCGCGGACCTGCTGATTACGAATCAGCTGCTCTACCAACTGAGCTACGCCGGCAAGGCGGAACGGTCTGACCGAACCCCGATTCTAGCAGACTCATAGCATCGATTCGATCTCGGCCAGCACCTCCTCGGCCGGCGCATGAATCGCGACATCCACGCCGGAGGACGCCGGTGTCGGCTCCAGATTCACCTCGGCCGTGAAGGCGCCGCGCGCGCGCGCCGCCTCCAGCAGCCCCGCCGCCGGATAGACGACCGCGGATGTCCCGGCCGCAATGAACACATCACACACCGTCCGGTCGCCGGCCTGCCGCACGTCGGCCGGATCGAGGGGCTCGCCGAACCAGACGACGGCCGGGCGGGCCAGGCCGAGACAATGCGGACAGCGCGGAAGCGGATCGGGGAGCGGTACGCGCTCGTCGCGCCAGCGGGCTGGCGACGTGGCGCAACGTGACCAGCAGGAGAGCTCCCAGATCGAGCCGTGGAGGCGGACGAGGGCGCGCGTGCCGGCGCGCTGGTGCAGATCGTCGACGTTCTGCGTGACCACGCGCCATTCCGGACGACGATGGGTCCACGCGGCGAGTACCTCGTGTGCGGCGTTCGGCCGGCACGAGGCGATCGTTTCCCGCCGCCAGGCGTACCAGTCCCACACGAGCCGGGGATCGCGCGCGAACGCCTGTGTCGTGGCGAGATCCTCGGCGCGGTACTGGCGCCAGAGGCCGTCGGCGCCGCGGAACGTCGGCACGCCGCTCGCGGCCGAGACGCCGGCGCCGGTCAGCACCGTGACGCGCGCGGCCCCGCGCAGTCGGGCTGCCAGCTCCCTCACGGGAGCCTGCCAGGGCCTCGCCGACACCCGTTCCGTCATTCGGTTCAGTTCAGCTCGGAGGAAAGAAGATCGCGCGGTTCTTCCGCTCCGCTCGTTTGTACGCCGTGATGGCGGCGATGACGTGGCAGATCCATCCGAGCAGCCCGCCGGACCCGATCCACAGTCCCGGCGTGACGATCAGCCAGAACACGCCGCGCCAGAAGTCTCCGTTGTAGAACTGGCCGACGCCGGGAATGAGCAGGCTCAGGGCGGCGGCGGTCCCCGGGTTCTTTACCATCGGTGATTTATCCATCCTCACCTCGGCATTGCTGCGCGCTCACCGGCTCGAGCCATTCGGTCTCGGCGTTCACGTTGATCGCAAGGTGCGCGCCGCGCGCGCCGGGCGCCGCGCCGTGCCAGTGTTTCTCGCCGGGCGCGATCACGACGCCGTCGCCCGCCTCGACATCGTGAGCCGCCTCGCCCCAGATCTGGACGCGGACGGCGCCATCGACGATCAGCAGCCACTGCGGTCCGGAGTGCACATGCCAGTTCGTGCGCGCGCCGGATTCGAACTCGACACGGTAGACGTGCACCGACGCGCCCTCGCGATCCGAGGCGAGCCGCTGTGTGCGGGCGAGCCCGACGAAGGACGTCGTGTCCGCCGGACGAAAGGGCGCGTCCGCGCTGCGAAAGATCTTCATGCGTCGATGCCGCCATGATACGGCGACCCGGGCTGCCACGTCGCATCGTCCCGGGTGCCGGGCGCGCCGCGTTGCGGACTGTGCCGCGGGTGGCGTATAATACATACCTGAACTACATGGAGGAACCTCGCAAGGCCGGGCTCTTCGCCCTTCTTCACGCGGCAGGATCGGCCGAGGGTTTCGTCGAATCGAAGCTGGCCGCCCTCGGGCTGTCCATCCCAAAGCTGGCGGCGCTTGGACGCCTGGTCGAGGCCGGCGATTCGCTTCCGCTAGGGCAGTTGGCCGAGCGGCTGGCCTGCGTGAAATCGAACGTGACGCAGCTCGTCGATCGCCTCGAGACGGACGGCCTGGTTGCCCGCGAGCCGGATCCGAACGACCGACGTTCGCGCCTGGCCGTGATCACCCAGGCTGGGCGCCGGGCTTACGAAGCCGGATCGCGCCTCCAAAGTCAGGCGGAAAGTCAGTTCTTTAATGCGTTGTCCGGCGATGACCGCGCAAGACTCGCCGATCTTCTTGGAAAGCTCGAGCGGGTCCCCGGATAGTTTTGTTGTCGCTATTAGTTCAGATATGTATCGTGCATCACTGAAAAGGAGAAGGTCATGAAAACGAAAAACGTCGCGCTCTGGGTACTTCAGATCGCGGTGGCGCTGTTCTTCCTCGTCGCCGGATGGCCAAAACTGGTCGGCGCGCCCCCGATGGTGCAGGCCTTCGAGGCCATCGGCTTCGGCCAGTGGTTCCGTCATGTCACGGGCCTGCTGGAAATCGGCGGCGCGATTCTGCTGTTCGTGCCGGCGTTCGCCGGCTTCGGCGCCGTCACGCTCGCGATCGTGATGATCGGCGCGATCCTCGCGCACATCGTCGTCCTGGGGGGCAGCGCCGCGATCCCGCTGGCCCTGCTGGCGGCCACGCTGACGATCGGCTGGCTTCGACGCGAACAGTTCAGACCCCTCGCGCGTGCGTGAATGCCCGCCTCTGCACCTCCGAAGGCCGCCGGGCCTTTTGAGGTGCGTCTCGTTGGTTGCCTCGGTTACGGCGCTACGCTACGATAGCTGGTTTAGACCACCGCCAAGAAGCGCACAGTGCCGTAACCGAGGATGCCCGATACCGCTGCACCGGAGGCTGCCGGGGCCGCCGACCTTGTCGTGCGCGGCGCGCGCACGCACAACCTCAAGAACGTCGATCTGACGCTCCCGACCGGGAAGCTGATCATCGTGACTGGCGTCAGCGGATCGGGGAAGTCCTCGCTCGCCTTCGACACGATCTACGCGGAAGGCCAGCGGCGCTACGTGGAGTCGCTGTCGGCCTACGCCCGGCAGTTCCTCGAGCGGATGGAAAAGCCCGACGTCGACCGCATCGACGGCATCTCTCCGGCCATCGCCATCCGTCAGAAGAACAGCATCAGGAATCCGCGGTCCACGGTCGGGACCACGACGGAGATTCACGATTATCTGCGGCTGCTGTTCGCGCGCGTCGGCCGCACGTTCTGCCGGAAGTGCGGCCGCGAAGTCGTACGCGAGACGGCCGAGGTCGTCGCTCGTCAGCTGTCCGATCTGTCTGCCGGCACCCGGCTGCTCCTCGGCTTCGACGTGCCGGTCGTCGAAGCGGCGCCGCTCGCGGTCGCAGACGCCGCGCCGGAGGTCGACGAACTGAGCGAAGCGACCGGCGACGAGAGCGCCGAGGCCGCCGTCGACGCGGCCTGCACGACGTCGGCCCTGGCCGCGACGATCGAGACGCTGCAGCGCAAAGGTTTCGGCCGGCTGCTGTTGGGCGATCGGGCGATCCCCTTCGACGACCTCGAGCCGGCGGCTCTGGCCGGCTGCTCGACGCTGCAGGTCGTCGTCGATCGCGTGCAGGTCGGCGGCGAGGACACGCGGCAGCGGCTGACGGATTCGATCGAGACGGCGTACCGCGAAGGCGGCGGTGCGGCGTGGGCGGTCGCGGCGCCCGTCGACGCCATCGCCGCAGGGCCGGTGGTCCATCGCTTCTCCGAGCGCTTCGAATGCCGGACCTGCGGGATCGCGTACGAAGATCCGCAGCCGCGGCTCTTCTCGTTCAACAACCCCTTCGGCGCCTGCCCGACGTGCCACGGCTTCGGCAATATCATCGAGCTGGACATGGGTCTGGTCGTGCCGGATCCGTCGAAGTCGATCTCGCAGAACGCGATCGATCCGTGGAGCAAGCCGCACTACCGCGCCGAGCTCGCCCGCCTGAAGCGGGCGGCGCGGAAGCGCAAGGTCCGCCTCGAGGTGCCGTGGGCCGCGCTGACGGAGGACGAGAAGCGATTCGTGGTCGAAGGCGCCGACGGCGACGAGGATTACGAGGGCATCCGCGGTTTCTTCCGGTGGCTCGAGCGGAAGAAATACAAAGTCCACGTACGCGTGTTCCTCAGTCGCTATCGCGGATACCTCACGTGCCCGGACTGCGGCGGCGCGCGTCTCCGGCGCGAAGCCCGTCATGTGCGCGTGTCCGGCCGGACGATCGATCAGGTCTCGTCGCTGACCGTCCTCGAGGCGCGGCGGTTCCTCCTCACGCTGGATTTGAGCGACAAGGAAGCGGCGATCGCCGAGAAAGTGCTCCAGGAGATCCGGCGGCGGCTGTCCTTCCTGAGCGACGTGGGGCTCGAGTACCTCACGCTCGACCGGCTGTCCTCGACGCTGTCCGGCGGCGAAGCGCAACGCATCAACCTCGCCACCTCGCTCGGGTCCGCGCTGGTCGGCACGCTGTACGTGCTGGACGAGCCCTCCATCGGTCTGCACTCGCGCGACAACCAGCGGCTGATCGACATCCTGAAGCAGCTCCGGGACCAGGGCAACACCGTGCTCGTCGTCGAACACGACGCCGACATGATCAGGGTCGCCGACCACATCGTCGATCTGGGTCTGGGCGCCGGGGAACAGGGCGGCCGCGTGGTGTTTTCGGGCACGCTCGACGGGCTGCTGCGGGAGCCCCGCTCGCTCACCGCCAAGTATCTGCGGCAGGAGCTGGCGATTCCCGTCCCGAGGACCCGACGCCGGGGATCGGGGCAGAAGATCCGGCTGCTGGGGGCGAGCGAGCACAATCTCAAGGACGTCGAGGTCAGCATTCCGCTGAACACGCTGACCTGCGTGACCGGCGTCAGCGGCTCGGGCAAGTCGACGCTCGTCCACGACGTGCTGTACGCGGCCCTCAAGCGCCTGAAGGGCGGCTGGGACAAGCGCTTCGGCGCCTTCCGGACGCTCGAGGGCGCCGAGCTCGTGACCGATGCCGTGCTCGTCGACCAGGCGCCCATCGGCCGCACCCCGCGGTCGAATCCGGTGACCTATCTCAAGGCCTTCGACCCCATTCGCGAGCTGTTCGCCTCGACCAAGGATGCGCGTGCGCGCGGGCTCACGGCGAGCCACTTCTCGTTCAACGTGCCGGGCGGGCGCTGCGAAACCTGCCAGGGCGAAGGCGAAGTGCGGGTCGAGATGCAGTTCCTCGCCGACGTGTTCGTGCCCTGCGATCAGTGCGACGGCAAGCGCTTCAAGCCGCAGGTGCTCGAGGTCCGGTACCGCGGCCGCACCATCCACCAGGTGCTCGATCTCACCGTGCGCGAAGCCCTGATGTTCTTCAGCAGCTCACCGAAGGTGCTTCGCCGGCTGCAGGTCCTCGATGAGATCGGCCTCGGGTATCTGCGCCTCGGACAGCCGGCCACGACGCTGTCGGGCGGCGAGGCGCAGCGCATCAAGATCGCGGCCCACCTGTCGTCGCACGGTGGCGATCGGCTGCTGTACATCCTGGACGAGCCGACGACCGGCCTCCACTTCGACGACATCGCGAAGCTGCTCACCGCCTTCCGGAAGCTGATCGAGGCCGGCCACACGCTGCTCGTCATCGAACACAATCTCGACGTGATCAAGACCGCCGACTACGTCATCGATCTCGGCCCGGAAGGCGGGGAAGAGGGCGGGTTCGTCGTGGCCACGGGCACGCCCGAGCAGGTGGCGCAAGTCGAGGCGTCGCATACCGGCCGATACCTCCGCGCCGTGCTGGCCGAAGGACGGTCCCATGCCTATGCTTCGGGCCGCTAGCCCCGCTCTCCTGGCCGCCGGGCTGTTCGCCTCCGCGGCGGCGGCGCAGATGCCGTTCGAACAGGCGGCGCGGGAGCTGTCCAGTCCCGATCGGGATGCGCGGCTGCGCGCGGCGCGGCTCCTGAAGGAGTCGGCGTACGTCGAAGCGGCCGTCCCGCTCGCGCTGCTCGTCACTGATCCGGACGATGCTGTGCAGCTCGAGGCGATTGCCGCGGAGCTGAACATCTTTCTCGCCGAGAAGATCGTTTCGCGGCGGCGCATCGGCCTGGTGGTCGAGGTACGCACGAAAGTCGCGGCCGAGGCCGCTTTTGCGGCCGGGCCCTCCGCCCTGGCGACCGCGCCGGTGCCGGTCGACGTTCTGACCGCGCTGCGCGCGGCCTCGCGCGACGACAACCCCCAGGTCGCAGTCGAGGCGTCGTATGCGTATGGCGTGCTCTCCGCCGACGTAGCCGGCGGTCTGCGGCGCGATCTGCAGCGCGCCTCCGCTCCGGACCTCGCGGCGTTGCTGGGCGTGCCTGACGCGCCGCTGCGCCTGGCGGCGATCCGCGTGATCGGCCGGCTGTTCGCGAGGCGGCCGCAGGACGGTCCCGTCGACGAGGTCGCGGGCGACGCGGCCATTGTCGCGCTGAATGACAACGATCGCGCCGTGCGGGCCGCTGCGATGGAGGCGCGGTCGGGCGACCCGGCGGCCCTCGCCGTCGTCGAGCCGCTTGTGCGGGACAACGACTCTGACGTCGCGCGCGCCGCCGCGCGCGCCGTCGCGTGGCTGCAGGCCGCGTCCCGCGACGAGCCGTAGCGTCGACAATCAGCGAAGAGACCGTAGAGGCCGTGTGGTTCAGGTGAAGCTTTCTCGCGATTTCTACGACCGGCCGACGCTCGACGTCGCGCACGATCTCCTGGGAAAGGTCCTCGTCCATCGCCGCCGCCGCGGCGTCACCAGCGGTGTCATCGTCGAGGTCGAAGCGTACATTGGCGAGCGCGACCCGGCCTGTCATGCCGCGCCCGGTCCGACCCCACGGAACGAGCCGCTTTACGGCCCGCCCGGACATGCGTACGTCTACCTGAACTACGGCATTCACTGCCTGGTCAACGTCGTGACCGAGCGTGCAGGCTTTCCCGCGGCCGTGCTCGTGCGCGCGCTCGACCCGCTCGACGGCATCGCCGCCATGCGCCGCCGCCGCGCCGGCACGGACAGCGGGCGGCGGGCGCCTCGTCTCGCGGATCTGTCGGACCGCGAGCTCTGCCGCGGGCCCGGAAATCTGACGAGGGCCATGGGGATCACCCTGGCAGAGAACCGGCTGGATCTGCTGGGCGATCGACTCTTCATCAAGGACGAGGGCCTGCCCGTTGGCCAGATCGCGTGGGGTTCCCGGGTCGGTATCACTGTCGGCATCGAGCACCACTGGCGCGCCTATATCGCAGGGCATCCAGCGGTGTCGGCGCGATCAGATCCTTTACCAATGAGGGTCCCGCGCCCGGCGGCGGCTGCAGACCCACGTGCCGAGGGGGTGAGGCTTGACCGCAAGCCCAGAAGCGAGTACTAGTTAAGGTATTGTGTCGGCCTGGATGTTGTCCTGTCGCTGTTGTTGTTGCGCGGCGTCCGAGCGCCCTCGCGCCAGACATTCAGGTCCGTTGCTCTCGATCACCATCAGCTAAGCGACTCGGCCGTTCCTGAACGATCTGGCAGCCCGGGAGGCTCACCCTCTTCCGGGCTCTTTTTGTTTGCGTGGCTGACGTACGGTATGCGCGTGCGTAAATGACCGACCTCCTTCCTCTCTTCGTGAACCTCGCCGGCCGGCGTGTGGTGCTGGTCGGCGGCGGTCCGCTTGCCAGTTCGAAGCTGGCGCAGCTTCTCGCGGCGGGCGCAGACGTCTTCGTCGTGGCGCCGGCGGTGCAGGAGGACATCGTCGAGGCGGGGGTCACCCTCGCCCGGCGTGCGTTCGCGGCCTCCGATCTCGACGGGGCGTGGCTCGTGGTTGCGGCGGCGACTCCCGAGGTGAATCGCCGGGTCGCGGAAGCCGCGGCCGCGCGCAGGGTCTTCGTGAATGCGGTCGACGATCCGGCGAATGCGACGGCGTTTCTGAGCGGCGTCGTGCGCCGCGGCGGCGTGACGCTGGCTGTTTCCACCAGCGGCGAGGCGCCGGGGCTGACGGCGCTGCTGCGCGAGGCCCTCGAGGCGGTGCTCCCGCGCGATCTCGGCGCCTGGGTGCGCGAGGCGCGGCGGCAGCGAACGGCCTGGAAACGAGACGGCGTCGCGATGTCGGCGCGGCGCCCGTTGCTGCTGGAGGCCTTGAACCGGTTGTATGAGGGCAGGTCTCGAGACCCGGGCCGCGACACGATCGGGGAGCCCGCTGAACCCGCAGAGAGGCGTGGGGAGTCCTCCGCGATCTCGGCCAGCTCTCGGGCCAATCGCGGTGGAGAAGGCTCGTGGCGGTGATGGGCCAGGTCTCCCTGGTAGGCGCGGGCCCCGGCGATCCGGCGCTGCTGACGCGGAAGGCGGTGGCGCGCCTGCGCGCGGCAGACCTCGTCTTGTACGACGCGCTCGTCGACGACCGCGTCGTTCGTCTGGCGCGGCGCGCGCAGCGGTTCTTCGTGGGGAAGCGCGCCGGGCGCCACACCTTGTCGCAGGCCGCCATTCACGCGGTGATGATTCGCGCCGCGCGGCGCGGACGCCAGGTCGTGCGGCTGAAAGGCGGCGATCCGTTCGTGTTCGGACGTGGCGGCGAAGAAGCGCTGGCGCTCGCGGCCGCGGGTGTGCCGTTCGACATCGTGCCGGGCGTCAGCAGCGCGGTGGCCGCACCGGCGCTCGCCGGCATTCCGGTGACGCATCGAGGTATCGCGTCGGCGTTTCTGGTGATCAGCGGCCACGACGAGGACGCGTTTGCGGCGACGATCGGCCGGCTCGCGCCCGAGGGTCTGACCATTGTCGTGCTCATGGGCGTCGGGCGCCGCGCCGCGCTGGCGTCGCGGTTGATCGATCGGGGATGGCCACCGGCCACGCCGGCGGCGATCGTCGCCGACGCATCGCTGCCGCAGCAGCAGGTCTGGCGCGGCACGCTGGACGATCTGGCGTCGGACCGCGCGCAGGTGGAGGGCGACGGCCCGGCGGCCATCGTGGTGGGGGCCGTCGCCGCCATGGCGCTGACCGGCGACCTCGCGCAGGTGGCGGAGACGGAGAAAGAGAAAGAGCGTAAGCGATCGTAGCGCCGGCGGCCAGGTGAGCCTCAGGCCATGGGAAGCCAAGGGCGACCCTTCGCCAGGCTCAGGGTCGACCCGAGCGGAGTCGAAGGGTCGTGCATCGGCGTCAGTGCGCGTCGGGGGGTGGGGCCCCGGCGCCAGTGGAACGGAGCTGAATACCATGTCTGCAACCGATCACACCAGCACGCACGGCCGCACGCGGCTGTCGTTTGCCAGCGTGGCCGATATCGACGAGTTCGTGGCGACGCTCGAGCGGTATGAGCGCGGGGAACTGACGCCCGATCAGTGGCGCGCTTTCCGTCTCGTGCGTGGCACCTACGGACAGCGCCAGGCGGCCGATGCGCAGATGCTGCGCATCAAGGTGCCGCAGGGCATCCTCACGAGCGATCAGCTCGCCGCGCTGGCCGAGGTGGGCGAGCGCTATTCGCGGCGGTTCGGCCACATCACCACGCGGCAGAACATCCAGTTTCATTTCGTCAAGCTGCACGACGCCGAGCCGGCGATGCGGCGGCTCGCCGAGTCGGGGCTGACCACGCGCGAGGCCTGCGGCAACTCCGTCCGTAACATCACGGCGTGCCCGTACTCGGGTGTGTCGGCCGCCGAGCGATTCGACGTCACGCCGTACGCCGAGGCGCTGACGCGGTTTTTCCTCCGTCACCGCCTCAGCTCCACGCTGCCGCGCAAGTTCAAGATTGCGTTCGAGGGGTGCGCGCAGGATCACGTCGCGACGGCGATTCACGATCTCGGCTTCTTCGCCGAGCTCGGTCCCGACGGGACGCGGGGCTTCCGTGTGCTGGCAGGCGGCGGCACGGCGATCATGTGCAAGTCGGCCGGCGCGCTCCATGAATTCATTGCCGCCGCGGAGCTGCTGCGGGTCGCCGAAGCGGTGCTCCGGGTGTTCCACCGTCTGGGCGACTACCAGCACAAGCAGCGCAACCGGATGAAATTCATGATCAAGGAGCTCGGGTGGGATCGCTGGCGGGAGGAGTACGACCGCGAGCTGGCGGCCTGCCGCGGCGCGGACGGCCCTCCGCTGCTGTCGATCGAGCCGCCGGCCTCGGAAACGCAGCTCGCATGGCACAAGGACGCGGCGCCTTCGGCCTCGCTGATCGCCTCGCGCGTGGCGGCGGCGCCGCCGCGCGGTCCCGGGATCACGCCGACCCTCGTGCCGATCACCACCCCGCGCGACGATGCGTATGCGCGGTGGCGCGCCACGAACGTCCGTCCGCAGAAGCAGTTCGGCTACCTGATGGCGACGGCGACCGTGCCGCTGGGGGACTTCACCAGCGAGCAGATGCGTGTGGTCGGCGAGCTGGCCCGGGCGTACGGCGATGGTACGGTCCGCGTCACGCTCGATCAGGATCTCGTGTTCCGGTGGGTGCCCGTCGGCGAGGCGCGCGAGCTCTACCGCCGGCTGGCCGCGGCGGG
>Ga0209343_10003443_pt1 | contig 19930 bp, 17 predicted proteins | sample RifCSPlowO2_02_FD_184026 | JGI IMG/M metagenome (GOLD analysis project Ga0209343, IMG submission 184026) | Groundwater microbial communities from Rifle, Colorado - Rifle CSP2_plank lowO2_0.2 (SPAdes) (version 2) | ecosystem: Environmental > Aquatic > Deep subsurface > Groundwater | place... | reverse complement strand
TTGTGACCGGCATGGCGGACGGCCTGGCGGGCGGACTGAACAAGCCGGGTACGTTTGTCAGCGCTCGCTTCCGCTGGATCACCACGCCACCATCCGACCAGCACAAGCTCTATGTGCTCGCTGGGGGAACGACCGGGGGATTCTTTCTGCAGAACGGATTTGGCTTTAAGGCGGAAGGAAGTACCCTCAAGGGCTTCACCGTTTCGGGTGGGATTCCGAACCCGGTGACTCTGAACCTCGGGAGCCCTCCTCTTCCAGCCCTTTCGATCAATACGTGGGTGGACCTGCTGGCGGTTCGCCGGGGCGCTTCCATCGATTTCTACGTTGATGGAGTCTTGCGGGGCAGCACGGCCAGCACCTTGCCCACGACGGCAGGAAGCACCTATGAGGTGCGGGTCGAAAATGGAACCAGCGGAACGGTTGCGGGGTATCAGATGGGGTTTCTTACGGTCGGGATCTCCATGTTCCCTTAAGGTTCATCGCGCCGCGCAGCAGAGGATATTCCCTTCGAACCGCGATCCGGAACACGCTTTCCATCGGGTGCGTTCGCGGGCTGCTAGGGTCTGTTCCCATCCGCTGCGGAGCCGGGCTGCGCACGCCCCGTGGGAAACTGGAAGTCGAGCTGAACGGAGGTGGATTCGGACTGAATCCGGACGGGCCGCCGGTGTGACCCTTGATTGGCGGGGAGCGTGACCGTGACCGTATAGGTTCCCGGTTCCAGTCCTGTGATGCTGTAGGTTCCGTCCGGCCCCGTGGTCTCCTGCCTGCCCTCTTGACTGCGAGGCCCTCTCCTTGCGATGGTCGCAATGGTGACCCTGGCTCCGGCGATGGCCGCGCCTTGCGCATTGGATACTTTTCCGTGGACTCCGCCGGCACTGGCGACTGCCACCCAAAGGAAAAAAACAATCAAGAGCAAGCTGCACTTCATCGGTAGACTCCCTGCTGCGCCGCGGAAACGCTTCCCCCCAGTTACAATGGGTGGATTCCTTGCGGATCCAAACGCGTCGCAATTGCTTCTATTATAGCTGAATAACCGGCCAGCAAGCGCGGGGCGCAGCCGAGAAGTGAGGTCGGCCCTTTTCAGTGCATTCCAAGAAACCCACTGAAGTTTCGGGCCAGGGCGAGTCGCCAGGAGTGGGCGCGCTCGCGCAGGCGGAACTGGCCGAGGTCGTCGAGGATGGTATAGACGACCGGGATGGCGAGCAGCGTGAGCAGGAAGCAGAGGGTTTGGCCACCGGCGATGACCACCGCGATGGGAGCGCGGGAGTTGCTGCCGGGGCCGGTGCCAAAAGCGGTCGGGATCATGGCGACCACGATCGAGAGCGTCGTCATCAGGATCGGCCGCAGCCGCGCGCGGTTGGCTTCCAGGATCGCCCGGTCGCGGTCATAGCCTTCTTGGCGCCGCAGCCGGTTGGTGAAATCAATCTGCAAGATCGAATTCTTCTTCACAATCCCGAACAGCAGCAGGATGCCGATGGCGCCGTACATGCTCAGGGACTTCCCCACGAAAAACAGGGAGAGCAGCGCGAACGGGATCGCCAGCGGCAACGAGGCCAGGATGGTGATGGGATGGACGAAGCTCTCAAACTGCGCCGCGAGCACCATGTACATGAAGAGGAAGGCCAATGCGAAGGCAATGAAGAAATTGGTGACCGCTTCGCCGAAAAATCTTCCCATGCCGAGGAAGGTGTAATCGTAGCCCTGGGGCAGCCCGGCCTCGGTGACGATGCGCCCGACCTGGTCGAGCGCCTCCCCGAGCGGAGCGTCCGTCGTCAGGTTGGCGTAGAGGAGCACCTGGCGCTGGCGGCCGTAGCGGTCAATCTGCGCGGGGCCGCTGCCGCGCGTGATCCGGGCCACGTTGTCGAGGCGAACCAGATTCCCATTGGCCGCCGGAACCATCAGCGCCGACAGGGATTCGCTCCGTCTTCTCTGCTCGGGCCGGACGCGGAGGCGCACTTCGGAAAGTTCGGCGCCTTCCTTATATTTCGTGATCTCCGCCGTGCCGGAAAGGAACAGGCGCATCGCCTCGGAGATGTCGGAGACCGAGACGCCGAGGTCGGCTGCTTTTTCGCGCTCGATCTCGATCTGCACTTCCGGGTTGCCCACATTGAGCGACGTGTCCGCGTCCCGCAACGTCGGGAGTTGCTTCATCTTCCCCAGTATGTCGCTCGAAAGGCGGGAGAGTTCCGCCAAATCCGGCCCGCGAATCCCCACGCTCACTCCGCTGCCTCGGCCGCCGCCACCGCCGCCCCCCTCCGCTCCGGCCCCGAAAAACCCCACATTCTGCACGCTCAAGATCACGTTCGGAATATCCTGTAGACTTTGGCGGGCCCGGTCCACCAACTCAAACTGCGTCAGGGGGCGCTCCGCGCGCGGCGTCAGGCGGACGTACACGGTTCCGTTCGAGACCGTTCCCCGGCCTCCGGCATTGACGGTCGTGAGCAGGTGCGCGATGTGCGGCAGCGTGCGAAGCCGGTCTTCGACCTGGCGCAACACCGCGTCGGTTCCTTCGAGCGAGGTCCCTTCCGGCGCCTTCACCGCGACTTCGAACTCATCCTGGTCGTCACTGGTCACGAAGTCCTTGCCGATGAAGTAGCCGAGCGGCGCGACGCTCAGGAACGTCAGAACGCAGATCACGACGATGGCGAGGCGGTGCCGGAGGCTCCATCCGAGCAGCCGCATGTAGAGGCGCTCGATCCAGCGATAGGTCCCCAATTCCTTCGAAGAGCGGCGGCGCTTTTCGCCCGTATCCTCCGCGATCTTCAAGTAGCGGGAGCTGAGCATCGGCGTGAGCGTAAAGCTGACCAGGAGCGAGACCGCAATGGCGCAGGCCGCAGTCAAGCCGAAACTCCGGAGCCAGCGCCCGACAAGCCCGCCCAGGAAGATGACCGGCAGGAAGACGACGATCAGCGATAAGGTCGTCGCCATGACGGCCAGACCAATCTCCTTGGTGGCGGCGATGGCGGCATCGTACGGCTTGTACTTCTTCTCTTCGATATAGCGAAAGATGTTTTCGAGGACGACGATGGCGTCATCAATCACGATGCCGACCGCGACGGTGAGGCCGAGCAGGGTCATGGTATTGATGGTGAAGCCGGCCCAGCGCATCAGCAGGAAGGTGGAAATAATGGAAGTGGGGATCGCCAGGGCGGCAATCAGACTGGCTCGCCAGTTGCCCATGAAGAAAAATACGACCACGCTCGCCAGCAAGCCGCCCAGGATTAGGTGCTCGTAGATGGCGTCAATCGAGCCTTCGATGAAGAGTGACTGGTCGCGAATGATCTCGATGCGCAAGTCGGGCGGGAGCGTGGCGCGCAGGCTCTCCAGCCGCGCCTTGACGGTCTTTACGATCTCGACGGTGTTGGTCCCGGACTGCTTGCGGATCAACAAGGTTACGGAGAGGTTGCCGTCGAGACGGGCCAGGTCGCGGGGCTCTTCCCAGGAGTCCTCGACGCGGGCAAAGTCGCGAATCCGGATGGGAACTCCCCGCCGGGTGGTCACAATGACGTCGGCAAACTGTTCGGCGGCAGGAATTCTCCCCAGGGTGCGGACGACCAGTTCCCGCGGGCCTTGGTCGAGCCGGCCGGAGGGAAATTCCACGTTCTGGCGGCGCAGCGCAGTCGCCACCTGGCTGATGCCGATGCCGAGCGCACTGAGGCGGTCCGCGTCCACCTCCACCTGAATGGCGCGCCGGCGTCCCCCGATCAGCGCCACCTGCCCCACGCCCGCCACGCTCTCCAGTTGCTGCTTGATCTGCTTGTCGGCGATCTCGGTGATTTCCCTCAGGCTGCGCTGCCCGGAAACGCTCACCGACATGACGGGCGCCGCATCCGGGTCCATCTTCTCGATGATGGGCGGGTCCACGCCGTCAGGGAGCTGTCGCAGAATGGTCGAGATCTTGTCGCGGACGTCCTGGGTGGCCTCCTCGGAGTCCCGCTCCAGAACAAAGCTCACTACAACGAGGGAAACCCCTTCGCGGCTGACCGAGCGCAGCTCGTCCACCCCCTGGATGGTGTTGACCACTTCCTCGATGGGCTTGGTGACTTCCGATTCCACCTCCTCGGCGCTCGCCCCAGGAAGCGTGGTCGTGATGGTCACATTCGGGAAGTCCATTCGCGGGAACAAATCCACGCCCAGCCCGCGAAACGAGATCACCCCGAGAACCACCAGGGCCACGATGAGCATCGTGGTGAAAACCGGACGACGGACGCACAGAGCCGCCAAGCCCATTAGCGGTTGCCTCCTTGCTCTGTCTCAAGCTGCACCGAGACGCCTTCGCGCAACCGCGTCAGGTTTGTAGTCGCTACCCAGTCGCCCGGAGCCAAGCCCTCGGTGATCTCGATCGTCTCGCCCGTCCGGTCGCCGAGCTTCACCACTTTCTCCCGGATCACGCCGCCGGCCACGGTGTAAACCTTCTGGACCCCATAAAAGGAGAGCACCGCGCTCGCGGGGACGCGGATCACGGAGTCCACTTTGGAAGTCTCCAACCGGCCGCGGGCAAAGAGGCCGGGACGGAGGCGTTCGCCGGGATTCTCGATGCGGGCTTCGAAGGAAAAGCTGCGCGTCTCGGCCAAGCCGGCGCGCGCCACGCGCGTCACCGCGCCGGAAAACCTTTCGCCGGCATAGGCTTCCACCGTCAGCCCGACCCGCGCCCCCGGCTGCACGTGCGGAAACCACCGCTCCGGAATGCTGGCGCGGAGCTTGAGCGGATTCGAACTGGCCAGCGAGATCATCGGCGTCTGCTCGCGGACGGACTGGCCGACCTCGGCCGTTCGTTCCCGCACCGTCCCCGCAAAGGGAGCGCGAATCTGGGTGTCCGCGAGATTCTTCCGGGCGAGCCGGAGTTGAACGCGGAGATTCTCGGCATGGGCTTCCAGGTTGCGGGCCTGCTCGAGCGCCGCCGCGTAGGCGGCCTGGGTGGCCCGGTAGCGCGCCTCCGCGCTGTCGTAAACCTGCTGGGAGACCACGCCCTCGGCTCGGAGCGCCTTCATCCGATCATAATTGGCCTGGGCATCCGCCGCCTCGGCCGCCGCGCGGCGCGCCAGGGAGGACTCGGTCACTTCCGGGAGCGGGTCACTCTCCTGCCTGACTCCCAACTGCGCCAGAACCTCCGCCAGCGCAGCCCGTTGCCGGTCCACCGCCAGTTGATATTCGGTGGAATCGAGCTCGATCAGCACCTGGTCTTTCGCAACACGGTCTCCCAGGTCGGCGTGAATCTTCACGACTCGCCCGGCGACTTCGCTCGAAAGCGCGACTTCCTGGTCCCCGGCGAGCGTTCCGACGACCTCGACCTGGCGGCGGAGCGGTTCGGGCTGAACCTGGACGGCGCGGACGACAATCTGCCCGTCCGGCTGCGCCGTGACGACCGTAGGCTGGCGCGAACACCCGGCAGTCCCGGTGATCACCGCGATCAGCGTCAGTAGGATTCCCGATTGCCGCACCTGCTGCTGTTTCATTTTTACTCAGTACCCTCGTGCGAACCCGTGCCCCCGTTGCGCCGAACCTTCCTGCTAGATGGACGCGATTCCGCCTGAATCGGTTTCAATTCCTGCCGATCCGCCTTCGGACCGGACCGAACCGTCATGCCTTCGAGCCAGATGTCTGTCAGTGTTTCGCTGACGTGCTGCGGATCAAAGCTCTGATAATGCTTGCCGCCGAAGACCTCCTGGATCAGGACATGATAAATCACCATCCCGATGAAACTGCGTGCCGCCAGGAGTGGGTCCACGTTGCGAAACGTTCCCGCCTCGATCCGCTGCCGGATGCCCGCGGCGAGCAAATCGTAACCTTCCGCAAGGAAGGACTCAAAAAATTGCCGCGCCAGACGGTGGTTCTCCAATCCGGTGTGGAGGAGCAGACGAAACATGCCGGGATCCTCCGCCGAATGGCGCAGAATTTCCTCGGCAATGGCGCGGAACAGTTCCGGATCATGCCCGGTGGCGCTCAGCTTTTTCTCTAGTTCCTCCCGTCGAGGGTCGCAGCGGCATTTGTTCTGAATGACAGCCCAGTAGAGTTTTTCCTTGGTGCGGAAATGGCGGAACAGGAGCGCCTCGTTGATGCCAGCCCGCTCGGCGATCCGGCGCGTGGTGGTCCCCTCGAAGCCCAGCCGCGCAAACAGAAGCTCCGCTACCGCCAGAATCTGTTCGTGGCGAACGGCGCGGGCGAGACGATGGACGGTTCGGGCCATAATCCCCCAAAAGTAAGTGAACACTTACATGTTAAGTCGGCGGCGGGAATGCTGTCAACAAGATTTCCAAGGGTCTGGCGCGGCGCCAGCCGCATTTGACCGCCGACCGTCTCAGACCTATAATCATCAATACGAGTCATTACTCGTTTTCTGCGGTGAGCGTAGCTCAGTTGGTAGAGCGCCGGATTGTGGTTCCGGTGGTCGAGGGTTCGAGCCCCTCCGCTCACCCCAAATCAGAAATAATGAGCTTCCCGGCTTGGAAACCTGCTTTCCGGGGAAAGGGACCCGATGAAATCCACTAGAAAGCTCCCTTCGTAGCCGCCACTGTCAACTGTCTCAAAATATGACATGCACAGACGTGTGATTCATCCCACAAGGGGGGCATATCCCCCAACGAGAAGCTTGCAATCCGAGGAACGCTTTGGCAAGTCCGGCTTCGGTTTTAGTGGGCGGGTTTGGAAAGTCCTTTTCACATCAAGACTAATTGCAACTTCTGATTCAAGTTACAGCGCTGCTCAGAGGGGAGGCTCCAGATCATCATGGAGGACCAACTGGGAAGCTCAGCATTGCCAAATTTTTGGACAAGAGATTGCATAAGCTCATACTTGATTGGGGCTGGGGTGGATTAGGAAGTGTTGTCGGATAGTCTGAAAACAGATTTCACGTGGCCAACCAGCATGGCGGGCGGTAGCTGGATCCGGTTCGGGCAATGGGGCACGATTCAGTACTAGGAGGACTTCCAGTCCGATAGCGTGGGATAATGGAGGACACCATGACAGGCCGCAGGTTATTCTCGTACGCTTTTCTTCTTTTAGTGTTACTTGGCGCCGGTCTAACCATTTCCGGTGAGGGAATTGGACCGCAGTATCAAGCCTCCGAGAAGGCTTTCTATCTTCCAGATGCGGATCTGGAGTGGATCGAGCCGGGTCTCAAGCTGGAGATCCGGGACGTGGGGTTTGCACCACCCAATGTCACAGTGACCTTCCGAATCAGTGAGGACCGGAACCGAGGTTTGGATCGCCTGGGGATCGAAACGATCGGAACGGTCAGCACCAGCTTCATCCTGGGGCGGATCAAGCCGGGCGAGTCGCAGTTCACGACCTACCGGACGAACAACCCCACCAGCCCGATCACGAATGTCTCGGCGACTCAGGCTGCTGCCGACGCGAACGGGACGTATGCCAGCCTGGGGGATGGAGTGTACCGGTACACGTTTGGGTTCCCGCTTCCCGCCGATTTTGAAGTGGACTCGACCCACCGGCTGGGCATGTATGCCTCCCGGAACTTAACATCATTCGGCTTGACCAACTATGTGGCCAATGCGACGACGGAATTTGTGCCCTCTGGCGCGCCTGTCACCCAGACGCGGGACATCGTGCGAACGGAAGTTTGCAACAACTGCCACGATCCGTTGGCATTACATGGGGGAGCCCGGCGACAGACCCAGTTGTGCATCCTCTGCCACCAACCCCAGACCACCGACCCCGACACCGGCAACACGGTGGACTTCAAGGTCATGATCCACAAGATTCACCGGGGGGCTGATCTGCCGAGCGTCCAAGCCGGAAAGCCCTATCAGATTATCGGCTTCAACCAGACGCTCTTCAATTTCGGAGAAATCCATTGGCCCCAGGACACGCGCAACTGCACCACCTGCCACCAGGGAGGTACGCAGTCCGACAATTGGAAGACCAATCCCAGTCGGGTGGCTTGCGGCTCCTGCCACGATGATGTGAATTTTGCCACCGGGGAGAAGCATCCCGGAGGGGTTCAGGTGGATGACAGCAAGTGCACTACGTGCCACCCGGCGGACACCGGCCTGGAGTTCGACCTCTCGGTGGCCGGAGTCCACACCATCCCAGCGTTTTCAAAGCAATTGAAAGGACTCAATGTGGCCATCGTGGAAATCACCAACACGAAACCTGGTGACAAGCCCACCGTTTCCTTCACCGTGAAAGACAACGCTGGGAACACGATCGGACCCCTCAGCGGCATTCAGACGTTGGCTCTGCGGCTGGCGGGGCCGACCACCGACTATACGTTCAATGTTCAAGAAGACGCCCGTTCGGCAACGGCTACAGCCACGGGCTATACCTACACTTTCAAGACCAATGCCCTGCCGGCGGATGCCAAAGGGACCTATGCCGCAGGGGCGGAGGCCCGCCGCCAGGTAACCATTCCTGGCCCACTGCTGGGGCAGAACTTCACTGCAACGGAGAGCATCACGAGTAACCCGGTGGTTTATTTTTCGGTGGACGGGAGCGCGGTCCAGCCCCGCCGGAAGGTCGTGGATATCAAGAACTGTAATGTCTGCCACAAACGGCTCGCCATGCATGGCGGCACCCGGACGAACGCGACCGAATACTGTCAGATGTGCCACAATCCGGCGACGGGGGACAATCCCGACGGCTCGCGCACGGCGGGTTTCAATGTACCTCCCGGCACACCGCCGACGTCCATTAACTTCCGGTTCATGATTCACCGCTGGCATACCGGGGAAGAGTTGACACGAGACTTTAAGATTTATCGAACCTTCGGAATCTTTAGCCCCAATGAAGAAGTGCATTTCCCCGGCGACCGCCGCAACTGCTCCAAGTGTCACGTGGGTAACTCCTACATGCTGCCACTGCCCGAGACCATGGCCAATACGCTGGCTCCACGGGAGTTCTACTCTCCGCTGGGGCCGGCCGCTTCGGCCTGTCTGGGCTGCCATGATAGCAAGGATACAGCGGCTCATGCTTTCCAGATGACCGCGCCGTTTGGGGAATCCTGTGCCGCCTGCCACGGCGAAGGCAAGGATTTCGCCGTCAGCAAGGTTCACGCACGCTGATTGGAAAGGAGGATGCAAACAACCGACTTGGACTGGGGTTGGGGATAAGAAAGCGGTCTGCTCCCGGCAGGAGGGGCCGTAACCGAACACGGTTCTGCCTAAGGGCGGGAGCGGTGTTGGAATCCTATTTACTGTAACGGGGGAGGTTCCAATGAAAAGAAGGAAGATCGTTTATGCTTTTTTGGCACTGCTCTTGGTGGGTGTTGGCATAACCACCGCCGGGGATGGTCTGAAACCGAAGTATCAGGATTCGGAAAAGGCCTCTTATCTCTCGGAGGCCGATCTGGAGTGGATCGAGCCAGGTCTCAAGCTGGAGATCCGGGACGTGGGATTTAGTCCTCCCAACGTCATTGTGACCTTCCGAATCAGTGAGGACAGGAACCGAGGTTTGGATCGTCTGGGAATTGAAACGACCGGAGCGGTCAGCACCAGCTTCCAGTTGGCGCGGATCAAGCCGGGCGACACCCAGTACACCGCCTACACGGTTCGGACCCGGACCAGCCGGATTACCGGTGAGGCGGTAGTTCAAGCTACAAGCGATTCCGGCGGAACCTACACTAGCTTGGGCGATGGAGTTTACAGGTACACCCTGGGGACCCGGCTCCCCGCCGACTTCGAAGTGGACGCAACCCATACAGTAGGAATGTTTGCCGTCCGGGACTTGACGTCCTTCGGCTTAAGCTCGTATGTGGCCAACGCCACCGTTGACTTTGTACCGTCCGGGAAGCCAGTGACCCAAGTTCGAGACGTGGTGCGAACGGAAGCCTGCAACCAGTGCCACGACCCGCTGGCAGTCCATACCAGCGGGGCCCGACGGACCACGCAGCTTTGCATCCTCTGCCATCAGCCGCAGACGACGGACGATATCACCGGCAACCCGGTGGACTTCAAGGTGATGGTCCACAAGATCCACATGGGCGCCAACCTGCCTAGCGTGAGTGGCAGGGCCCTCAACATCTTGGGAACTAGCGGAAGTGGCACCGGCACAACTGCCACAGGGTCCACGCAGGCTCCCATTCCCGAGGGCGCCAGGATTGCCGGGAAACCTTACGGGATTGAAGATGAGGATTTTTCCACGGTGGTCTGGCCGCAGGATGTCCGCAACTGCACCACCTGCCATCAGGGAGGTACGCAGTCCGACAATTGGAAGAACAACCCCTCCCGCGTTGCTTGTGGCTCCTGCCACGACAACGTGAACTTTGACACCGGGGAGAAGCATCCCGGCGGCGTGCAAATAGATGACAGCAAGTGCACCATCTGCCACCCGGCGGATACCGGCCTGGAATTTGATCTCTCTGTCGCAGGATCACATACCATTCCCACCAACTCGAAGCGGTTGGCCGGACTGAAACTGGAGATTACGGGGGTGACCAACACGAATCCGGGGGACAAGCCCACGGTGTCCTTTAAGGTCAGCAACACCAAGGGAGATCCGGTGGATGCCACCAAGCTCACCGCGTTGGGCTTTTTGCTGGCGGGGCCAACCGAGGACTATACCTTTTCATCTCTAAACGCGTCCGGTCTTCCGGCGACGGAAAACGCGCTGGCTACGACTAGAGCAACTACCACGGGATTTACCTATACCTTCAGTACCGCTCTTCCCGCCGATGCCAAAGGGACTTACACGGTGGGAGGTCAGTCGTATCGCCTGTTAACCATCCCCGGATCACTCCTGGGACAGAGTTTCAGCGTCCGCGAGAGTTCCAATAACCCACTTTTTTACTTTGGCGTCGGGGGAGCCAAGACAACTCCCCGCCGCGCAGTCGTAGATGTAAAGAAGTGCAATGGTTGCCACAACACCCTGAAGCTGCACGGCGGCACTCGGACGAACACCGATTATTGCGTGATGTGCCACAGACCTAAGGCCGTTGATGACGGGCTGCCCATCAACTTCCGCACGCACATTCACCGCATCCACACGGGAGAGGAGTTGAAGAACGAGTGGACGGTGGGGAGAAATTACAATGGCCTTCGTTTCCCCGGAGATCGGCGCAACTGCGCCTCGTGCCACGTGAACAACTCCAATCAGCTTCCATTGCCGGAGGGTATGGCCAACACAGACTCCCCCGGGCTTTTCTACACGCCGTTGGGGCCGGCGGCCTCGGCTTGTCTGGGCTGCCATGATAGCAAGGATGCGGCGGCTCATGCTTTCCAGATGACCGCGCCGTTTGGGGAATCCTGTGCCGCCTGCCACGGAGAAGGCAGAGACTTCGCCGTCAGCAAGGTTCACGCACGATAGGAGGGGACACATGGCGACGGGGAGGGTTTGGGGACTCAGCAGCTCTCTATTGCGCCATTGCCTGCGGGATGTGTTGCAGGCGGTGACTCCTCGACCCTTCCCTATTTTCCCCTGTTCCGTTTATCATCCTGAGGAAGCGCATGTGCCAGAGTTGGGTGTAGTTGGGTACAGCAGAGAGTTTCGGTTGAGGTGAGCATAGAGATGCGGGTTATGACGGGCCGGTATGCTGCTCGATTCCTGTTGGGGTTGGCTGCGGTTGTATTCCTTTTCGGAAGCACCTCGGCGGCCCAGGGTATCCCTGCCCAGGCCAGCGACTATGTGGGGGTAACTCCGTGCAGCGACTGCCATTTCGCCTATTTCCAACAGTTTCAAAAGGGTTCCATGGCTGCTCTGTTGTCCGACAAGTATCCGCTGGAGCAGCGCGGATGTGAAGGCATCTGCCATGGTCCTGGCCGGGTCCATGCGAATGTGGAAAAGGCAAAGCGGGAACAGGAGGCAGCGACACCCCAGACGACACCCGGGGCGCCGCCACCGCCGCCGCCAACCCTAACACCGGAGGAATTCAAGGCACTCTCGCAGACGCGGCTCCTGGGACCGCCGGGACGCTGGCGCTTCGAGCAGACCACCGAAGAGCAGGAAGAACGGTTTCAGATCTACAACCCCAACCACCAGCCTCCGAAAGAGGTTTCCGACGCGTGCCAGTCGTGTCACCAGAAGGACGAGAAGGCAAGTCTCTTCGCCCGTTCGCGGCACCTGGGGGCGGGCGTTTCCTGCCTGGACTGCCATGATCCCCATTTGATTATCGGGAATCTCCGGGAAGAAGATGCCAGGCCTTCCGCTGCTTTGGAATCCCAATTCTCGGTCCCGAAACGTTCCTTTGAGCACACTTGGCTGGACAATCGTCTGCTCCGCGAGGGGGAACCCAAGTTGTGTTATTCCTGCCACCGGGAGGTGGAGGCACAGTTTCAACTGCCTGTCCGGCATCGTGTCAATGAAGGCTCGGTCAAATGCAGCGATTGCCACAACCCGCACGGCAGCTTGAGCGCCCCGGAGCTGCGCGCGGCCGGCAGCGAAGCCTGCTCTTCCTGCCACGTCGAGAAGCGCGGGCCGTTCGTCCATGAGCACGCCGCCGTCCGGGTGGAGGGCTGCACGGCCTGTCACACGCCGCATGGCAGCATCAACCGCCAGTTGCTCAAGCGGCGGCAGGACCGGCAACTGTGCCTGGAATGTCACACGGCTCCGGAATCGTTGAATGTCCCGCATCCCCGGCTGGGCTTCCAGGCCGCGGGCGAGTGTACCCGTTGCCACATTGACATCCACGGCTCGAACTACCAGAAGCAGTTCCTGCGGTAGGAGCGGAGAGAAACGCGATGATAAAACGGCCCGCTCGCAAATGGCGATCCTGGCGCACTCCGCTGCTGGTTCTGCTGGCCACGTTGGCAACCGCTTGGCTCGCTCCGGCTCAGGAAGAGACTGCACCACCGGAGGAGGAGAAACCACCGCAGCTCGGCCCCTATCAGGTCTCCGCCAGCGGCTCGATCGGCAACCGCTTTGTGACTGTGAACGGGAACCGGGCCAAATACAATCAGTTGCTCAACCTGCACGATGGGTTCCGGGTCTTCAGCGGCGACTTGGCGTTTCATCCCGTAGAAGCCGGCCAGGGCTGGTTTGATCGCCTTTCGATTACAACCCAGAACCTGGGCGGCGACCCGTTTCCGGTCCTCCGCGTCGCCCTCCGCAAGAATGGCGTTTACGAACTGACGGCTGGCTACCGGGCCACCCAATATTTCTACGATTTGCCGCAGACGGACTTCACCCCCAACCGCGGATGGCTGGACCGCCGCCGGTTTGCCGACGTGGAGTTGCGCTATACGCCGTTCCGCAACGTGCGCCTGCGCTTCTTCTACAACCGGACCGAGCGGGAAGGCAATGACCTCGCCACGGGCCCGTTCTTCTATTTCCCCCAGGCAGCCAACGTGTGGGGAGCCTTTGGGCGCGCCGACCGCACGGCGTGGGCGATCCCGCTGCGGGAGGAAGCCAACTTGTACGGAGGCGGGATTGACGTGCGTTGGAAGAAAACCGATCTCCATCTGGAACAAAGCTACCGTACCTATAACAACCCCGCCAACCTGCAAGGCTTTGCCGGACGCCCTGTGGAAGTGCTCGGGCCAGGCTCTCCGGCCCGGAACATCGTCATCACGCGATGGGATTCCTTGGCCGAGTTCAATATTCCCATGACCAGCCTTCGCGTGGAACAAGAGGTAACCAGTCGCCTCCGGCTGCGCGCCGCGTATCTCTACCAGCACGCCAGCGGGCCGACGCGACTCAATGGCTCCGTGCAGGTTCCGTTGCCGGAAACGCCCGCCGGCGCCACGGTCAACTACGCCGGCACTGGGTCCACCGACATGACCAGCCACACCTCCGAGGCGGGGTTCACGTTGAAACTCTTCGAGGCGCTGGACCTGATCTCCGATTATCGCTACCAGACCTACACCCAGACCGGGCGGCAATCGCTCACCGGGTCGAGGACTGATTTCCCTGCTCCGGTTCCGCTGGGCGACAACACACTGCGATGGGATTCCGGGTTGCACACGCTCGACACTCTTCTCGCCCTGACGCCCTATCCGACCCTCAGCCTGCGTGCCGGGCTGCGGTTTCTTAAGCAGGATGTTGTCCGCAAAGAGGACGGCCGGATCGCGCCCGGCACCCGACGGAGTTGGGCTTACTCGCCGGTGATCAACGCCTCGTTCAAGCCCAGCTCGATGCTCCGGTTGACAGGGCAGTTCGAGCAGCGCACGGCGGTGGACCCCTATGTCCGGATTTCGCCCGAGAGCACCGTCGGTTCGAACGTTCGCGTGCGCTTCTATCCATCCGATCGCTGGGGCATTGACAATACGTTTTCCTTCCGAAATCAGGAAACCGACCTGCTCGATTTTCAGATGCGCTCGCGGACGAACTCCACCAGCCTGTGGTTTCAACCGCTGTCGCAATTGGGTCTGAACGCCGGGTTCACCTATTCGCGGTTCCGCAGCGAGAACACGGTGCGCTACCTGCGCGGGACCCCGCCGCTGACGGGCCTGCTCTCGACCGACCAGACCATTGACCGCAGCTATTTCTGGGGCATCCAGACGCGCCCGGCGGCTAACCTGACGCTTTCTTTCTCCGGGCAGTTCATTCGCGCGACGGGCCGGAGCACTTTCAGCGGCGAGTCGAGCAGCTACGGACCGCTCACCTGGCCCGCCTGGAATACCGAGATTGCGTATCAGACGCAGAGCGTCGGACGGCTGGTTTTCGGCTGGCAGCGGTCCTACTACCTGGAAGACCTGTTCCGCGCCACCGACTTCCGCGCCAACGCGTTTCAGATCCGGTGGGACTTCTCCTTCTGAAAATCCTTCTGCCCCGGCTGGAGTTTTGCGTTCGGGGAGCGGTGTAGCAAATGGCAGCCTCTCCCGCGCGCCGCATTTCCCAAGCGTTCTCGTGTTAGAATCCAACCGTGGAACCGGAACGCCTGGAGATCCCGCTGTTTCGCCCCTACAAAAAACTCATTGAGATCACAATTCAAGGGAAGAAATTCCAGATTCCGGAGAATCAAATGCTGCTCCGCGCCTTCCAGTATCTCTGTCCGGACACCATTCCCTACGGGCGCTATTGTTGGAACGAGGAGTGCCAGTACTGCCGGGTGAGCGTCAAACGGCCCGGATCGCAGAAGGTCACGCAAGCCCTTTCCTGCAAGCTGATGGTCGAGGAAGGACTGGAAATTCACGAACTCGCCGAGGAGCTGACACGGAACCTGCGCCCGCTGTTTCAACCCGCCCCGGAAGAAACGCCGCCGGGGGAGGAGTCCGGAGCAAGCCACGGCCCCGCGCCAGGCGCTCAGCCGGGGGGCCGGGGGAGCCGGGAGTCAGAAGAAAAGCGGGGATGAGTGGCCGATAAAAAGACTCCGGGGTGGATGCACGGCGAATCGCCTCATACTAACCACTAATCACTTATCACTAATCACTGTATTTGCCCGCTGGCCGGGCAACCAGCCTTTGTTCGCCGGAGCGTCCCAGGCGAAAGCATGAAACTCGTTGAGGGTCGTGAAACGCAGCCGCTCGTAGAAGCTGACGGCGCTGCGGTTCGATTCGGTGACGGAGAGAGTGACGGTACGGAAGTTTTGTTCCCGCAACTTTGCCAAGACGCGGTCCATCAGCACCGAGCCAATGCCGAGGCCTTGGAATTCCGGTTCCACGCACAATTGGGTGATGTGGGCGACGCCCACTCCCACGGCCGACGTCAGAACCATGCCGCACAGCGTCGAAGAGCCGGGACGAAACGCCAGCAACGACCCGCTCTCCCGGAAGACCCCGCATCCGGGATAGCGAACGATGTTTTCGAGAAAACGCAGCGCCCCGGCCTGCGAGCGGTACTGGTCGCTGATTTCACTGTCCACGTGGCCGTGATAGGCGCTCGTGATGAGCCGGGCGGCTTCCGCGAACCAGCGCGGGTTCCAGCCGACAATCTCCACCTCGGGGGAATGATTCGGAGACGGAGGGATGCTGTCTTCGAGCGACAATCCCATGAACCTCCGCGCGTGGCTCCGAAAGTTCTGGCCGGCAAACCACTGCCGGACGGCTTCGCCGCCGAAATTCATCAACTGCGCCTCGATCCGCCGAATGCCGGGCGTGGCTTCCAGGGTCTCGATGACGTGCGTCATCAGGCGAACCTCGGTAGGGCCGTTGCGAAACGGATTGCTGACAAAGGCGTCGCCGATCAGCCCCTTGTAGTCTTCATAGACAAAGAAGCTGTAGCCGACCGTGCGGCCTTCCTCGACGGCGGCGTAGCCCGTCAGCGCGCGGGCGTCCGCAAAGCGCAGGATCAGCGCGGCCGTGTGCGAGTAGTCCCATTGGAGGCGGCTCTGCCAGAGCTGTTGCTCCTCGGCAAGCAGCGGCTCCAGGTCCCGAGAGCGAAGCTGACGCAAGTCCAGAATTTCCATAGATTGCGGGAAGCCGCGCCCATTATAGCACCGCCGGTTGCTCCGGGACTTCCATCCCTGCTTCACCACGAAGGTCGCGGTAATCTTCTCCCTTTAGCCCTCCCGCCTCTTGCGAGCCGAACCGAAGCGTGTTACACTGTAACACATGAAGACCACCCTCACGATCCGGCTGGATGACGAACTCGAACGCTGGCTGAAACAGTTGTGTCAGCAAACCGGCCGGAACCGCAGCGAGATCGTCCGCGATGCCCTGCGCCGGCAGCTTTCGCTGCTTCGGTTCGAGCATCTGCGGCGGCGGGCACTGCCGTTTGCAGAAGCGCGCGGCTACCTCACCGACGAGGACGTTTTCCGGGACCTTTCGTGAGGGTCTTCCTCGACACGAACGTTCTTGTCGCGGCCTTCGCCACGCGCGGCCTCTGCGCCGACGTGCTGCGCGATGTGCTTGCCGAACATGAGCTTGTGGTGGGCGAGGTGGTGCTGGCCGAACTTGGGCGAGCGCTCACACGCCGGCTGCGGCTCCCCGAAACTGCCGTCGAAGAAATTCTGGAATTCCTCCGCGAGCATGAGGTCGTGCCGAAACCCAAAGAGCCGGCCTCGCTTCCGGTTCGGGACCTGGCGGATCGCTGGATTCTGGCCTCCGCTCTCGCCGCCCGCGCCAATGTGCTGATCACAGGGGACCGGGACCTTCTCGACATCGCCGCCCCGGCGCCGCTTCGCATCCTTGATCCGCGCGCCTTCTGGGAACTCGCCCGGCGACGCCGCTAGACCGGAAACTCGGCGGCAAAGTCCTGTCCGGCTTCCGCACCTGGGTCGCGGAAAACTTCTCCATCTAGCCGATTCATTCAAGCCGCAATTTGCCGGTATAGATGGCCATGCCCACGGCGGCGTCCATATTCATTTGGGCGAGGGCTTCGACTTCTTGCATTGTGGTGATGCCGCCGGCGGCGGTGATGGGAAGGTCAGTAGCAGCGCGTAGCTTGCGGAACCAGCGCAGGTTGGTCCCTTGCATCATGCCTTCTTTGTCCACGTAGGTGCAGAGGAAGCCGGAGCAATAGGGTTCGAGTTCGGAGATCACGTCTTCGGCGCGCAGGCCGGTGCGGGCGCGCCAGCCTTTGACGACGATGCGCCCGCGGCTGGTGTCGAGCGCGATCATCAGGAGTTTCTTTCCGACGGCGCGCCGGGCCGCCGCCAGAAATTTCTTATTGATGCCGTGCTCCTCGAAGGCTGCGGTGCCGATGATGATTTGCTTTGCGCCCAACTCCTTCAATTCGCGCACCCGCTCGACCGTGCGGACGCCGCCGCCGACGCGGCACGGCCGTTTCCGACAGAGCTGCGCCACGAGCCGGTCGTTGTTTCCGTGACCCATCGCGGCATCGAGATCAATCACGTGGATAATGGGGAAGCCGCGAAACTTGCGCAGCATCTCCTGGGGGTCGGCTTCGAGGGCTTTCCGGCGCCCGCGCACTAGCTGCACGGCCTTGCCGTCCATCAGGTCAATGCAGGGGACGATCAAGACCAGTCTTCTTTCGACGCCTTCTTCTTCCGCCGCACCAGGATTACCACCACAATCGCCAGCGCCAGCACGCCAGCGACGATGCGGATCAGGTTGGTCGAGTCCCCGCCGCCTTCGGGGGTCGCTTGCAGCAGCCATAAGGCAAGAGCCATAGCCATGTCTCCCACTATTGCAATAATTGTAAGTCGCGCAAAATCGAAAGGACGCCCGGAGCCAGGATCACCACGAACAGCGCCGGGAGTATGAACAGCACAATCGGAAAGATCATTTTAACAGCGGCCTTGTTGATTGCGGCCTCGATTTCGAGCCGGCGCTTGGAGCGCAGCGAATCGGCATAGATGCGCAAGGCCTGCCCCAAGCCCGTGCCGAAGCGCTCGGCCTGCACGATCATGCTCGCCAGCGAGCGGATGTCGAGCAAGCCCGTGCGCTGGGCCATGCGCTGGAAGGCCACCGAACGCTCCTGGCCGGCCTGCACCTCGAGCGTCATCATGTAGAATTCGTCGGCAAGTTCCGGATAAACGAAACGAATTTCTTCGCTCACCCGCGCGATGGCCTGGTCGAGCGACAACCCGGCTCCGAGCACGATGCTCAGCATGTCGGTGGTGTCCGGCAGCGCCGCCATCAGGCTCAGCCGGTGGCGCTTCCGCAGCGAGACCAGGACCTGGTCGGGAATGAAATACCCGAGGACCAGGGCCGCCGCCAGGCCGAGCAACAGGATCGAGGTCTCCTCGCTCCGGAGCGCGGCGTAGGCCGCCCCGAGCAATCCCAGCGTAAACACGAGCGACAGCACGCCGTACACTTTGACGACGTTCGGGCCGCGGATTCCGGCGCGCATCAGCTCGATCTCTTTCTGCCGAAACCAATCTTTCCCGAAGATCAGGCCATAGGTGGATTGGAGGAGAAAATCCCAGATGTCTCCGGCCTGATGCGGGCCGGCGCTCGCTCCCATCGCGCGCTCCTGGAGTTCCTCGATGCGGCGGGCCAGCGCGTCGTCGCGCGTGCGGAAATAATAGTGCACGCCGGCGGCCAGCAGCGTGAAGCAGGCGAGCGTGCTCAGCAAAAACAGCAGCGCCATCGGAAGCGGCATCAGAGCCTCACCGAACCAACCTTTCGGATGAGCAGGATTCCGACCAGCTCCGAAAGGATTCCGTAAATCAAGAACCGGGAACCCAGCGGCGTCAGCCACAGCACCGAGATATACTCGTACCGCAGGAAATAGAAGAAAACCCCGGTGAACACCGGCAGGCCGCAGAGCAGCGCGGCCGAGAATCGCTGCTGCGCGGTGTGGGCGCGCAGGCGGGCGCGCAGTTGCAGCCGTTCGCGGATGACCGCCGAGAGGTTCTCCATCACGGTGACGATGTTGGCGCCGGTCTCGCGCTGCAGGATGACGCCGGTCGAGAAGAAGCGCACGTCGAGCAGCGGCACGCGGTCGCCCAGATTGTGGAGCGCCTCATCCACCGTCGAGCCGAGCGTCAGCTCCTCGACGAGCTTCTTGAATTCCGTGGCCAGCGGCTCGTGCGTTTCTTCGGCCAGCACTTGCAGCCCGCTGTGGATGTTGTGCCCGGCGCGCATCGCGCGGGTGAACAGGTCAATCGCCTCGGGCAGCATCTCCTCGATCGCGCGCATCCTCCGCTGGCGCATCGCCCAAACATAGAGGAACGGCAGCAGCGCGCAGCCATTGGCGAAGAGCGCCTTCAGGACCTGGAAGGGGAAGAGGCGCAGCAGGTCCGCTGCGAGATAGCCCGCCGCGAGCAGCAACGCGCTGACAGTGACGACGTTGCCGGCCCGATAGGGAAGCCGGGCCTGGTCAATCACGGACTGAAGGCGCTTCATCACTGCCAGGCGCGAATAGACCGCCTGGAGGATCGAGACGCCGCTCAGTTCGCTCTGGCGCAGCAGCGCGCCCGGCCGGCGTCCGCTCTCGACGCGCAGCCCGCGCAGCCGCCGCTCGACGGATTGCCGGAATCGCCGCTCGGGCCCCCAGACGGCGTACTCCGCCGCCGCCAGAAAGGTGGCTGTAAAAATCAACAGTGTGAATACCGTCACCATAGAAGCTGCCTTGAAGCCAGCCGCTAGAGCATTTTCAGGGTTGCTGTATAGCGAGGCAACCTCGTAAGGGCATGGCTTCAGCCATGCCGAAATGACGCCTCCTATCGAGTGGGCTTTAGCCCCTGAGGTACGTCCCT
>Ga0209343_10003442_pt1 | contig 19931 bp, 17 predicted proteins | sample RifCSPlowO2_02_FD_184026 | JGI IMG/M metagenome (GOLD analysis project Ga0209343, IMG submission 184026) | Groundwater microbial communities from Rifle, Colorado - Rifle CSP2_plank lowO2_0.2 (SPAdes) (version 2) | ecosystem: Environmental > Aquatic > Deep subsurface > Groundwater | place... | reverse complement strand
AGTTGAGTACATTATTTCTGGCGATAATCATTTGTTAAAGCTTAAGGAGTTTCAGGGCGTTAAAATAATAACTCCTGCTGAATTTATTAAAATAATGGATAAGAATAACTGAAACCAAATCCGTTCTAGGGACGCAGTCCACCGTGTAGGCACGGACACTAATTTATGTATATTTAGTTCCGTGCATACATACGTGGACTTTAACTAAATTAATAATGAAATTAAAGTCCACCGCTATCTCATGAAGATTTTTTAGAGTTTTTTAAGGGCAATTTTATTAGAATAGTTCTATTAGTAAAAATAAACTAAAAATGAATAGTGAACGTCTGGCTGCGCCCAGGAACTAAAAAAGTACTTTCTTGTTTTTCATAACTATTAACTAACAAATACATCATTCTTTTTCTTTTACACAAATATCTTTATATATAACAATAGCCTAAATCCAATAAAAAAGGTGATTACATGGAAATCTCATCCTTGCTTAAGCTGAAAAAGGAAAACATCGCAGAATATGGCCAGAAGGCTTCTTTGTTAGGTGAGCTTAGTTCTAATTTTAATATTCCTGAAGGCTTTGTTATCGGCGCAAAAGTTTTTCAGCAGTTTATTGACGAAACTAATTTAACCAGTGAAATTGGCAAATTATTGGGTGAGATTGACACTAAAAATTACACTGAATTACATAATCAGGCAAATGAGATACAAAAATTAATTATTTCAACAGAGATGCCTGAGCAGATATCAGAAGAGATACTTGAATTCTACCAAACATTGAGCGATGTTGATACATTAAAGAAAAGCAGCTCAAAACATGCCAAATCCAAGAAAGATAAAAGCCAAAATGGAAATATTGATGATGAAAATATTGATGAACCGTTTGTTGCAGTAAGAAGCAGCCCTAATATTTATATTGCGCCGAGAACACATCTTGTTTTTCTTAATGTGACTGGCGAGCAAGCTCTTATCAAGATGGTCAAGGTATTATGGGCATCTTTATTCTCGCCAAAAGCACTGCATTATTATCTTTCCAACAATCTTCTTCAGCAGGCAAATATGGCAGTCATTGTCCAAAAAATGGTCAAGACTGATCAGGCAGCAAAAGTTTCCACAGTTTCCCAGAAATCAAAAAATGAACTAGTTATAGATGCATGTTATGGATTGGGAGAGGCAATTTCATCTGGTTTAATTTCGCCTGACAGATATGTCGTCAACAAACTTACAAAAAAGATTTCATTTGATATCCATACACAGTCTATTAAACTTATCTGCGATCCTGATGCAAAGACAACAATAAAAATGGATATCTCGCAGGTAAATGCCGAAAAACAAAAATTAGACGACAGGCAGATTGTAGAACTTGCAGATGCATCAAAAAGAATTGAAACTTTTTATAATTTTCCGCAGAAAATAGATTTCGCTTATCATGATAAAAAACTCTATATTCTCGAAGTAATGCCTGTTCCTAAAGAATTAATTCCTGTTGGGAATGCAGAAGAGCTTATACAGGAATCAGATGATATTGAAGAAAAGGCTGATGAAGGTATAGAAGAAATTGATAAAATAGATAATATTATCGATGAAGTAGACAATGCAGCATTTGAGGAGCAATCACAAGAAATTCCAGAAATGCAGCATGAAGAATCAACCAGTGAATTATCACATGAAACACCATATCAAACACAAGAAATCTCATCTCAAACGCAGCAAGCGCAGCAAAAATCGCAGATAGCGCAGATTAAAGTCGAGGCATTATCCTCTCATACAGAGTATAAAAAAGCGCCTGCAACGCCTGCAGCGTCTACACCAAAAGTTTCTTTCTCTAAATTAACAGAGGAATTATACAATCGTTCAAAAGCATTAAAGGCAGCAAAAGAAATAAAGCAGCCGTTTATAGCAAAAGAGATTGTCAGCCAGATTGTTGCTTCTGCTGAAAAACAGAATTATTCTAATCAAGATGTGAACCTCTCAACCAGTTTATCAAAAGGCATTAATGTATCTCGTCCTATTTCAGAAGAAAATAAGTATGAAGAACAAATTCTTCCTCCATCAACACATGAACATTTTGAACAAAATGCTAAAACTATTAAAAATAATGAACCTAATGAACCAATTATAAATGAAGCAAAAGAGGAGGATAACTTGCAACAAACCCAAACATACCCCGATTTTGAATATCAATTAACCAAGGAAGAAGAAAACTTATTAAAAAATCTTCCTAGCGGCGACGATGAAAAAACTTATGTTATCAAAGAGGAAAATAAGCACAAACAGGAAGACGTTAACCTGATGCTTGAAGAAGTTGAAGAAAAGGCTCAGGAAACCTACGACGGAAAATACGAAGAAGAATATGATTATCAGCAAGTTCTTGAGCAATTGGAGCAAATAGGCAAGGAAGATGAGCATTCTGCTAATTCTACGAATAATAATCATTCAGATAAACATTCCGCTCAAAAAGAAATAAACAAAAAGCTTGAGAAGGATCTTGAAGAAAAGAACATAGACCTTTCTGATATTCAAACTGAAATTTATTCAGAGCCAGAAGAGGAGACAAGTGCAGAGCATCAGCAAAAAGTAAACAAAGAAGTTGAGCAGGCATTAGAAGAAGTCTATGAAGGTGTTATTGAAGAAGAGGAATCAAAGGAAGATGATTCTGGAGAAGGCAGTTATGAGTTTGTGCTGACACGTGAAGAAGAGCAGGCTGTGCAGTATGAAACAGATGCTGTGGTTATGAAAGATGATGAATATAATAAACTCAACAAAGAAATCAAAAAAGAATCTAACAAAGAATCGAAAAAAGAGTATAAAAAAGAAGAGTCTTATCACGAACCAAGTCATGAACCTCATCATGAAACAATATCAGAAGAAACATTAAATGATGAACTTATTAAAAACATTGAAATAAATAATCATGAAGATGAAAAAGAAAATAACAATAACCTCAATGAGAGTAAAGAGGAGAATTACGATAATCGCGATAATGAATACAATAATGATGAACACAATAATCTAGAATCTGACGAAGGCAACAAAGGTAAACATCATCACAAAGAAGACGATGATAATGAAGACGATGAATCAGACAACAAAGACAAAGATAGAGAAGAAGAAAGAGCTAACGGCAACAGGAAGAAGGGCAGCGGGTTTTACTCTTTTGGGTTTTGAATGATATCAACTAATTATTTTTCCTTTTTCTACCTCCCCACCACAATTATCCTCTTCGTCAGACTTTTATGAATATAAATTTCAAACTCTTTTTTTAACTTCCACTTTCCAAGATATTTTTTGTATTTTACAGTCGAGGGGAATGCTATAACCATTTGTTTTGTACACAAATATGCTTTTTTAAGAAATTGTTTTAACAATTTATCAATATCTACTGGTTTAGTATTTAGCCCATAAGGAATATCTGTAACAATTGCATCAACTTGTTTATTTAATACTTGTTTATTTAATATTTCATCTAACTTTAATGCATCATGCACTTCCAAACTAAACTTTTTTATTTTATAATGCCTTAAATTTGTTTTTGCCATTTTCATCATTTTTTTGTCAATGTCATAACCTATTGCATGGGCTCCCATCAATCCTGCTTCTATCAATATTCCTCCAGAGCCGCAGAACGGGTCAAGCACAGTTATTTCTTTTTTGTTTTCCGTGTCTTTGACCTCATCTTTAACTCTGCATTTAACTTCACTTCTTACCTCATCTTTAACTGCAATTGCATTATCCTTCACCCCTACTGCAATATTAACACACGCTTTTGCTAATCTCGGATCTAACGACGACGGATGCAGCGCTGGTCTTAGGTGTGCTTTTCTTTTCAGAAATGTTTTAGGATTCTTCCATAAAAGTTTTACAGCGTATATCTTTTTGTCGGTTTTAATGAATACAAACAGGGTTTTTGGGTTGGTTAAGTCAACTTTAGGAGCTTTAAGTTTATTCCATATAATTCCCGCATATTTCTTTTCATTTTCATGCTCAATGTTTATGGTTCTTACGCAGAAATTTGTGCTGTAATGCTCCTGCCAGTTAAAGAGTTTAATTTTTCCCATCAATTCTTTTAATGATGATTCGAATAAAACCTCGTCAGCATAATTAGTATAAGCTAATCTGTTAATTAGATTCAGCACATCTTTTTTCGGTTTATTCTTTTCGTTAATATCAACAACCAAGAAATTTTCATTTAGTTCATACTTTTCTATATTCAATAGTTCTAGCGCTTCAAATAAAGAAAGTTTCAGATTTTGCTTTGATAATGATAATAAGCATTTCATAAACTAATCTCCCTCCTAAAACAAACAAAGCATATAATTCTTCATATACTCTTTCTTTCATAAACAAAATATATAAATCTTCTCTTCTTTCTGTGAGGATATGGCAGAATTAAAGAGTTCAAAAAGAGGCAGGCCCATTGGTTCAAACATTCGACAGAATTTAATAGACCTTCTTTTTGTCAAAGGGAAGGCATTTGGCTATGAGCTGTCTAAATCCTACAATCAGATATTTCCTAAATGCACGTCCAGAGTAATTTATTATCATCTTAACAAAGGTGTGCAATTGGGCGAGTTCAAAGTAAGCAAGATTGTCAAAGAAGAAGGAGATTTTAGCTGGGGCAGTACAGTGGAAAGAATATATTATCAGCTCGGCGAAAAAGCAGCGCCGAAAGACAACGAGCAGGTTAAACAATGGCTGAAGGAGAACAGGCTGGTTGTTAATAAGAAAAACGTATTTGTTTAGCTGAAGTCCTGTTTCTCACTATCTTTTCTCCACTCTCAATCCTGTTTCTCGTTCCCAACACGTACTAGGGACGAAGTCCACCGTCTCATGATTATATTTTAAGTTTTTTAAGAAATATATTATATTAAACGAACAAAAAAATTAAATCATCATAAACGTGTCCAATCAGGTAGGAAATAAAAAATAAATAATAATGAATGGTTGGCTGCGCCCAGGAACTAAAAAAAATTAAACAAAACCAACTTAACTCATTCACAATTTCTCATAAATTTTCCTAAAGAATCCTATCGCTGCAAATGCCTCTCTTTTTGTCATCATTGATTTGCCAATTATTCTTTTCCATACTATTTTTTGAGTCTTTTTTTTCTCAGGTGTTGTAAACTCCAGCTTGTCAAGAACCTGATTAATCCTCATCATCATAACTTCCTTGTCTTTCTCGTTTGCTGGTGTTATCATTGCATTTGTCTTTGTCTCTTTTTCTCCTAGCGCCTGAAACAATTCGTAAAATAGTATTGCGCATGCATGGCTGATATTTAATGTAGGATATTTTTTGAATGAAGGTATGGAAACAATAAAATCGCAGGCATTTATCTCATCGTTAGTAAGGCCAATTCCTTCTCTGCCGAATATTAGCGCAACCTTTTTTGTATTTATTCCAGAAATCTTATTTATATTAATTCCTGACCTCTTTTTTAGATTCATTCCAAAAACCTTCTTTGCATCCATTCCTGAAACATTCTCAGTACCACTTAATTTCTCAGCCAATTGTTTTGGTGTTATTGGGCTTCTTGGAATATTGTAATCTGTGCCAAGCTTCGCAGTTGTTCCAATCAGATAATCAAACTTATCTAAATATTCTTTCTTGACAACCTTTGCTTTCTTCAGGATTGGCAGCGCATGTTTTGCCCGCTTTATTGCCTCGCTGGAATCCTTGTCGCATAAAGGCTCAACTAATATCAGCTTATCAAAACCAAAATTAGCCATGACTCTTGCAACAGCTCCAACATTGCCAGGATGCTCTGGCTGGATAAGGACTATATTAATCATATTAGCCATATTTACAAAAGCATGCATAAAAGAATTATAAACTTTTCTGAATTTTAGGATTTTCATCGAAAAATTTAAATATAAGCTTACCTTACTATAAGAAAGTAAGATTTAAAGATTATCTTATTAATAAAAGATTATGGATGTGAGAATATGGATGTTGAAACAATAAGAATGTCTTCAAAAGGGCAGGTGGTTATACCACAACAAATACGTGATAAGCTTCATGCTGTAGAGGGCACAGTATTTGCAGTAGTTGGTGGTAAAGATAGCATTATCTTAAAGAAGATAGCAACCCCAACAAAAGAAGATTTAATAAACGAGCTTGTAGCAATTGCTAAAGAAGGAAAGAAACGCCTGCAAAAAAAAGGAATTTCTGAAGAAGATATACCTTACATAGTTTGAAAAGCAAGGGCGAAATAAATGTTTTCAGTTGTGTTAGACACAAATGTTCTCATATCAGCCACATTATGGGATGGAAGTTCAGCACAAAAATTCCTGTTCAAATTAATTCAAAGTAATATTAAAATTTATTCTTCACCAGAAATTATTTGTGAATATTATAATGTATTAACTAGAGATTTTGACTATACAGATGATGAATTATTTTACATATTAGAAAAGGTTTTATCTTTTGTCACGTTGGTTACAATAAAAAGTGAGATAAACTTAATTAAAGATGACCCTGATGATAACAAAATTATTGAATGTGCTTTAGTGTCTTCTTCTGAATACATTATTACATATGATAAGCATTTGCTTAAATTTAATAATTATAATAATCTTAAAATTATAAAGCCAGAAGATGCTACAAACCTTTTCTAAATTACAATCTGCTTGTTTCCATCTCAACCAAGCATCGCAAACGGATTGCCTAAATAATTGATAAGCAGGCCAAACACCAAAAATACAAGAAATAACACTGCTATAAACACCCAGATTTTTTGTGCTTTTTCTTTGTTATCAACAACTTTATGCAAAGCTACCTGCAGCATTCTTCCGCCGTCAACAATGCCTAATGGCAGCAAGTTAGCCAATCCAATTAATAGATTAAGTATGAACAGCCATTTAAGCAGACTTTTTATTTTAAAAATAAATGGGGCAAGCCATTCATAATTATCCTTCATCTTTACTTCATTTTTTATGTTTTTTATACCAATCAATGGCTTAGTCTTATCTTCAGGATTAGCAGTTGTTGTAATAACATAACTTTGATTGCCAGAGCCAAAGCTAATCTTATCCTCTGGCTTCACGCAATACTGGAAATTATAAACAAAATCTTCGTAGGATTTAATCTTCTTGTCATTGTAAGAATCAACAATCATTCCTGTTGTTAATCCTGCCTGCCCAGCTGGTAAGGAGCCATTCATTATATCAAAGCTGAATCCAACTGGCTCTGTTATTTTTGCTTCTATTGGAAAAATTATCCATGACGAAATCATAAGAATAATCAGAGCAAAAACAATGTTTGCAACAGGTCCTGCAGCAAGTATAGAATACTGAACAATGTCTGGCTGTTTTTTCATCTTTTTCTCGTTTGGCTCGACAAACGCAGCTGGAATTATAGGGATTAAAACACCAAGCACAGCAAAACCGCTTGATGTAACTTCCAAATTATGCGCTCTTGCAACAACGCCGTGAGCAAACTCATGAACAACAGCTAATAAAAATATAGAAATAAGCCAGTCTGTGAACGGCAGTATTCCTAAACCTGGTATATTTGTAAATGGTAAAACTAACATTACTCCAGGATCAGTGGCAGTTGGCTGAAATATTATCTTGAAAATCAGCAGGACAACAGAAAACGCTACATAAATCATTCCTACAAAGCCAATGCCCACAGAGATGTAACCAAAAAGTTTGACATATTCTCTGTATTTTTCAGACAAGCTGTCCATTAATTTTAATCCTATCTTAGTTCTGTACATAATTATATATAAGAAAGGATAAGCTATCTTCTGCACAACCAGTTCTTTTCTTTTAAGATATAAGAGAATACATAGAAATAATACAAAAACTATTGCAATAATTACTTCTAAATCCATTATAAACCTCTTTTTATTAGTCGAACTTTAAATTAATTATTAAATTAAATTTAGTGTTAAGCAAGTCAACTCAAAAACATAAATTATGAAAAAACAAAATTAAATTATTTATTTCTTCCTTTTTGGCCTGAGCACGTTGCTGTTGCATTTTCTGCATTTTATCTTTCCAGCTATAACTTTCATGTTTGGTGCTCTAACCTTAGATTTACATCTTTTGCATACAAAAACATTCTTGAAAATTCTTGCTTCAGCTTCTGGATATCTTACCATAATTATCTCCCTTGGTTATTTTTTATGATTTAATCGTTATTATTAATTATTTTCTTTTCTCTTGTTATTGTTACTATTTTTTATTCACTATTTATTTGTTTTTTTATTGTTTATTTTTCTTTTATTATTGTTATCATTCGAGCATAATATTGAATTTACTCGCTCTTTATCTGTTTCATTACCTTTGAATCAAGCACAGTCCAATACAATATATTGCATCCTTCAGTGCATGTATCCTTTAATTCTTCAGGGATATCTAAATCAAATGTTTCGAATGTTTCTAGATCCATGACATTTGCCTTATCTCCGGTAATGGATAATACTTGCGCTGTTTTCTTTTCAATAACAGGAACTTCAATACTATCGTGGCCAGGCATGACAATGACTCTTTTTTTTCCATCAAGAAGGCCAACTGCGCTTAATCTAACTTTTGCGTGACCATGTTTTCCCGGTCTGGAAACCTGAGTGTCAACAACCTTGCATGCAGCTCCGTCTAATACCACATAATTACCTTTTTGCATTTCTCCTACACTAACTTGTTTAACCTCTCCCATATTTCTCACCTTAACATTTCTTTTGAATATAAATCTCTTTTTAAATGTTATATTAGAGATTTAAACAGGGCTTTATAAATATTATTATTGACACCATCTAAAAAGCTTAATAAAAGCAACTTTTATAAACATAACTCATTCTCTTTTTAATATTATGAAAATAAATGAACTTCAGGTAAAACAGGGAAAGGTTGAATTAACAGCTAATGTTAAGGAAAAGGGCGATGTTAGAGAATTTAATAAATTCGGTAAAACAGGCAGAGTTTGCAATGCTGTAATTGAGGATGAAACCGGCGCAGTTACTTTAACATTGTGGAACGAGCAGGTTGAGATGGTTAATGTTGGCGATACAATTCAAATAGAAAACGGATATGTTGGCGAGTATCAGGGCGAAAAACAATTGACAACTGGAAAATTTGGGAAACTGACTGTGATTAATGGAAATACACTAAATACAAATATTAATACGCTTAATACAAATATTACAACACAACCATCATCAGAAAAGCAAAAAGAACCTATAACCTCATTCACTAAAAAAGAAACACAAAAAACAGAAAACTATACTATAAAAGTGGATGAAGAGTTTATTGATTGAAAGTTGAAAAGATATAGAAAACAATTTAAATGATAAGTAAATTCAATTATCTTATGGGACGTTAGCTCAGCCTGGGAGAGCACACGGCTGAAGACCGTGGTGTCAGGGATTCAAATTCCCTACGTCCCATTTTTTTATATTATTTCTGTGTAATTCTCTTAATTTTTTGCATCTGTCCACTGGTCAATACCTTCTATAAACCCATTTTATAATGCTTTTACGCTATTTAACCATTCTCACTGGACAACCTGCTGTGAGGTATATAAAAGGCTTCTACTATAATTACTTTATCAATTGTTGGAGGATGTCAAAAATGAAAAATACAAACATGGAAAACACAAATTTTTACGGCTTCAATCAAATATTCAACCAAGTATGCAATAACCCATTATTCAATGTTAATAATTTCAATTGTGGCAGTCTCAATTATGGTTTTGATACAAGCAATAAGACTATTGAAAGATTATTTTTCACGCAGATAAGGAAACTTACATTTAGTTCGTGTAAACAATAAACATAAAATAAAAACAATAAAAAATGAGGTGGTAGAAATGAATTTCTACGAATTTATAAACAGGGAAGAACTTGAAGAAATTAGGCATATAAGAGAACAAATACAGGTGCTGAAAAGGTTAAAAAACAGAGAAAACTTAGAACTAGAGCAAGACACATTAAGATGCTTTATATTTGAGCAGCAGATGTTTGATGAGGTTAATGAGATGTTTACTTAATCATTTTTTTTAATTAGTTTGTGGAAAAATTTAAATAGGACACATACCTATTGATTAACACCAAAAAAAGGTGAAATAGATGTTAAACTTAAAAAGAATATCTGTATGGGATTATCTTGCATGGTGTGTACTGTTTGGCATATTAATTTGGTTACTCCTAAAAGTGTTTGGCATAATTAACACACCAGTTCTAATTGAGTATGCCCCTTATTTTGGTGCAGTTTATATCGCAGGATGGGCAATGCAAAAGCTTGATAGAGCAATTGAAGATATTCGATATCTTAACAGAGATATTAAAGAAATTAAAGTAGATTTAAAAGATATTGAAAATGATGTTGGATTAATAAGAAAAAATTGCTCAGTACTTATAAAAAGATAAGTTGTTTCTTTTTTTAAATTGTTATATTTATATATTAGTTCTGTCCTAAATATTAACAATATGTGGAAAACAACCATTAAACTCAAACATAAATGCCTCTTTGGAGATAATTGCGAAAAAAGCAGGGTTAGTTGCGTCAACATTTCTTTTAACTCATTCAAAAAAGGAAATTTTTATTATGTTTATCATTTTGGAACTGTTTTTGGCGAAAATTCAAAGAAGTTTATTAATAGTCTAAAAAAGGACAGGCGTGTTGATTATATTGAAACACAAGGCAGGACTTTTTTTATTGTTGAAAAAAGAAAAGCAAAAGAAGTTCCAGGAATGTATATTGGCCATGATATTATTTACACAAAACCAGTCTACGTTGATAACACAGGGCATGAAACATGGAGCCTTGCAGCGATAAAAAAAGAAACACTGATGGAGTTTATAAAAAAGTTTAAGGACGCAAGAATTCTTAGTATACAAACTTCAAAATTAACAGACATATATTCTTTAAGGCTAAGCCCTGATTTAACTCAGCATCAAAGAGATGCCTTTGAGCTTGCAAAGAACCAGGGATATTATCTGTTCCCTAAAAAAACAGACTTGAATAAATTAGCAAAAATAGCCAAACTTTCTAAATCAGCGTTTAGAGAACATCTGAAAAGAGCAGAGATGAAAATATTGGGAGAGACTAGTTACTAGCTGTTTTTTGTTCTTTGTTCTCAATAATTCATATTTGTTTAGCTGATTATCCCTTTTTCTTGCTTAAAATCCTGTTTCTCGCACCCACTCCGTTTTACCGCTCCCAACCCGTTTGTGGGACGAAGTCCACCGTCTCATAAAATATTATTAGTTCTTTATTTACTTGTTTTATTTATTGCAAATGTATATTCACTTATAAAATAGTGAGAACTTTATCTCTTATCAATACCGTTCATGAGCGGTGAAAATTAGTTATATTCCTTATATTTTAGTTACTACTATAAAGTACGAAAAGGAGTTATAACACAAACATAAATATTACACACAGGTGAGATAAAATGAATATAAACATGAATACAAACACAAGAACTCTTTTGAGAAAAACTTTGCTTTATTTATCATTAGTTAGTTCAGGCGCAGCTATTGACCAAGCCATAACTTCACAAAGAATTGGCAGTCTTGAACAGAGAATTGATGAAAAACTCAGGACAAAGGCGGAAAATGGCAAATTTACTGTAGCAGAGATGTACAGAAGTCCTGACAATAATGAATTTTATATTATTAGATTAGGCGCAAATTCTGACGAGAAGATCACTCCAGAAGAAAAAGAAATCTACACAGAATCATTAATCCATACTTATTTTCCTTCATATTTTTGGAATAAGAAGTAACTTAAAATGAAAATATTAAAATGAATAGTGATGAAAAATGGGGTTAACTGATTTAGTTGAGTTCTGGGAAAGAGAAGTTAAGCCGAGATTTAGAGAAGTAGATATTGAATCAATGGTTAGTTTATCAGATGGCTCTGAAGTTAAATATGTTAATCTAGATAATGCAGCGACGACAATTCCTTTCAGAAGTGTCATTGAAAAAATAATCAATAGTTTAAGTGAATATGGTAGTGTTCACAGGGGTTCAGGGCAGCATTCTAAGGTTACAACTGCAAGATATGAGCATGTAAGAGAAACAATAAGAAGATTTGTTGGTGCTTCTTCAGACGATTATATTATTTTTACATCAAATACAACTACTGCTGTTCATCTCGCTGCATCATTGTGGGCGCAGAGATCTGGTTTTATTCTTGTTTCAGATGCAGAGCATTCTTCAAACTTAACGCCTTGGGTGCAACACGAACATATAAAAAATAATGGGCGAGTTGTAAGAGAATATAATACTAATCCCGACGGAACAATTGATATTGAACAAATCAGACAATGTTTTGAGCGGGCAAATAATGATGATGAAAAGATTAAAACATTTACTACAAATTCACTGAGAATAAAACTTCTTGCAGTGACAGGCGCCTCAAACTTAACTGGCTACAAACCACAAATATATGAATTGGCAAAACTGGCGCATAGTTATGGGGCAAAGATTTTTGTTGATGCGTGCCAGCTTTTGCAGCATGAACAAATAGATATGCTTCCTGACGATGATCCTTGTCATATTGATTTTATTGCATTCTCTGGACATAAGATGTATGCGCCGTTTGGTGCGGGTGTTTTAGTTGGTCCAAAAGATTTTTTTGATGGTCGAGATTTGCCAGCACCTTTTTTTGGCATTGATTTTCTAAATTTAGTTTATGGCAGCGTTTATCAGCTCGGTGGGGGTAATATTCCTTATATTGATTCAGGTGGCAATGTACTAAGGCCTAAAATTGAGCGCGCTCATGAGCCAGGCACACCTAATTTTGCAGGGGCAATTGCAATAGAAGAAGCAATAATTCTATTAGAAGAAATTGGAATGAATAGAATTAAAGAATATGAGCATCAATTAGTTGCATTGGCTCTTGATGGCATGATGAAAATTAGCAATGTTAAAATTTATCTGCCAAAAAATAAAATATGTTACCCAAAAGATGAAACTGGCGATTATATTATTGGTTCTGTTATACCATTTGACATTGAAGGCCTGCCTCACAAATTAGTCGCAGAAATCCTAGCACAGGAATATGGAATTGGTGTACGGGCAGGAAGTTTTTGTACTTATGAATTAATTAGAAAATTAAAGGGCATAACTAAAGAGCAAGACCAAGAAATCACTAAAGAAGTTTTAAGCGGTGTTACTGCAAACATTCCTGGTTTGGTAAGGGCAAGCTTTAGTATGATTAATAATTTAGAAGATGTTAACAGGTTTGTTTCAGCAATTTCTGAAATCTCAGGCAAAGATATTGGATATTACAGGCAGCGCTATGAGCTTGACGAGAGAACAGGAGAATGGAGAGTAAAATAAACAGATTTGTTTAATTGATGTTAGATATTTTCTTGTTTTTTAATCTCTTTTTCCCACTCAGAGCACGTTTGTGGGACGAAGTCCACCGTCTCATGAATAATTTTTTATAATTTTTCCAAATTTTAGGCAGTAATATAATTATTAAAAAAAGCTATAGACCTTTAAATATCCGCTAATTTTTTATAGAACCTCTTCTTTGGAGTGTGAATGCAAAATATTGACAATAAAAAAACTGAAAAAAAAACAGAAAATAAGGCAGAAGCTTTAACAGAGAAAAAGATACAGAAACAAAAAGAAACCCAAACAGAGAAAAAAACAGAAGGACAAATAGAGAATGATGCAATTCAGCTTCATAAAGAGTTGAAGGGTAAGATAGAGATTACTTCTAAATCCAAAATTACAAAAGATTCTCTTAAACTATTATACACACCCGGTGTAGCTTATCCTTGTTTGGAGATAAGTAAAAAAATAAATCTGGATAGAAAAAACAGTAAGGAAAAATACAGCAAAGAAAACAATAATAAAGAAAATAAAGATAATGAAAATAAAAATAATGAAAAGAACAATCGTGAAAATAGGAATAACGATTTGCTTTACGAATATACTGGCAAAGGAAATTTTGTCGCAGTTATTACTGACGGCAGTGCTGTTTTAGGCTTAGGCAATATTGGCGCAGAAGCATCTCTGCCCGTCATGGAAGGAAAAGCGCTTCTTTTTAAAGAGTTTGGTGGTATCAATGCATTTCCTATAGCAATCAAATCACAAAATCCTGAAGATATAATAAACATTGTAAAAAATATCTCGCCAATATTCGGCGGAATTAACTTGGAAGATATTTCTGCACCAAGATGTTTTGAGATTGAAGAAAGGCTTAAAAAAGAATTAAATATTCCTGTTTTCCATGACGATCAGCATGGCACAGCCATTGTTGTTCTTGCAGCATTGACTAATGCATTAAAGGTTGTAAAAAAAGACATAAGCAGCATTAAGGTTGTCATAAATGGCGCAGGAGCAGCAGGAATATCAATCGCTAAATTATTATCTTGTTTTAAGATAGAACAAAATTGTTATGGGAATGTCTGTAAATCTGTCTGCGCACCTGTCTGCACGCCTGTAAAAGAGATACTTCTTTGCGATACAACAGGAATAATTTATGAAGGCAGGAAAGAAGGAATGAATTCTGCAAAAGAAGAGATTGCAAACCTGACTAACAAAAAAAAGATTAAAGGAACTCTTAAAGATGCAATTAAAGATGCAGATGTATTTATAGGAGTTTCAGCTCCAAACATTGTTACAGAAGAAATGATTTCCTCTATGGCAAAATATGCTATTGTGTTTGCCATGTCAAACCCTGTTCCTGAAATAATGCCAGAGCTTGCGAAAAAAGCAGGGGCTCGTGTCGTCGGCACAGGCAGAAGCGATTTCAATAATCAAATTAATAATGTTCTTGCATTTCCTGGGGTGTTCAAAGGCGCGTTAAGCGTAAGAGCTTCTTCTATTACAAATGAAATGAAAATTGTAGCAGCCCATGCGCTTGCAGCATGCATTCCTGAGAAAGAATTAACAGAAGATTATGTTATTCCCAGCCCTTTTGATAAACAAGTAGTTGAGAAGGTTGCTAAGGCAGTCGCAAACTGCGCAGTAAAACAGAAGGTTAATAGGGTATGATAATATTAATTCTAAATTCTTTCTAATTCCTTTTCTCATCCAGTAAATACCGCCTGAAGAACCAGTGTAGCAACAAAATTAAACACAATCATAACTATCAATGTAATCACTATATACAATACTGTCGCTTTAATCAAATTTTTACCCAGCAGATATGACTTGCTTAGGTTATCAGCGCCGTTTTCTATGCCGTTTACCAACACAGTTAAAATATAAACTATTTCCACAACATAAATTCCTACAACCACCTGAAAATAAAATGTTGGAATTCCTAAGCCAAACATTTGCTGCATTCCTGGATTGACACCGCCTGCTCCTCCCACTTCTTGTCCTTTTAATAATGGCCCCAATTTTCCGATAATGTTTGTTATCATTGAAGCAATTCCTACAACAATACCTGCGATTGCAGGCGTCATCACGCTTATCTGTGATTTCATTGACGAGATAACCTCTGCCAAAAGATCTTTTAATCTTTCATCTACCCTGTGCATCTCTTTGATATACCTTGAAATATTTACCAATGCCTGCGCTGCTACTTTCGGACCTTTTTTTACTGACTGGACAAGCACTTTCATTGAGCTGGTGATCATGTTTGAAGGGAAAGCCATTATTGCCCCAACTTTAGGATTAAATATTGCCTCTTCTACACCCATGCCTAATTTATTTATGTTTATGCTGACTTTATCAAAGAATCTGCCGGGGGCAGTGTCTTTCATCATGTTTGCAACAGTGCCAAATGCAGTTTCTGCGGGAATGCCGTCGCCTAACCTGTTGCCTAACTGAAATATTCCTGACGCAAAATCATTTTCCAATTCTTTTGCCTTATTTCTTATTTCAATTATATTTTTAGATTTGAATCTATAATACAATCCAATTGATACAGCCAAAGAGAGCGGAATAAATAGGCTGAATACAGATGCAACGATTCCAAATGGTCCGACAAATTTGCCTGTTGCTTCATCTTCTCTATAATCAAGGAAACAGTATGGTTTCCCGCAGGCAGATGTTTTGTCATCGACACTTCCAAACCCAAAATCACCAGCGCCAAAAAAATGCGCAATTATCGGTGTCATTCCTATCAGAAATAATATCACACCAACAATTATAGAAATATACAACGGATTAAGCTTGTATTCTTTGCCGCCAAAATTTATTAATACATATTTATACTTTCCAAGTGATGGAATCATTTTAGTCACGTCTGTATCTCCGTAACCAGAAGGTCTTTGTGCCAAAATAGTTAATCCCATATAAAGAACGCCTAATGGCAAGAGAATATCATAAAACATTCCAATATAATACCATTTTATTCCGCCCATAAAACTGACCATTAAAGGAAGCATTACTAAGCCAAGAACAGGCAGGATTATTCCAAGCATATGCAGCATAGTTATAGGTGATTTTAAGTTTTGGGCATAGTGCAGCATCTTTTCATAAGTCTCGTCGAGAATTACATCCAAGCCCTTTTCAAGCAGTTCTATTCTTCTTGAGTCACCTGATTCATAAAGAGAAGATTCAATTAAATGAAATGATTCAATGAATTCAATATTGGTTTTTCTCCAGGTTTCCATATACTTGTCCAACGCATCTTTTACATTGCTGAATTTTTGCGTTTCAACGTCCCATACAACCTTTTTCAGGTCTAAGCCTAATGGGCCAACTAAATGATCAGATGCAAACTTTATTGCTAACTCTAAATTAGGCGTATGCCTCATATATGTAACAACATAAAATATACAGAGAATCATTTCATTGCTTGCTTTCATTCTATAACTGCTGGCGAGAACATGAACATATCCTTTTAATGGAAACATAAGTATAGCAGCGCTCAAAAGGCTTATGACAATGAAGAATGACGACGCTGGCAGCCCAAACAGTCCGGGAATAAAGACACTCAGCATTACTCCAGCCAAACCAATAACAACAGGCGCAAGTATAGAAAAGCTTGTTGTTCCTGTTGGCGTAACCTTAAGATGGGATGTGTTAATCGATTCTTGAAGCTCATCATAATCTTTTTTGTCTGGCTTTAATTTCAAAATCTTTTCAGATATATTACAAAGTTTTTCATAAATAGAAGCAGTCGGCGGCATTAACTCCAACCTAAACTTTTCATAATCAGCGCTTGTTATTGGTTTTCCTTCACCTTTTACAGTTGGACCTAATTCTAACTCCAGTTTCTCTTTATATCTTTGCAATAATTGTTCGACTTCTGACGATGGCATTTTGTTTTTAATTTGTCAGTTACTGAATTTCATATAATATCAAAATCATCGTATTTGTTTAGCTGATGTTCTGTTTCTTATTCTCTTTTTTTCGTTCTTAACTCATTCTAGGGACGAAGTCCACCGTTACATGAATTATTTAAAATATTTTATTGGTTGTATACCAAACGAGCAAAACAAAAAATAAACTAAATATCATAGTGAACGGGTGGCTTCGCCCAGGAACTAAACAAAAACAAACCATCTTATAAAATACGTATAAAATACGCATTACAACAAACCTCTATTCTTATCCTTTCTTCCTAACTTCTCTCTTTAACCATTCGTTCCATTCAAATAATATCTTTTTGCTGTCTAAGGCTCCAACCTCGTTTTTGACTTTTTCAGCAAGTATGTGATAAATATCATTGCTTTTGATTACAAACGGCGCTTCCAATAAATCAGGCCTCTCTGCTTTTGTTGACACATCTACTAATGTTGATTTTATATTTGCCCTGAGCATGATATTATCCCAAATAGCATCCCAGTCTCCTGCAAACTCTTTTATATTTCCGGCAATTGCCTTCAGCACATCACTGTCTCCATTTTGTAAATCAGGCGTTACAACAAGCTCATCCTTGTCAGCATCATATTTCATTAAATCAACAAATCCTTTTTCTTCCAGAGGATCATTATTCCAATGTTTTCTAATTTCTGTTATTTGAGTTACTCTTCTAAAACGATGAAGGCCATCGGCGCTTCTTATCGGATTGGCAACAATGCAGACATCAGTTGCCTTAAAACTTGTTTTAGGAATACCTATATCATTGACAACTCTGTCGTATACACCATAAGGGCTGTCGCTGTGTATTGTTCCTGCAACAACATTTGCAGCCGCGCCAACTCTCATTGCTTCGTAAAGCGCGATAGCTTCTTTGCTTCTTACTTCACCAATAATCAGCGCAGAATCTCCTAATCTTAAAGTAGTTCTTATCCCTGTTGATGCATCAACTTCTGTACTTTCTTTGCCGAGGGCGCTTGCAACTTTCATTGACTGAATATTAAATCCCATGTCTCTTAATTGTTTGCATGGAAGCTCTAAGGTGTCTTCAATAGTAATAATGCGATATTTTCTCATTATCTCTACAATCAAACCGCTTAAAAGTGAGCTTTTTCCAGAGCTTCTTGTTCCTGCAATAAGCATTGTTCTTGTTCCGTCAATAAGAAAACTAAGCAGTCCGGCTGCAGTAGGATTAATCATTTTTGCTTTAATAAATAATGGCAGTGTCCATGGCTTGTCTCTGTGTCTTCTGAAAGAATATGCTAACCCCGTCGGGTTTAATGGCTTTGTAATAACAGCAACTCTTGTAGATGCAGATGGCAGTTCTAATTCTGTATCCAATATAGGATTTGCCTCATCCAATGGTCTTCCAGAGATTAATCTTAATTTTGAAGCCCAGCCTTCTGACTCGTTTTTTGTTGGAACAATGTTAGTGTAACAATCTCCATGGTCAGCGTGGACAATAAACATGGGTAATTTTCCCATTGGGCTGTTGATAGAAATATCCTGTATTTTCTCGTCTTGTAGTAAAACTTCAATCAATCCAAAACCGACAGTATATCTTACAAGGACATCTGTTAATTTATCAATCTCTTTTCCTCTCAGCATTATGTTTTTTGATTTAGCAAGTTCTTCTATAAGATCATGGCCAATGTTAAAAAAAACTTCCCTCATTCGTTCAGGGTCTGTAAATTCTTCCTCTCTTGGCTTGTGCTCAGCCATGATTTTTCTTGCAATGTCCAAAAGCTCATACTTATCCTCTGTTAATTTAAATTCAGGCGGCATTAAATGATAAAGCACTTTTGTGTCGTCGGGAAACTTAAATACAGTTACATCACTTTCATCGTTAATGGTATAACTGTCAATCTCTTCTCCGTCAGGCGGAAATGTTGACATGAGTTTTGTAAACATGAAATCTGGTTTAATAATTGGTGTGAATATGTACCGGTATATGCTTCTGTCACCTAATTTATATCCTGGAATGTATGGTTTTGCAAGTTCGATCAATCTTGTTTTTTCGAGCAAAGAAACAACATAATTAATGATAGCAGCATATCTTTTGACAACTTCCTTGAATTTTGGCTCTGTAATCTTTTCAAGATCAATCTTTTCCCTTCTCAATGCTCTTAACAATTCAACATAGGCGCTGATTGGATCGCTTTTCATCATCTTAAATGCCAGATTTTGGAACTCTGCAAATCGTTGGTTTATGTACTGGACATTTAACTGGTCGAGGCCGATTGTACTATAGCTGAACATATCCTTTTCCTGAATTATTTTTTTGTAAATCTCAACAATCTCCATTAATATTTTTGTTTGAGAATAATCATACTCATGCTCTCTTTTTTGAGAGAATACAATCTTTGTGACGCCTGTAACCTGCGCAAGAATATCCATCAGCATAGACATTACAGTAGCATAATCTTCTATAGAAGGGGCATAACTAAGATGCTCTACATAAATGTAAAGTATATTCTCTTCTCCTTCTCGGATTACATCATATTCCCAGTCTTTTTTTCCTTCGTATAGTTCTGGCATGGTTTACCTTTTTTCTTTATTGCTTTGGCCGATCCATATATAAGTTTTGTCCAGGAGACAGTTTCTTATCCTGGAAGAAGGATCGCTGTTGTGACTGATGCTTCTGGCAGTATGAACGTTGGCTTTGATACCGAGAAGCTTAACCCAAAAAATAAAGGCCAGTTCTACACCGCTATCGCGGCG
>Ga0209343_10003437_pt1 | contig 19940 bp, 12 predicted proteins | sample RifCSPlowO2_02_FD_184026 | JGI IMG/M metagenome (GOLD analysis project Ga0209343, IMG submission 184026) | Groundwater microbial communities from Rifle, Colorado - Rifle CSP2_plank lowO2_0.2 (SPAdes) (version 2) | ecosystem: Environmental > Aquatic > Deep subsurface > Groundwater | place... | reverse complement strand
ATTTTTGAAACATTCCATTCCCGCATACTTTGTTTTTATATACACTGGGACAAGTCCTGTCTGCCAATCATTACAGTGCACTATGTCGGGATATAGTTTGAGCTTTTCAATGACTTCTAAAGCACCCTGGGCAAAATAAATAAACCTTTCACTATTATCTTCAAAATCTTTTGTTGTTCCGGGATAATTATATAAGCCCTTTCGACCGTAGTATTGTTCATTGTCCAGGAAATAAATAGGCACCTGTGTATCATGTAGAAATCCTTTATACACACATCCAGATTTAAGTTTATCACCAATTTTTACCTCAAACTGTATATTAGTTCTTGTTAAAGGATACTGACTTTCTTTTATTATTCCATATAGGGGCATAAGTACTACAATCTCCACACCTAATTCCTGTATGCTTTTGGGTATCGCCCCTGCAATATCAGCCAAACCGCCTGTTTTCGCAAATGGTACAACTTCTGATGACAGATAAACGACTTTCATTGCCGCACCACCTCATCTTTCCTTTCTATACTGGCATTTCTAAGGAATTCAGCGGCGCTCTCCGGCGTTACCGTATTTATATAAAAACCACTACCCCACTCAAAACCTGCGACTCTTGTTAGCCGAGGAATAATTTCTATATGCCAGTGATAATGTTCAATCTCCCCAAAAATGAAGGGTGTTGAATGGACAATATAATTGTATGGTGGGAATTCTAACGATGCCTCAAGTTTGAGAAGAACTGTACGTAATACCTGAGCCAATTCTTCAATCTCGAGCTTTTGTAAATTTTCAAAGTGGGATGAATGGATTTTTGACACTATCCATATCTCGAATGGAAATCGTGAAGCATACGGCGTAAATGCAACAAAATTATCTTCTTCTAAGACGATTCGTGTCCCAGTGGATAATTCTTGCTGAACCATGTCACAAAAAAGACAACGACCTCTGTATTTATAAAATTCTTCGCATCCATTCATTTCGTGCATAACTGTTATGGGTACAATTGGAGTGACAATTAATTGTGAATGAGAATGCTCCAGTGTAGCCCCCGCTGCTGTACCTACATTTTTAAAAAGCAGTCCGTATATAAATCGTTTATCCTTTTTCAAATCTACTAACCTATCTCTGTATGTCCATAAAACTTCTTCCACCTGTTTATTATCAAGTTCTGTCAAAGAGATGATATGTTTTGGACTTTCTATAATAACTTCATGAGCCCCAATGCCATTCGTTGAATCATAGATTCCTTCACCTCGTTTATTTAAATTACCCTCTATCCTTAATGCAGGAAATTTATTGGATACTACTCTTACCCGCCATCCTTTTGTATTGGGCTGTGTTCCTCTTTCTCTGTATGCCATGATCTCTTGGGGGGTCTTATCCTCATTGCCTTCACAAAACGGGCAATATCCTCCTTTAATAGGCTGTGGTTCGGATTTAAAATCAGTAGGCCTCATAGCCCTTTCAGTTGCAATGATAACCCACCGACTAGAAATGGGGTCTTTCCGAAGTTCTGGCATGTTTCGTTGTCCTCCTTATGTTTTGTGCTGAAGTGATCTTCTTTATTACGGTATCACACCTGCCACATCATTCTTTCAAAATCTTTCGATGGTACAGAAAAACAAAATACCGTTCGAAGCGGCATTCTTTGGATAGTCTCAGTATCTTTCACTAACTCAATAAAAAACTCAACATCTATTCCCGTGAAAAAATATAAACCCGCAAAAGCACAGGATAATTCCATTATTTTCCCGAAAGAAATACTATAAAAATCTTTCCCTTCATACTTATAATCTTTATTTTTAATCGTAAATTTCAACGGCTTATCCGCAAAAGCAGAAGTATGAATCTGTAATTCCTGGGGTTGAATAAATGTGATTACAAGCTTGCCCTTTTCCATATATTGAGATAATAAATCTTTATCAAAATCTATTCTTATAAACAAATTATCTATGTCGAATCCAAAGTATACACTATGAATGGGCTGAACAGAAGCCCTGTGCATTGTATCCATATCTTTACTTACATTATATTTACCGGCATCCAGCCACTCAAAATAGTTGCTCACGACACCGTCGAGTTTAATATCCAAAAATCTTTTTGGATGTGAATACGGTTTTTTTCGTTCTATCCTCGAAATAGGCGCATCCAATATCCTTGGCGTGTCAACATTAAATAGTTTATACACATTCTTAAGGTGTAGCCTGAATAAACTGTCAAACTCATCTTTATGAGGTGTAAAATGATCATCGCCTAACCACCAAAACCAATCACTACCCTCTGCTATGAAAATTTCTTCCCACGCCTTTGCAATTGTATCATTATTTAAATAGGGTGTCTTTAGCGCTTGATCCTTAACGAAAGAGCGGGTATCCTCTACCAACTCCCATGCACTATTTTTTTCTTCATGCCCAATCCATGTAGCCAGGTTGTGTCCAATCCATGATCCCGGACAAATATGTTGTAATGTATGTTCTGGGGGACATTCTTCTAAATAGTCGCGAATACGAACACATTCCAATTCACCATCATTGCTAATTACTTCGTAAAGCTTTCTTAAGAAATCTAAACCACTATTAGGATAATATTCCCAAGCATTTTCTCCATCTAAGATAATAGTTACCAGGAGTGGTTTTCCATTGACATTGTATTTTTTTAAATTATTAATCCTGTTCATAAAATCAGAAACTGCATTATCTACCATATATTGTGAATACTGAAAACCAATTAAGTCAGAAAGATTGTGATCACGAAATACGATATTAACATCATTATCTTTTATATGAACTCGATATGGTTTATACAAAATATCAGGAGTGACTACATCCCCGTATTCATCTCTTAAAAGCTGATTACCCAGTGAACAAGCTAGTATCTCTTCATCTGACGCCATCCATCGAAACCCGGCTTGTGACAATATCGGTATAATTTCATCACTCACAGCGCCTTCTGAAGGCCACATACCGCAAGGCTTTTGTCCAAAGTGTCTTTCGTAAGTGAGAACTGCCTTTTCTACTTGTATTTTTGCGTCTTCAATTGCTGACAATCTCTTTTTGGGTAAAGATAGTTTAGGTAAAACAACTCTTGCAGATTCTTGATTACATAACAAAGGCAAGATTGGATGATAATAGGGAGAGGTTGTAATTTCTATTTGTTTTGAATCCTGCAAACGTTTATGAAGCGGAATAATTTGTTTAATTACTTCAATTTGTTTCGTTAACACAAATTCTTTATCTTCCTTCGTAAATCCTTCACCCTTCTTTACTAATTCCGCTAGTAAAGAATCTCTTTGAATAATTAATGAATGATACCATGTAAGGTTAGCCCATACCTGTAAATCCTGAAAATCCTTATTAGAAAAATTCTTAAGTACATCCTGAGCCCGTTTTCGTCTAAAATTGCGCTTTTTCAATAGTTCTTTATACCTCGGATAAATATCAATCATGTTTTGATGATTCGCAGAAAAAAAATTATCCAATACATACAGTTTCTCTTCTTCCGTTAAATCTTCTGCCGATATTTTTGTCAATTTCCAAAACCGATCAATGGCACAATTCTCTTCGTAATCTTTAAGTTGATCTAAGAGACACGGCACATAATTAAACGTTTGATGTATTTTGGGAAATTCTTCTAATAATAACGCCATGCCAATATAATCCTTTATCCCATGCAGCCTCACCCATGGCATAGAGTATTCACCCGTCAGGTTGTCTTTATAATACGGTTGATGCTGGTGCCAATAAAATGCAATCTTAATCATACTCAAATATATTATTCCGTAGTTTAAGGTATTTTCTTTACTATCTCTTCTGGATGTTTAATCTTCTTCCAATATTCGCTATATTGAAATTTTGGACTATGCTCACTCTCGTGACATATCACACAATCACTTTCATCTGTTACTCCATAAGGCTCGGTCACATACTTTATATGCCTACTTCCAGCGCCGTGACAACTTTCACAGCCAATATTAATTAAACTACTATTTTTTTCATAATTTAAAAACCCAGAAACATACCCATTCCCAGTGGTATGACATTTAATACATTCCGGATCATATTGATATCCTTTATTGACTAAAGTACTATACGAAGTACTGTGTGTTGTTTTTCTCCAGTGTTCATATACTATCTTATGACATATTCCGCATGTGGCGCCGCCCACATACGACAAATCATTTGAAAGAGGTATCTGCGGTATTTTACTTAACAAATCTTCATCTGCTAATATTTGTTGGTATTCTTTTAATAATGAAAGCATTTCCAGTGAATCTTTGTATTTACTTTCAAGGGAAATAACTTCAACAGACTTTCTTTCCACCACCGCGTTATTTATCGAATATTTCGCAATTCCTACATACTTACCTTCAATCCCAGGAGAAACAACTGGAGTATTATTAATATAAGTTATCGAATCAGTCGGTTCTTCTATATTATGCCCTGTAATAATTAATCCTATTTCTGGAAAGAATTTTGCAATTTCTATAGACTCTGAAAGTGATGCATGTGAAAGCAATACTATTAAGTTTGCCTCCTCTTGCAACTGTTTAACTAAAGGCTTAAGAGCCTGTATAGGCTCTTTCACATTTATATATTCCAAAACATAATTATTGAGAAGGGATTTAGAAAGTATACCCAAAAAGGCAATCTTAAGTGTATGTCCTGAAACAAAACATTCCTTCAAGACATATTGGTTAATTTTCGCTGGAAATGAAGCAACTAGTTGTACATTACTAGAAAGCAATACGGTCTTACTTGTATGTGACAAATAATTTATTAATTGTGGACCAATTTCAATATCCTTTTCACCAAGATTATGTAAAATATAGTCCATTTCTCCAATAGCACGGCAGAAAATCTCCATTTTTATTTCTTCCTGTCGCCCACTGCTTTTAGGAAGGTCACCCAAACTTACAGGTAAAATTACATCCTTTTTTTTCCTAAATGAATCTATAACTGTATATCTTTTTGAAATACCTCCAATTTGTCCTTCATAGCATCCACAGGGTTCAAGATTTCCTGTCTCCTCCCCAGAAAATACTATTAATAAACTTTCTGAAGACCCGTAAACCTTAATAGGTAAAAAAACAATTAAAAGAATAACAAAAAATCCAATATTCACCTTCATAAATAATGTTCATTTAACCTTTTATTTCTCCATTAACCGGAATGTTAATAACTGGTTGTATAGTACTGTTGGTATATATCTTCAAACTTCCTGTAATCTTACCGATCGTGATGTCTTTGCCTAATTTAACGTCGATCTTTTTAGCGCTGATATTATTTAATTCGGATATCATATGGTTTATATTACTTGGTTCAACCTCAATCTTTTCTATTTTCACATCCTTATTTATGAAATTAACTATTACCGTTTTTTTTACGTCCTGTCCTAATTTAACACTACCAAAAGACAAGACTTCTGGATAAAACGTCAAATCACCAACTATTTCTCCAGAAAACGGTACATCTATTCTTTCCTGCTTACTACTGCTTGTGTAAATAAACACTATCCCATTAAATTTTCCTATATAATCATATTTACTAATTGTTACCTGATAGGCATAGTAATTCTCATCTGTTTGATTTTTTATAATTGTAATATAAGGACTTGGTGATTCTACCTTCTTTATGTCGATTTTCAATTCTTGTACAGTTTTTATCTCCATATTTTTAGTGCAAGAATCCCCTTTTCTGATAATTCCAAAATTTATTCGTTTTGGGTTAACACTCACTTCTTCAATTACTTCCCCTGTAATGGTTAACTTGTATTTTGAATTCTCCGGATCATTTGAGTTCACAATAACAGATTTTGTTACCTTTCCAACATAATGACCAGAATTAAATTTAACTTCTACTTCCCCTTCTTCGTCTTTGAGTAGAATATTTTTTGATACTAATGCAGCAGTGCATCCGCACGATGATTTAACATTATTTATAATCAATTCACCTTTCCCAAGATTTTTAAGTTTAAATGCGTGTTTTACGCTTTCACCTATATAAATTTTACCAAAGTCATATACTTGTTCTTCGAAAGAAATCTTGGACTTTTCTATAATTTTTTCATTGCTGATATTTTTATCGCTTATGTCACTTGCAGTTACTATATTTGTACTTACAATGGAAGCAAAGAATATCAATGTTATTTTTATATAAATTTTGATTTCATTCATAGTATTTAAACCTTTCCTACACCATAATTTTATAACAGTTTTTATAATCTATCAAATAAAAACATTTTTGTTAATTCCAAAAACACAAAGAGCTGGGTAGTGAGTAAGAAACCCACATAACCCAGCTCTTCGATTGTTTTCTTCCAGTCCTCCGTTTGCAAGGACCTGTTTAAGGTATTCCCTTAAACTCTATTTTGCATGATAGCCTGGGTATAAATCAGGGCCCTGGATGTTATCCCACTGCGCCCCAATATCTATCCATTCTACAAACAAATACCTCTCGTCCTGCGTGAGGAATTTGTCATGCATTACCCTGCCCGCTACCGGGAACACATTCTCCCTCGGAGCAAACTGGCTTAACTTCTCCTCGTACAACCTCCAAATCAACAAGCTGTTGATGGCCGCTGATGGATTGGTATACTTACCGCCGAGGTTCGTATCCTTACCCCTCTGTACCTCCAGCAAGCTGTTGTATGAACGGCTGAATGCCGCTACTCCATCAACACTCACAAGCTCTGCACTACCACTTAAGTCTGGAGGATTGTTTGCATTGTGGCAATTCGCACACTTTGCATCGATGATCGGCTGTATGTCCCTGCGGAAATCCACCGTCCTCCTCTTCGCATCCGTTAACCCTTCCACAGGCTGAGACGTCGTACCTGATGGGCCTCCATAGTATACGTCCGATGGCACCACTACGTCATCGCCATGCTTTACACCCTGATAGATGCCATTCTTGTCAAGCTTCAGGCCTCCAAACGCAAAGGGTGAATCATAGTGGCTCCTGTCATCGTACCACCAGTTGTACAATGCCTTTGCGTGCTGGTTCTGGAATGCCCTGCCTCGGTATGAACCATCATGACATCCACTGCAAATCCTGCCATGATATGGCCTCAAATACGCCCATGCCAACGCCGTCTGCACCGCCATTCCCCTCTCATCCAGGTTCTGGATATAGTATGGAACATCGGCTATCTGCGAGGTCACCACTGAACCATCGTCCTCTACATACTGATATCCAATGATCCTCCTCTGCTGGAATGCCGTTCCTGAGTTGCTGCTTGACCTGTCTCCTCCTACAAGGTGACTTCCTGCACCTGCCCTGAACCTGCCAGCCTCCGGCTCAATGCATTGTGTCCCCTCAACAATCCTCACTGCCTTTACATCGCCCTGCTTCGTTGCCTTTGTCCTCTGATGTGGATATGGACCTACAGGCAGATCAGTTAACGTCGTATCAAAGCATATCCATGTTGCCCATGAATGTGGATAACCTTCCACCTTCACCTGGTCAAATGGCTGATACGTCACGGTCGTCACACCAAAGTCCTTCCCAGCCGTAAAGGTGTTGATCCACCTCGGTTTATACTTGATATACACCGGGGCTGGCTGATGATCGTTCCACGCCGGGTCGTTGTGTACCAACTCCCCTGCACGACCATTCTTGCAGTCAAACCAGTAAATGCCAAAATCTCCCCTCTCCGCATACGATACTAACATCCTGTCGTCTGGAAGTGGATACGGACTCCTGTATAAACCACCCTCGTCCTTGCCCAATTTCTCATAGGTCTTGTTGTATGGGGCATCCCAGCTTACTGCTACCAATTGACCTACTCCCCAGTTCATATAGGGGGATTCTATGTATACTAACTTCCTGTCACCAAAGGTAATCTTTGCCTGTGACTTGCCAGATGCGCCGCCAATTTCTTCCTCGCAGTTTCCATAGATCGGTCTCGGATACGCGCCATCCCAGTTGTCCACGCACAACATTACCCTACCCTTGCCTCCTGCCCTGCTTCCGTTGGCCTGCACACTGGAAAACAGGATGTTTCCATCCGGCGTAAGCGCAGGATCAAAGTTGGAACTCACGTTGTAGGTAATCTGGTCTATTGACGTATTTATGCTTGGAAACTCAATACCTGACAGCACGTGACCAGTGATTCTCTCTGTCACATGACCACCCTGCGTATCTAACCTGAAAAGATTGTACGCATAAGGATTGTGGAACTCATCCATCACGCCATCTGGAGACCCGGCAAATATAATAAATCCTGTCTTGTCTACCGCTCCCCTCTCCTTCCAGTCCCCTTCAAAATACCTGTCACGCCATATGATGCGGCCCTTTCCGTCCTCAATGCTGCCAGCCGCATAATAGATCGGCGCACGACACGTACCCTTGTAATCGGTCATCTGCCTTACACCGCTGCCATCTACGTTCATCTCCCATATCTGGCATCCGCCACCCTTCTTGTGGACTCCGGCAAATGTAAACTTCTTCCCATCCCAATACGTGCATGGATCAAAGGCTGTCGCAAAATCATTGGTCAACACCTTCAATTCCTTCGCCTTTAAATTGTACGATACAACCCTGCTGCCCTCCGGGACATAGTGGGGATAGTTCTGATACGGATCCCCCTTCGCCGTCCTCGGTGACTGTGTAAACAGTATCACATCCACAGGACCCTGTACCTCTTTTGACATCCCGCAATAATCAGTCCATAAGGCCTTTCCCTGCTTCGAACCACCTGTCATTACCTGGTTTCCCGATGCAAAGATGCTCCCACAGACCAACGCACCAGCTATAAACGCCGATGCCATTACTCCTCCTATTTTACTCTTACTCATCTGTTGGCCTTCTCCTTTCACTTTCCTAAAATATTCCACTTAAACCAATTTTTTCTATCTGTTCCCCATCTACATGAGGACAGGCTTGCTTTAAACATTATAACGCCTTCATGAACTCAACCAAATCATCCAACTCCTGTGCACTCAGGTGTGACGTCCTTCCGTGCATGTCCGTATCCGTCACCGCGTTGTTGATCGTGTCAAGCAGCGTCCTGGCGCTCCCATCATGGAAATACGTCCCTGACGCATAAATGTCCCTCAATGTCGGCGTATCAAATTCCTTCACCAGGTCTAACCCAATGATCGGCGTGTCGCTCTCCTCTCCATAAGGATCCTCACCAGCATTTAATGCCTGCATGTTATACACCTTACCAGGCGTTGACCTGAATCCCTTTACCCCTACCCGACCTGTCCCCACATCGTGGGTCTGCGCATCGCTGTAAAGAGCCTTCAGATCGCTCGATTCACCTGGATGACACTCCGAACAACCAACCTTCGGATCGTTAAATATCTTCTCGCCCCTCTTCTGGGCGTCCGTTAAGCTGCCATCAGGATTCCTGAACGGACTTCCCGTAAACTCAAGCGACCTGATATAGCAAATGAGCGACTCTAACCTCTCGGGTGAAAAGTTCTCGCTCCTGAACACAAACCCCGGGTCTCTTCCGCATACCCTGTCCAATGAGCTCGTCGCACCTACGATTTCATCAGGATGTCCCGTAAACCCTTCATGCCTGAACGGCGGCAAATACCTCCCGCCCCTGATGTACTTCACGTTCTTCCAGCTTCCCCATCCTTCATCTCCCAAGTCCCAAATCAACCCGGTCGTCTGGCCTCTCTCATAATGGCAACTGGCGCATGCATACTCGCCCTGCAGCCCCCATGATGCATCGTTGAATATAAACTGTCCATACCTCACCAACTCGCTCTTATAGGGCGAGTGTTTTACCCGGTAATGCACCTCCGGCACTGTCAGTGGCTCGCCCCTTGGCAGCGGCTCCCACTCAGGACCCGTCTGGATCGTCGCCATTACCTGCGGCGTACCTGCCATCACCTGACCAGTCGTCACCACCCCGGCTATCCCCAGGGCAGCTAGTAAACCGATCTTTATCATTCCGCTCTTCATCGTATTTTTCTCCTCCTTATAATCTCTATCATGAATACCTAATCACAATCCCTTTTCACTATTAATCCACGGGTGTCCTGATTACTGTCACGTTGTTGGAAAAATAGTTGGCTGCATAGCAAATCTTTCCATCCGGCGACAAACATACTGAGCTTGGCCCAAGTCCCGTAGGCACCCTGGCTACCAAATAATCCCTCACCAATCCAAGGTCGTCCCTCATATAATCAAGCTCTGACTGGGAATTTCCCCTCACAATGTTCAACACCTTGCCCATGTCCAGTATCGTCACCCGATGCATCCCTCTTACTCCTATGTACAAATACCTCCCCTTCTGATCCATCGCCAACCCATACGGATTCCCATCATAGTTGTTGAGCTCATCCAGCGGCAGTCTTGCTACCTTGCCGCCTGCCTTCGTCTCTATCACCGCTATGTTGTTCGTAAATACCTCGCCGTTCTCTGCCTCGCACACCGGTAACCAGTTCTTCGGACTTTCATAGGTCACCACCACATACTGCCCATCGGGTGTATACACAACATCCCTCAGGTTCGAACTCTCCCTGATTACCCTCTTCTCCGTTACCTTACCACTGGCTACATCAATAAAATTCACACTCCTGTTTATCGAACCAACCGTGTCGTTGATTACTGCCAGTGTCTTGCCGTCCGGCGATATGTCCAATGTCCTTGGACCGTAATTACTCGTGAAGATCGACCTGGCCTTCTCCATCCTGCCCGTGTCGATCACGTCTACCGTGTTCCACATGTTCCCCGAACACGCTACATAGGCCGTCTTCCCATCCTTCGATATCTTTATCCCACTCGGCCAGTCCCCTACCTTGATCTCCTTGACTACCTGCTTCCTTCCTATGTCTATCACCGATACGCTGTCACTCTCGGCATTGCAGACATACAAAAATGCATTGTCTGGCGTGGGCGCCGCCGCCTCAGGCTGTACACCTACCGCCACCTCGCCTACCACCTTCTGCGTCCGGGCATCCACAAACGTCACACTATGCCCTGACTGATTACAAATATACAACGTCCCGCCATCCGGTGACGTCGTTATAAAAAATGGCGATGGCATGTCCGTCTTCACATGCGTGCCCTGGATAAACCCAGCGCTCGCTACCCCTCCCACCACCAACGACAACCCCACCACCAACGCTCCTATCATTCCCTTCCCTTTCATCGCTTCTCCTTTACCTCCTAATGTCTTTATTAGGAATATAGACCTTAATCTTTATTAATGCACTTCTTCAAATACTTTTTACATATACACCTTGGACAATCCTATACAATTAAATCATCTAAATTTGATAGCCACCTCCTTTCGTAAACTAAATTTAAATGTAAGTGGGTTTGGCTAAAGCGCAATAATTGTACCATTATATTGCATTTGTAAAATATGAAATGTAACTACTTATAGTAACTAACATTATTTATAAATTAAATCTACAGCATCATTACAAATAAAAGACTACAAATGGTCATTTAGAAATGGATTCTATTGGTGTAGCAGTTTTATCTATCTAATAATAAACGCTATAAGAGATATGACTATCTATGGTCACCAAATGTCCTATGGTAGTCATGCTATTATGACAACACTTTTTCGAAGAGTTGTAATTTAATCAATCTATTGCGCAGTGTTGTTCTTGGAATGCCTAATATCTCTGCCATTTTAACTTGATTGCCATTTGTTTTTTGATGTGCCCACTGGATGAGTTTCTTTTCAACTTCTGTAAGTGCGTCTTGCAAGTTTATTTCTTGTTTATTGGATAAATCCATCGATAATAAATCCGTGCGTATATCAACTCTCCTTAAATATTCTGGAAGCGTTTCTATCGAAATACCTTTTGATTTCGAGAATGCAACTGCGTGTTCAATAACGTTTTCAAGTTCTCTGACATTTCCAGGCCAATTATAAGCCAGCAGAACATCTAACACTTCCTGCGAAACATCTGGCAGGGCATCCTCATATTGGGATACAAACTTCTTTAAAAAACACTTGATTAAGAGCGGAATATCTTCCTTCCGTTCCCGTAATGGTGGAATATTAATTGGCACCACATTCAACCGATAGAATAAATCTTCCCTGAAATATCCCTCTTTTACGTGCTCTAAAAGGTCTTTCTTCGTTGCGCAGATAATCCTTACGTCTACACTCAGGGTTTCCTCACCTCCGACTCTCTCAAACGTCCTCTCTTGAAGCACTCGCAAGAGTTTGACCTGCATATCCAGCGGAATGTCATCCACATCATCCAAAAAAATCGAACCGTTGTTTGCCAGTTCAAATCTTCCACGCCTTGTCTTAACCGCTCCTGTAAAAGCTCCTTTCTCGTGGCCAAAGAGTTCACTCTCTAGTATCTCCCTGTTTAATGCAGCACAACTTACCCTGATAAACGGACCATTTCTTCTCATACTATGGTAATGTATGGCACCCGCTATTTTTTCTTTCCCTGTTCCACTTTCTCCACGTATCAGGACGGTTGCATCTCTATCAGAAACGCTCTGTACGGTTTCAAGCACTTTTTTCATAGCCTCGCTTTTTCCAATAATATTGCCAAACTCAAACTCAGATTGTATCTCCCTTCTTAGACGATTTACTTCGGCAGTCGTATTTTTATAGTATAGCGCTCTTTGAAGTTTGATAATTAACTCATCGGTAGAAAATGGTTTTGCAATATAATCATATGCCCCTTCTTTGATAGCCGATACGGCACTTTCAAGCGTCCCATAAGCCGTCATGATGACGACTATAATTTCCTGATTATGCTTTTTGATCTCTTTGAGAAAATCTATCCCACTCATACCCGACAATCTCAGGTCTGTCACCACGACGTCGTATTCCTCGGACTTCACCATTTTTAATCCATCCAAGGCGTTGTCTACTGATTTTACAGAGTACCCTTCTTTTTTTAATTGGCTTTCTAATGATATCCTCATGAGTTTTTCATCATCGACTATTAGCACCTTACTACTCATACATTACTCCTCAATTTTATTATAATCTGGAAACATTTCTCATCATGTCAGGACTGCCATTTTTCTTACCGGTAAGCAAACAAAAAATGTCGTCCCTTCACCCACCTTACTTTCAACCAGTATATTTCCATTATGATCATCCATAATTCTCTTACTGATTGCAAGCCCCAACCCGCTTCCCATCTCCTTTGTGGTAAAAAATGGGTTAAATATTTTATTGAGAATTTCTTCTCTGACCCCAGTTCCAGAATCCGTAATCGTAACTTGTATATTCGATGGTTGATGATCACAATAACCGGTCTTTATTATAAGGTTGCCACCGTTTGACATACTATCCAGTGCATTTACAATAATATTAATGATAACTTGCGAATAAAACTTGCTCCAACCGGATGCTTTGTTCTTTTATCCTGTGATCTACAAACCGCAAGGAACTTTCAACAATCTCATTTAAACTATGATTTGACATATGAGTGGAATACGGCCTGGAAAATGCCATCAACTGTTTAATAATTACTTCGATCCGCTTCAGTCCTTCAGACATTAATTCGAGAAACTCCAGATTTTGTGATGTGTTTCCAGGTTCTTTCTTCATCATTTTTACGAAATTCTGCAATCCCCCCAGGGGGTTATTTACCTCGTGGGCAACACCTGCGGCCAATTCGCCAACAGCAGCCAAACGTTCAGCCTGAATGAGTTGCAACTCCATTCTCTTCCTCTCAGTAATATCCCTGCAAATCCATTGAATTGTCTTCTTTTTGCCATGTTCAATCACACTTGCACTTATACTGGTTGGAGTAAGCCTCCCGTCAATATGCTGACAATCGATATTGTCCAGCATCCCAGAACCTGTCTTATTTATAGTCATCCACAATTGCTTTGCCCTATCACGATCATATTCAGGAACAATTTCCCATATCTTCTTTTTACTTAATTCATGTCTTGAATACCCTGTTATTCCCTCTGCTTTTTTATTTAAATCCACAATCGATGCCGAATCGGCATCGATTGTAAAAATAGCATCATTCGCAAGGTTGATAGATTCTCTGTATTTTTCTTCGGATTCTCTCAGTTGTGCGGTTCTCTGGCGAATCTTCTGTTCAAGCCCTGCATAAGACTCTTCCAACTTTTCAGCCATCCTGTTGAACTCAGATGCAAGTATGCCTACCTCGTCCCGTGATTTAATTAAAATACGATGCCCAAGTATTCCTTTCCCAATAGCATTAGCCCCCTGAACTAACTGAAGAATGGGATATGTAATCCCGTGCGCAAGGATGAAAACGATAATTACGATAATCACTACACTCACGATCGCAAGGGTAATAACCTGATTTTTTAATCCCCTGATTGGCATGAATGCCTCGGAAGTATCCTGTTTTACAATTAAACCCCACTTCAATTGTGGTATGTATCGAAAGGCCAGGAGAACATCTACTCCCCGATAATCAAAAGCCTCTGTAATACCCTCTTCCATCGCATCTAACATAAAAGATTCGGGTACAAGCAACTTCGCGGCAATACTCATTTTTAACGCAGTACCAGAAAGATGCCGCGTATTGTTAAGGAACATTAACTTGTCTCCCTCCCGACGCACCAATAAGGTCTCGCCTGTTTCTCCCCTATTCGGCCAGTCCTGTATCAACTGTTCAATAGAATCTTTCGTATTCACGCGAATGAGTACGATACCATTAATGACCTCTGTTTCCTCCATAGTAATTGGGTCTGTTCTCTTCATCGTGCCGAAGATGGTCATTCCAATTTGTTTTGTATAATCCGAATAGTGAATATCTTTAAAGGGAATCCCCTGATTTTCTAAAACACTGAGGTAATACTTGTAATCAAAATCTACTAACCCTATATTTGATTCATTGGTAGATATTGCGATTTCACCATTTTCTACGTCCAGAATAGATATTTCGTCACAATAGATAAATTTTCCCTTGAGTTCCCCTAAATATTCCGAAAGTCTTTTATAGTAAACTTTACCAATTTCCGATTCTTTCATCCTCCCAATCGTATGAAATGCCTTCCGCAGGTAAAGCAAGTTTGAAAAAGATATTTCTAAAGATTTATTAGTTGAAAGAACACCAATATCAACAATTCGCTCCTGTAACCACGTACTAAGCTGTGTTTTTTTTAAATCAGCAATGGAAGTAAGCTTTTCAACCACGCTTTCGTTTAATGCCCTCTTCCCGCTGTTATACGCTGTGCTGCTTACAATAAGGATAGGAATTGTCGTCATGAGTATGAAGTAGCAAATAAGCTTAACCTTAATGCTCTTAAAAAAGCCGACAAAACCTTTTATCCTGCTACTTTCTTTAACCATTTCTAAATATGTTCCAAAATTCCTTAACTCTTTATCAGAGATTATATTTCCACATCCATCTTAAATAAAGCATATTTTCTTTATCACTTCTGCCAGATTGGAACTTTTGAAATATTCTTTAATTGACATCATTTGTTTGTATTATTATAATTCAAAAAATATGTTTGTAACCAAATATTTCTCCTATTCGCATATGGACGAAGAGATGATAAATCTACAAAAAATCTTTAGCTCATCAAATAGCATGAAAAATAATCCCTATAAAACCAACAGCTTAATTACATTTCTCTTTATTATAATTTCAGCCCTTCTTCAATGCAAATCCGTTCAAGCAGAAACCAGCAAAATCCCCTGGCAAATGTTTCGGGGAGATATCCAACATACAGGCCAGAGCGCATACAAAGGGCCACAAACCAATAATTTAAAATGGGCCTTTAAGATCGACACTCGTATCACCTCTTCTCCAGCCGTTGGATTGGACGGCGTCATTTATGTTGGTTCCATTGATGGCAGACTGTATGCTATTAACCAGGACGGCAGCACAAAATGGGCTTTTCAGGTGGGCAATGAAATAACAGCCTCACCTGCTATTGGAGTAGATGGAACAATTTACGTCGGCTCAAGGGACAAAAAAATGTACGCAATCACGCCGGATGGAAAGCCTAAATGGACATTCGCAGCCAATGGCATCATCCTTTCCTCTGCAGCAATTACGGCTGACACCCTTTCCTTCGGATCTGACGATAATACCCTTTATGTCCTTACACTCGATGGCAAGCTAAAATGGAAATTTACTGCAAAAAGCAATATAACGGCATCACCAACAGTGTGGACTGACGGCACCGTTTATCTTTTCGAGACAAGCGGGGCTATGCACGCATTATCTCCTGCTGGAGTGGAAAAATGGGTAAAGCGAGTCGGTACGGGTGTATATCAATCCTTTTCTTCTCCTTCAATAGGCGCCGACGGAACAGTATATGTGGGCACAGACAGTGGCAGGGTTGTCGCCATCAAACCAGATGGCAATGTTAAATGGTATGTTAACACCGGAAAGGCCATCCATTGTGCCCCGGCTATTGCGAAGGATGGAACAATTATTTTTGGTTCATATAACGGTTTCGTTTATGCGGTACATCCAGATTGCAAACTCAAATGGAGTTTCAAAACTAGCAACTGGGTGGAATCATCACCTGCCATCGACTCAGAAGGAACCGTTTATATTGGCTCAAGTGACGGGAAACTCTATGCCATTAATGCAGATGGCACCCTGAAGTGGTCATTTCAAACAAAAGACGCCATCGAATCATCACCTGCCATAGGCCCCGATGGCACCATATACATTGGGTCAAACGACAAACATCTTTACGCAATAGGCGGCGCGCCACAAACCACACCAGCCCTTCTGTTTGAAAAATAATTTTGAGTATTAAACAAAAAAGAGTCCCCATAACACACAGGAATGCATAGTTGGCAGGGGGATAAGTCAGTTGTAGGACAGTTAGGTCTAATGTTTCATTATGACAAATCTGCTTCAATTAATTTCCTTGCAATGTGAACTTGTTGTAAAGCAGGATCATCATGGAACAAAGGTATGTAAAAGGGCGGAGAAGTCCTCCAGTCGTTCTGTAAATTCTCCCAGGTCAGAGATCATTTCTTTTTGTTTTTCGTTCATATTACTCAACTTGTTTGCAAGACCTTGCATTATCGAGAAGGAAAATTCAGGACTCTTGGCTATGGCCTCTTTAAAGGTCTTTTTATCAAGGACCCATAAGGTACAATCAGTCAAGGCCACAGCCTTTGCATAGCGGGGTCTCCCAATAATCAAGGAGACTTCCCCAAAGAATTCATTAGGCCCGTAAGTGGCCAGGACCATCTCTTTATTTGTATGTGATACACTCTTTGATATCTTTACCTGTCCCGATTCTATTAAATACATCCCCTGTGGCGCATCCATTTCAGAGAAAATACTATCATTTGCCTGGTAAAGAATCTTTTTAGCAGAAATAGAGCTACTCTGTAAATATTTCGAAATAAAATTTATCATATGCCTTTACTCCTGTCGTTATTAAATATAAATGGTGTTTTTTAAGGGAATAGAATTCTAACAGCCTGTTCCCTAATGTATATCTGTATCTCGTGAGAAGCTTTCCTCTAAAGCATGAAGGTAAGCAATAATGACATTTATTTTGTCTTCACCCAAAGTACGTCCCCAGGGTGGGCATTGAAATCTGCCGTTTGCTCCAATGGTACCGTCACTAACAGCCTTAAAGAGCGCTTCATTGCCAGTGGTTTTTACAACCACTGTAAGGTCTTTTGGCCTGGGATCCAGATTAAATGCATTAAACCCATCTCCCTTTCCCTGTTCTCCATGACATACCATGCAATATTGTTCGTAATATTTTTTCCCTGCAATTTGAATATTGGTAAGCCCTCGCATAGTTTTGGCCAGGGCATCTCCAAGAAGGTCTTGCCCTTCTGGAGAAAGACCTTCCGTTTTCGTGTGGATATTGGCAGAAGAAAAGGCCTTCATCCCTAACAGGAAAGCCGATGCTGATACAACAAAAACAAGGACTAACGTTATAATAACAGGGGATATGTGTGCTTTCACCTTAGGAGTCTTTTTTATATCTTCTTTCATTTCTAACCTCTTATTTGCCCTGGCTGACGCGTATATCCTTCTTCATTTCTTTACAGCTTGTCAAGTAGGCGGCTAATGCCCCGGCCTCCTCTTCGGAAAAACCATAATCAGGCTGAATAGACCAGGGTTCGTAGTATCTCGGATTTTTCAGGTATGCAAACATCCATCCAGCTGTTAGCCTGTCCCCGACTGTGGTTAACGGAGGACCTACGTAACCTCCGTCTTTACCCATGATGTGACAGGATATACATCCATATTTGTCAAAAAGTCTCTTACCTCTGGCTACTTCTTCTTCTGTAAACGTACCTTTATCGCCAGCGATACTATTATTCACCATAACAGTAGTAAAGAAGTTGACAAGTAAATCTACCTCACTATCGCTCATTTTGAGGTTTACCATTCTCTCTGGAAGTATAGGTCTCAGGCTATAAGGCAGGCTGAAGTACCCGCGAAGCCACTCTTTCTTGACTTCACTCCCTTCACTATCAAGGGGATGCATAGAGACCCAGCCCCCCTTACCATATACTACATGACAGCTGCGGCAACGGTACTTATCTACTATCTTTCCAAACTCTCCAGGCAAGTCAGGATAGTTTTCCCGGTCGGAAGCAGAAACTACGTATTGAGATGGGATGTCTTCCCCGGCATCGCTCAGCAATGCCATAGTAGCAGCAGCCATCTCCTCTTCTGTTAGCGGGAAATAGGGCATCTTTGCCTTCTTTTCCAGCAGGTCAGGGTCTTTTAATCTGGCAAAGACCCAGTTCCCTATGTATTTATCAACACCCTGGGCATTACCCCACTCCAACCTTTCCTCATCCCTGGAGGCCAATCCTGTGATATCCGGCGCTATCCTTCCCTGCTCAATCCCAGTTTTTGTGTGACAACCCGTACAACCATATTCCATAAATATCTTCTTACCATGTTCAACCATTTCTCCAGTATCTTTATCGGAACTAGAAATGACTTCAAATTCTTTTGGAATTTCAAGCTCTTCTCCCTGAAATTCTTCCCATATGTATTCAACTAAATCACTCAATTGTTTTTCTGAAAAGTTGAACTGTGGCATCTTGGTTCTGGGTTGGAAGTAATGAGGGTCTTTTATCCAGTTATAAAGCCATTTCTTATTCACCTTGGAGGTAATCCCTGAGAGTTCAGGAGCCAGGTAGCCTCCCTTCCCCTCTACAAGGTGACAGGTAACACACCGCGATTCACGGAACAGTAATCCACCAGCCTCCGGGTCACCCCCTTCGACTGGTTCTTTTAATGCTGTCTCGTTCACGGAGGCCATCAAAAAGGCCTCCAGGGCAAGAATTTGTTCTTTTGAGAGGTTAAACTTCGGCATCCTGGACCGTATCAATCCCTCCTGAGGGTCGTATTCCCTGGGATTAGAGAGCCACCTGAGAAACCATGTACGGTTTACCTTACTACCCAGCCTGTCCAGGGATGGACCAATCTTCTCCTGATTTTCATAAAGGCGGACCTTATGACAGCCTGAACATCCCGCCTTCTCTATAACATCTCTGCCTTTAGATAGGAGGGGAGCAAAGGGCACTTCTTTATCAAGATGGCACTTACCACACGAGGATTGAATTAAGTATCGGGAAAGTACGGCATTCTGCCATGGTCTGTCAAGCCCGCGGAGGGGCTTATGAGCAGCGTGCCTGTAGTCTGTCGAAAGCCCCTGTCCCTCATGACAGACGGTGCAGCCATAGTTCTCGATATCGTGCCACTGGAGGTATTTTCCCGGATGCCCCTTATAAGGGTTTTTCTGATCCTTCATGTCAGCATCCTCTATTCCGGTATGGCACGTAGTGCAACGGTCCACCCGCTTCAGGCTATCTATCTGTATCTGTTGTATCTTCACAGGATTGGCCAGAACCTGTGCACGGACCATTCTCATCATTCTCAAACGCTCCTCATGCTTTGCCTTCATTTCTTCCTTGACAGATGGGAATTCAGATTCTAAGGTCTTGATCTTTTCCTCAACAGCCTTTATCTGCAAACGTTTGACGATAGCCTGATGGTGCTTCCATTCCCTTGCATACTCCTTTATGCAAAGGACGACTGTAGCCACCGC
>Ga0209343_10003436_pt1 | contig 19945 bp, 14 predicted proteins | sample RifCSPlowO2_02_FD_184026 | JGI IMG/M metagenome (GOLD analysis project Ga0209343, IMG submission 184026) | Groundwater microbial communities from Rifle, Colorado - Rifle CSP2_plank lowO2_0.2 (SPAdes) (version 2) | ecosystem: Environmental > Aquatic > Deep subsurface > Groundwater | place... | reverse complement strand
CGCTATGGGCGGCCGCCCCTTCATAAACCGGGGCTTTTTGGTCAAGGTGTAGATTAACGGCAAGCATTTTTTTGGCTTTATCAAAAAGACAATAGATATGAAATCGCGGGTAAAGTCCGGAGCTTAGGGATTTATAAAAACGCATCTCCCCGCTTTTAGGATCTTGGCCGTCGTAATGGTAGCCAGCAGAACGCATTTTGTCGGCAAGATTGCCATTAAAGTTTTTAATTTCTAAACGCATTATTTTACGATTATAAGCCCTTGCATGGTGTCCGGATGAATGCCGCAATTGTAAGGATAAAAACCCGGCGTATCAAACATCATTGAAAAGGATTCGTTTTGGCTGAGAGTTTTGTTATTGAAACTTACCGAGTGCGGGGCGTTGTCTTCGTTTTTCCAAAACAATTTCGTGCCCTTATCCACGATGATGATTCGCGGATTGAAAGTTGAATTTTGCATGGAGACAAGAACTTCCTCGCGGCCGCGAAGGTCAAAATACTCCCCCACCTTCAATTCTGATTCGTCCTTTGGAATGTCGCTCACGCTGGCTCCAAGATTTTCAGCCGGCGGCAAATTGGAATTGCGCCATAACACAAAAATACCCGTGCCGATAACAATTCCTACAATTGCCGCGATTACTGTGTTTCTCATTGTCGGACTGCCGGGAATCGAACCCGGGCTGCAAGACCCCCAGCCTCGCGTACTGCCACTATACGACAGTCCGTTAGTTAATTGATGATATAATTCTATCATGCAAGAAGTAAAGCACCGCAATAGAATAAGGTATTCCGCATCAGTGCGACTAAGGGTTAAAAAATTGCGGGGATTCGGTAGAACCCACCGGGAAATAGCTAAAGAAGTTGGTGTTAGCTTAGGTTCGGCCGCCCTTTGGACAAAGGGCATAAAGATAACCCCGACGCAAAAGCGTGCCATAGAGCAAAGAAGAAAAAGACCGGTCATGACTCCAGAATTATTAAAAAAACTGAGAAGGAATGTGGAAATAAATTTAGCCCCGCATAGGGAAAAATACACAAAAAAAGAACTGTTAAATAAGATTATAAGCTTTCATAAAACGCATGGCAGAATCCCCCTCAAAAAAGAGTTTAATATGCATCGCGAGTATAAGCGCAGATTCGGTAGCTGGAATAATGCAATTAAAGAATCGGGCTTCAACGGCAATCCGGTAATCTTTGCTTATAAATTCAAAGCGCGGGATGGGCATGGTTGCGACTCTTTCACAGAAAAAATCATTGATAATCTACTCGATGACAACAAGATTTCTCATGAAAGGAGTTTCCGTTACGGCAACACAAAAATGACTGGGGACTTCTTCATTAAACCAAATATAGTAATAGAATTTTTCGGCCTCGCGGGCGTCCAAGAAACCTACGATACAATAATTAGTAAGAAAAGGGCTCTAGTTAAAAAACTTAAATTGCAACTTATTGAAATTTATCCTAATGATATTTATCCCGTGCCAGAAATTAAGTTAGCCAGCCTGCTAAAAGAGAAACTCCATAAATAAAACCGCCCCGAGAGGGCGGTTTTATTTATTTAGCCGAAGCGACGACTGCTGGCATTGCCTTGCCCACAGGCGCGGCCTTCGCCCAGACTGGCTTCGCCATTGTCTTGATACACTGCGTGCAAACCAAACCGGACTTCCCGGAAGGAAGTTTTGCTTTCTGTAAATTGGGATACTTGCGGCTCCAGTTGGTCGGATTATAATGGCCGCGCAAGAGCTTTCTGGTACCCGCCATTATAGAACCCTTGCCGCAAATCGCGCACTGTCTCATGGGGTTTAAGATATAGAGTTTAGTGTTAAAAGTCAATAAAACAAAAAACCGGCCTGATGGTCATCAGACCGGTTTCGCGCGAGAAAACTTCTTTGGGTCAAGCTGGAAATTAAGGCCGAAGGACGCAACGCTTAGGGCGGTATCTCTAATCAGGCGGCCTGTATAAATGACTGTTGATTTCTTTCGCAAGTGAACTGGAGCGGCAACCGACAACGGCGCTGTCGGAGGGGCGAGGATTACCACCCAGTCAACCAGAGGCCCGCTCGCGTCTGCATCGAGATCTTCCGGCAGCTTGAGCTCGTTGGTCACGGTTCCGATCGTCCAGCTTTCGTTCGTATGCCGGAAAAGAACTTCCGGAAGATCGCCTTTGGCAACCCGCTCTATATATTCGTGGTTAAAAAGGAAATTAGTGACAATGGAAACAATCGGGACATTGGAGCAGACCTTCAAAATAATGGCTCGGAACCAACGGCGGCCAATCAGCCAGCCAATCGCGAAGACTGCGGCGAGTACCGTAGCGGTATTTATCGCCCAGTTCAGCGGCGGAATGCTAGTGAAATCAAGGCTGACGGCTCGGATGCCGCTCCAAATCCAACCCAATAAAATGGCCAGAACCAAAATCGGAATGAGAGCCAAAAGCCCGGTCTTGAAGATTGACCAGATTTGGCGCATTGACCACCTCCGATGTCGGCTATTGCTGTTGTTTAGGAACTAACGCCCATTCTACTACCAAAAAGCTGATTAGTCCAACGATTGCTCCGGCTAAAATATCCGAGGGCCAATGCACTCCGGCCGCCACCCGCGCCAGACCTATCAATGCCGCCCCGGCCAGATAAATCCATCCCCTCTTTTTATCAATGGAAATCATAGCCAGCGCCAACGCAAAATAAAACGCGGCGTGGCCGGAAGGAAAAGACGCAGCCGTGGCGCTGTGATTCACCAATGGTTCAAAACCCAGCGCGGCAAAAGGCCGCGCGCGAAAATAGAAAAAGCGAATTATTTCGGCAAGAATTCCGCGTGAAATGATGATTGTTAAAACCGACAAAGCAAAATAATAAAAACGCTTGTGCCAATCTTTTTCTTTGTATATAAAGATTGCCGCCCCAAGCACCAAAAAATATCCGAAATACTTGGCAAAAAAAACAATCAAGGCGTCTAAAATCCCGAATTGTCCAGCAATACTGTGAATCGCATTAAAAACCGAGGAGTCCATTACTATTATTTATCTGCGGACGAAGGGCAAAAGGCCCAAAATGCGGGCGCGTTTGATGGCCTGGGCAAGTTTTCGCTGATGCCGCGCGCAGCTGCCGGTATATCGCGGGTCAATTATTTTCGCCTGGCCGGAAACAAACCGGCGCAAAAAGACCGGATCTTTGTAATCTATGTTTTCTATATTCTGCGAACAAAAGATGCACTGGTTATACATAGTAAGTAGTTACCATTAAAAAGGTAGGTCTTCGGCTTTTATATCCTCGTCAAGATTGATAGTTGGAATCGGTTCGGGCGCCGATGGAGATGGGGCGTTCGGACGATTCTGGGCACTGGCCGGACGCGGCCCGAGCTGTATGCGGTCGGCTACAATTTCGGTGGTCTTTCTTTTTTGGCCTTGTTTGTCGTCCCACTCACGGGTCTGCAAACGTCCCTCAACCAGCACCAACCCGCCTTTATTTAAAAACTTGCTTGCCACTTCGGCCTGCCGCCCCCAAACAACGATGTTATGAAATTCGGCCGACTCCTGTTTTTGGCCATTCTTATCGTTCCAAACCCTGTTAGTGGCAACTGAAAAATTCGCCACTTGCTGGCCGGAAGGCGTGGCCCGCAACTGCGGATCAGCCGTCAATCTTCCTAATATGAATACTTTGTTCAAATTCATGGGGTTAATATAATACTAGTTTATTCGTGGCATTCGTATATCATTCGTAGATTCGTATTCTTACTTTAGTATTTCTTCCAATTTTTCTTCCAGAGCTTGATTGCTGACAACAGCGGCGGCCGGTTTCTTCTCGGGGCGCGCTTGAGGCGCGGCGCTGGCAATCTTTACCGGCGGGGTGATAATCATAAACCTTAGGACATTGGCATTAAGCGCCAAGGCATCCTTTATTAATTTGATGTTCGCGGGTTCGGTTTTAAAGTTGTAAAAACCGAAATAGGCCGAATTATGCTTCTTAATCGGATAGGCCAAATGCTGTTCCGTAGCCGATTTTTGATAGGTAAACTCGGCGTGATTCTGCCTCAAAGCGCCCTCTAAATCCTTTTCGGCCTCCAACGAGGAAAGCAAAAAGGCGATTTCATATTCCTTTTGAGATTCGTCTGACATTTCAAAAATGTTAGCAGGTTTAAGAAGCGGCGTCAACGTCCCTATCTAAAGCGGCCTGCAAGCCGGTTCCCACGGGAATCAAGCGGCCGATAATCACGTTTTCCTTAAGTCCACGCAAGCGGTCCACCTTACCCTCAAGAGCGGCGCCAATCAGCACCCTGGCCGTTTCCTGGAAGGAGGCGGCCGAGAGGAAGCTTTCGGTAGACAGCGCGACTTTGGTAATGCCCATCAGCAGCTGCTGGGCCTTTGCCGGCGCCTTGCCGGCTTTTTTGAGTTGGCGGTTCACCTCCAAAAATCGGGATTTTTCCATAACGTCGCCGATCACGAACTCGCTATCGCCGGACTCTTTTATCTTCACTCGAGCAAACATTTGCCTGACGATAATTTCCACGTGTTTGTTGTTGATGGCCGCGCCTTCGGAGAAATAAATTTTCTGAACTTCGTTGATTATATAATTCTGGGCGGCTTCGGCGCCTCTTAGCGCAAAAAGTTCCTTAATGTCCAGGTTACCCTCGCAAAGCTGGTCGCCTTTTTTGATCGCATCTCCCGGCTTCACAAAAACATCCACCATGCGTGAAACCGCATACTCTTTAACATCTTTTTTGACTTTTACCTTTATAACTTTGGAGAGTCCGCGGTCTTCAATATCTTCAACTGCGCCGTCTTCTTCGGCCAAAAACGCCCGTCCCTTCGGAGGCCGCGCCTCAAAGATTTCCTCAATACGGGGCAAGCCATGCGTAATATCGGAACCGGCAACGCCTCCGATATGGAAAGTTCTCATAGTCAGCTGGGTTCCGGGTTCTCCGATTGATTGCGCCGCTACAATTCCAACAGCTTCTCCAACTTTTATCGGCTTATTGTTGCCCAAGTCAAAACCGTAGCAGGTGGAACAAACCCCGTAGAGAGTTTTACACGAAATCGGCGAACGCACCTTGATGCTTTCAAGTTTTGACTGGCCGATAATTTCGGCCCTCTCTTTATCAATAACCCCCCCTGCTTTTACGATGGTTTTGCCGTCAATTTTTACGTCCTCCAGCGCGGTGCGCGAGAAAATTCTGGCGGCCATCGTGTTGCCAAACTGCATGCCGTCATCGCGACTGATAGTGATCCCCTCCTTGGTGCCGCAATCCTCTTCCTTGATGACTAGGTCCTGCGAAACGTCCACCAGACGGCGCGTCAAATAACCGGCGGATGCCGTCTTTAAGGCGGTATCCGTAGAACCTTTGCGGGCGCCGTGCGTGGAAATGAAGTATTCCAACACACCCAAACCCTCTTTGTATGAGGAGCGAATTGGCAACTCAATGGTTTCACCTTTCGGGTTGACCACCAGTCCTTTCATACCCGCCATCTGAACAGGTTGAGACCAAGAACCGCGAGCTCCCGAATCAATAATCTGATAAACGGAACTCTGTTTGTCCAAAACGGTCGGCACCAACTTGGCAATTTCGCCTTTTACTTTTTCCCACACGGAAATTACGCGGGCGCGCCGCTCCAAATCAGTCAGCAAGCCCTGCTGATACTGTTCACGAATCTTTGCCACTGCCTCTTCGGCCTGGGCAATAAGTTCGGGCTTCTGTTTAGGTGTAATCAAATCTCCGATGCCCCAACTGACGCCGGAAAGAGTCGCGTAAGTAAAACCGATACGCTTGATGGAATCAAGATACTCGCTAGCTTTTTCCACTCCGTATTTATGCACGATGGCTCCGACAATCTTGGAAATTTCTTTCTTGTTCAATGGTTTATTCACAAAACCAAAGTCAGGCGGCAAAGCCTGGTTGAAAATCAAGCGGCCAAGTGAAACCGTCTCGTTTTTAGGCGAACCTATTTTAATCGGAGCGTTAAGCGCCAACAGGTCGTTCTCGTGAGCCATGGACGCTTCATCAAAACTGCTGAAAACCTTTCCGGCGCCAACCGCGTCCTCTCTAATCAGCGTGAGATAATGGCAACCCAATACGATGTCCTGCGTCGGAATCGCGATCGGTTCTCCGGTAGCGGGCTTAAGAAGGTTGATTGAGGAAAGCATAATTTCGCTGGCCTCTTTTTGAGCCATCTGACTCAACGGCACGTGGACGGCCATTTGGTCGCCGTCAAAGTCGGCATTAAAAGCGGGGCAAACCATTGGCGGAATACGAATCGCCAAATCTTCAACTAATACTGGCTGGAAGGCCTGAACGCCCAAACGGTGCAGGGTCGGAGCGCGGTTCAGAAGCACTTTGCGATCGGCGATAACTTCTTCCAAAATAGCCCAGATTTCCGACGGAGCCTGCTCAATCAGCCGGTTAGCGTTGCGAATGTTGTATGCCAGGCCACGCTCAATGACCTTGTTGATGATAAACGGTTTGAATAATTCCAGAGCCATCTTTTTTGGCAAACCGCACTGGTGTAATTTCAAATCCGGTCCGATGACGATTACCGAACGGCCCGAGTAGTCAACGCGCTTGCCCAAAAGATTTTGGCGGAACCGTCCCTGCTTGCCTTTGAGCATGTCGGCCAGTGACCGAAGTGGCCGGCGTTGGCTGGAAAGCTGCTGAACTCCGAAACGAGAGGAGTTGTCTACTAAGGCATCAACCGATTCTTGAAGCATGCGTTTTTCATTGGTAACGATAACCTCCGGAGCTTTTAATTCCAAAAGTTTCTTTAGTCGATTATTGCGATTAATGACGCGACGATAAAGATCGTTGAGGTCGGAAGTCGCGTAGCGGCCACCGTCCAGGGCGACCATCGGGCGCAAATCCGGCGGCAGAACCGGCAACACGGTCATAATCATCCATTCCGGTCTGATTCCGTTTTTATAAAGCGAGGTGGCCAGCTTCAGGCGGCGCAGCAACAATTTTTCCTGAACCGGATCGCTGACACCTTCCAGATCCTTCTGAATTTCGGCGACCAATTTTTTCAAATCCAGCGAGGCCAAAAGCTTTTGAATCGCCTCAGCGCCACTGCTTGCCTCAAAAACGTCGGCAAAACGGCGGGACAAAGTGAAGTATTCCGACTCGCTCAAAATCTTGCCGCTACGCAGCGATTCAATTTCTTTTTTGGCGGCAGTAAGACCGGCACGCAATTCTTCGGTTTTGACGCCCTCTTTACGGGCGGTTTTCTTGCGGACATTAAATTCTTTGTCTATTTCGTCCAAAACCCGTTTTTTATTCTGGACGTTGACCGCGGTGATTATATAGGAAGCGTAATAAACAACTTTTTCCAGCTTCATTACCGGGGTATCCAAAAGAACGCCGATTTTTGACGGAACATTTTTGAAAAACCAAATATGAACCACCGGCGTGGCAAGCTTAATGTGCCCCATTCGCTCGCGACGGACGATGGAACGCGTAACCTCCACGCCGCATTTGTCGCAAACCACGCCCTTAAACCGAACGCGGCGGTATTTTCCGCAATAGCATTCCCAATCCTTGGTCGGGCCGAAAATCCTCTCGGAGAAAAGGCCGTCTTTTTCCGGCCGCTGGGTTCGGTAATTGATTGTTTCGGGTTTTATAACTTCGCCGAAAGAATTTTTTATGATTTCGGCCGGGGAAGCCAATGTTAATTTGATGGATTTAAAATTCATTTTTTTATTCGGATTTTTTATCGTCCTTTTTTTCCTGCAGCTCAACGCCCAAACCCAAAGCCTTAAGCTCGCTCACTAATACGTTGAAAGAAGCCGGGATGTTTGGCGCTTTGATTTCGCCGCCGCGGATAATGGACTCGTAAACCGCTGCTCTGCCGACCACGTCGTCGGATTTTATCGTCAGCATTTCCTGCAAAATGTGCGCGGCGCCGTAGCCCTCCAAAGCCCAGACTTCCATTTCCCCGAAGCGCTGGCCGCCGAACTGCGCCTTGCCGCCCAACGGCTGTTGGGTAATCAGCGAATAAGGCCCGATGGAGCGCATATGAATTTTATCTTCAACCAAATGGTTCAGCTTCATCATATACTTGATTCCCACGGTAACCGGCTGGGAGAAAGGCTTTCCGGTGCGGCCGTCGTACAATGTAACCTTGCCGCTTTCCGGCAAACCGGCCTTCACCAATTCGGCTTTGATATCATCTTCGGTAGCTCCGGCCAACACCGGTGTAACCGCCCGATAGCCAAGTTTTTTTGCCGCCCAGCCGAGGTGGGTCTCCAAAATCTGGCCAAGATTCATACGTGAGGCCACGCCTAAAGGATTCAGGATAATGTCCACCGGAGTGCCGTCCTCCAAATAAGGCATATCTTCAACCGGGCGCACCTGTGAGATAACCCCTTTGTTGCCGTGCCGTCCGGCCAATTTGTCGCCCGCGCGCACTTTGCGCAACTGGGCAATTTCAACTTGTATTCTCTTGATAATTCCCGGCTCTAATTTGTCGCCCCGTTCGCGGGAGAAAATTTTGATGCCGACCACGCGGCCGTATTTGCCGTGCGGAACAACCAGCGAAGTGTCTTTGACATCCCGCGCCTTCTCGCCGAAAATCGCGCGAAGCAATCGCTCTTCGGAAGTGAGTTCGCTCTCGCCTTTTGGCGAAATTTTGCCAACCAAAATGTCGCCGGATTTCACCTCGGCGCCGATACGGACAATACCCTCTTCGTCCAAGTTCTTCAGCTTTTCTTCAGAAACGTTTGGAATGTCCGGCGTGGTAATTTCCGGGCCCAGCTTGGTGTCGCGCACATCGCAATAGAAATCTTCAATATGAACGGACGTGAAATTGTCATTTTGGACCACGCGCTCGGAAAGAATAATCGCGTCTTCAAAGTTCGCGCCTTCCCAAGAGATAAACGCCACCAAAAGATTTTGCCCCAAAGCCAAAACGCCGTTGTCGGTAGACGGGCCGTCAGCGAGAATTTCCCCCTTTTTAACCCTCTGGCCCTTGGCCACCAGCGGCTTTTGCGAAATGCAGGTAAATTGGTTTGAGCGCTTGAATTTGTTCAGCTGATAAGTGATTTTATTTCCGGTTCTGGATTTTAAAACTATGTGACGGGCATCAACCTCTTCAATCGTCCCCTCTTGGTCGGCCAAAATAAGGTGGCCGGAGTCATGAGCCGCTTTTTCCTCCACGCCGGTGCCGACATACGGAGCGTCCGCTTTGACGGACACCACGGCTTGGCGCTGCATGTTGGAACCCATCAGCGCGCGGTTAGCATCATCGTTTTCCAAAAACGGAATCAGGGCGGTGGCAACGCTGACCGCTTGGTTCGGAGCAATATCAATCAGCTGCACTTCACCGCGAAGACAAGTGCCCGGTTCGCCATTGATGCGCGCCTCCACTATTCCATCCAAAAGATTGCCGCTTTTATCAAAACGCACGCCCGCGTGAGCAATTTTGTATCTCTCTTCCTCCAAAGCGTTCATCCATTTTATTTCCTTGGTAATTTTGCCGTTTTTGACGACCGCGTATGGAGTTTCAATAAAACCGAGTTCGTTAATACGCGCGTAATTCGCCAAGTGGTTCACCAATCCGATGTTGGCGCCTTCCGGGGTTTCAATCGGGCAAATGCGGCCATAGTGGGAACGGTGCACGTCGCGCACTTCAAAGCCGGCCCGCTCGCGGGTGAGGCCGCCGGGACCCATGGCCGAAACGCGCCGCTTATGCTCCAGCTCGGCAAGCGGGTTAACCTGATCCATAAATTGGGAAAGCTGCGAAGAAGAAAAGAATTCCTTCACTGCCGACATCAACGGTCGAGCGTTAACCAGCTGCACGGGTGTAAGGGCTTTGGGTTCAAACGTGGACATGCGGTCCTGGACAATCCTCCGCATGCGGGCAAGGCCCAGACGGAAACGGTTTTGCAAAAGCTCGCCAACCGCCCGGACACGCCGGTTTCCCAAGTGGTCAATATCGTCTGGCTCGGCCGTCTGCTCGTTATTAAGCCGGATAATTTCCTTGACGATGGCAACTAAATCCTCCAGTTCCAAAAGCCGCGCTTCGGACTTACGGCGCAAACGCTGGTTTGCCTGGAATCGGCCCACGAGCGAAAGGTCGTAACGATCCAATCGCTGGAACATAGCGTCAATCAAACTGGAGGCGTTTTCCACGGTCGCCAAATCGCCCGGACGGATGCGCTTATAGATTTCAATATAAGATTCGTCTTTGTTTTTCGCCGAATCTTTCTTCAACGTGGCGTCCATATACTTAACGGGCCCGTTATCAACATCGGCAAAGGTTTTCAAAATATCCTCCTTTTCGGTCAAACCAAAAATCCGGAGCAAATTGGTTATCGGCGCTTTGCGGCGGCGGTCAATTTTTACGCTGATGACGCCGTCGGGGTCGGTCTCCAATTCCAGCCACGCGCCGCGGTTCGGAATCACTTTGGCGCCGAAAAACTTCCGGCCGCGATAAACGCTGGCGGTAAAATACGCGCCCGAAGACCGAATCAACTGCGGAACAACTACACGCTCAACTCCATTGATTATAAAAGTACCACGATCGGTCATCGTCGGAAAATCACCAAAGTAAACCTCCTGCTCCTTAGAATCCTTGGCTTTGTGATTAATAAGTTTGAGCTTTACGCGCAGCGGCGATTCAAAAGTTAAATCTTTGAACTTCGCGTAGACCTCGTCGTATTTCGGTTCGTCAAAATAATAATTTACAAATTTCAACTCAATGTCCTTGCTCGCGTAATCTTTCATCGGAAAGGCTTCCTCAAAAAGTTCCTTGAGGCCGGCCTTGGTAAACCAATTATAAGATTGCGTTTGAATCTCAACCAAATTTGGTTGAGCGGTCAACGGCCCCGGGTGGGATGAAAAAACTTTGGCGGGAAGTTTGTTAATCATTAGGACCAAATCCGCCTACCGGCAGGAAATGATGAAACGCAAAACAAGAAAAGACACTACGAGAGTAGTTTTGTGTCTTTTGTAATTACTTAGCATTGTACACAAGAGCCCCTTAACTTGTCAAGTGGCATTATCCCCCCAAGTACTTAAGCTTATTTTCCTTGTGCTCTTCAAAGGTTTTGCTGAAAATCGTGCGTTTGGTTAATGGATCGGATAAATAATACAAATAATCGGAGCTTTTGGGATAAATCGCGGCGCGAAGAGCATCCAGACCGGGATTGGCAATCGGCTTTTTTGGCAAACCGTAATTATTGTAGGTATCGGGCGCCGCATCAATCTGAAGCGGCATACCGATGGCCAGACGTTTGTAAATAATTCCGGAAACCAAATGGCGGTCCTCGGAAAACGGCACTTCTTTTTCTATCAGCGAGGCAACAATCAACGCTTTGTAAAAATCACCCGAATAAGTTTCTGATAACGCTTTAGTTTTGGCTTGAAAATTGGCCAAAAATTTTCTGATAACATCATTAGCGGGCGAATTCGGGAAAAAACGGTAGGTGTCGGGAAATAAAAATCCCTCAAGAGATTTTCCCGGAAATTTGGAAAGCCCGCCCGGTTTAATAATGCCTGCCTGTACCAATTTTTTTTCTATTTCCGCGAGTGTTTCGCCCTCTTTGACTGTGATCGCGATATCCTCTTCCGGCCCTTGAACCAATGCGGAAATTATTTCCGGCAAACTCATATCGTTTGAAAACGTGTAATTTCCGGCTTTCAGTTTGTGCGCCGAACCGGACATAAAACCGTAAATCAAAAAGGTTGCCGGCGATTTGATGAGCCCGGCGCCTTTCAAATTGTGCGCGATTTCCCTGAATCCGACGCCTTGTTCTATATTAAAACCAACCGCACGAACACTTCCGCCGACTGGAGCAAAAAAATAAGAAACAACCGCCCAAACAATGAGCACAAAGAATACACTAATTGAAATATAGATTAATTTTTCTCTAGACATGGTCGTTATTCAATATCTCTTCTTAAAAACGACGATCGGACGACGGTACTTTGGATTATGCCGATAAGCATGGCGTTGGCCAAAATGCTGGAACCGCCGTAACTGAAAAACGGAAGCGTCACCCCGACAACCGGCAAAAGGCCGAGCGCCGATCCGACGTTAATAGTAAATTGGGAAAGGAACATAATCACGGTCCCGAGGCATATTAATCTTGAAAAATTGTCATGACACTGAATCCCGATTTTAATAATCCGCAAAAGCATAAGAACAAAAACGCCGATTACCAAAAATCCGCCAAGGCTCCCCCACTCCTCAACGAACGCGGGGAAAATAAAATCGGTTTTCGCCTCCGGCAAAAATCCAAGCTGAACTTGCGTCCCCTGCCCGTAGCCCTTTCCAAAAAATCCGGCCGACCCGATAGCGATCTTGGACTGAATCACGTTGTAATTAGCGTCCAATGGGCTGGAGCTTGGATTTAAAAACGCGGTAATACGATTTTTTTGATAATTCTCAAGCATAAACTTCCAACCCAAACCAAACAGAAGCGAAAATATAATAAAACCGATAAACAAGTGCCGCCAGCGAATGCCGCTCACCAGTAATAGCCCAAGCCAAATGGCGAATAGTATCAAAGCCGAACCCAAATCCGGCTGTACCAAAATCAAGGCAGTCGGGATAATGAAATATAGAAATGATTTTAGTAAAACATTCCAGCGCGCGATGCCAACGTGCCCTCTGGCAAAAAAAGACGCCAGGAGAATAATTAAAGCGATCTTGGCTATTTCCGAAGTTTGTATCTGCACCGGCCCCACAACCAGCCAACTGCGGGTGCTGCGTATGACCGGGGCCAGAAAATAAGTAGCCACCAGCAAAAGCAGCGCGAAAAGATAAAATCCGAGAATTACCCACTTGTAGCTAGTCAACGGCCGCCAGTCTATTCTGGTAAAAAAAATAATTATGGAAAATCCTATCGCAAACCAAATCAACTGCTGCCAAAAAAGCGAACGGTTAATGCTTGAGAGTGTTACTAAACTAGCCGCCGCCAAAAATAAAACGGCTGCGTTCAAGAACCAGTCCTGCCTTTTGAGAAACGCAGTCATAACGGTTTGTTATTTACTAACTTCCGCGAAAACCGCGGTTTCAAGTTCGTTCAGCCGCACTATGGCGTTCAGCGGAATAATTATTTTAAACGCACGTTCTTCAAACGGCCGAATATCAAACAGAACAGTTTTGGAAGCTCCGGCCAATTTGCCGGTTGCTTTTTGGGCAGTTACGGCGCCGATTCCGGCGCGTGAAATTTTAAACGATTCACGATTTGCCAAAATTCCGGTAATTGTGGCTATAGATCCGCTGATTTCGGTTTTGACCTGGCGGAACTGGGTTTTCGGTTCGGAATATTCCTCGGCGGATTTATAGGTCGGTGCGCTTATAATAATTTCGGGAGTGCCGACAATTTTGCTAAAATCTATTTTCAAATTCGGCTCAATTACCACTTTTTTGGCTTCAGCCGGATAAATAAAAGATGTCTTAGTCAGGGAAAAAATTTTTTCCCGCGCCGCGCCGTAAAAATTAAGCGTGTAAGTAAAAGATTGGGCGCCATAAGTGATGTTGGGATTGGAAAAATTTAAAACCGCATTGGTGCTATCGCCAATGCCGAAAATTTCAACGCCAGCCTGTATCGGTTTTAATTTTTGCAATTCGCACGACGCGCAGGGACCGCCGCAATCAACTCCCTCCTCCCCCTGGTTTTGACGGTTATCAAAACAAGTCGGCGCCGGCTGGATAAGCAGGGAATAAATCCCGTAGCCTATCAAACCAGCCACTGCCAAATAAAAAACTGCGTAAATTGATTGTTTAAAAAATCTGGGCATTACTACTATATTATACCAGCACCAAAACTCATGTATACCGGCGTACCCTACTTTCCCGACCGCCGAAGCAGCAAGTATCATCGGGACTAGACGGTTTCACTTCTCTGTTCGGAATGGGAAGAGGTGGTGCACGTCTAGCTAAAACACCGGTAAGCATGAATCTTTGTGCTTAATTAAGTTAATTCGTACCGACAAGCGCGCAATGTTGAGGGCGCAGACGGTTTATTAGTACTCCTCGGCTAAACACCTTACGATGCTTACACCTAGAGCCTATCAACGTAGTAGTCTTCTACGAACCGCTGTCCGATTTGCACCGGACAGACACCTAATCTTGGGGTAGGCTTCGTGCTTAGATGCTTTCAGCGCTTATCCCTTCCATACATAGCTACCCAGCGCTTCAGTTGGTACCAAAGCTGGTAGACCAGAGGTATGTTCATCCCGGTCCTCTCGTCACATAATCACATATCACTATGTGTGTAGACTATATCTTCCTCCATTCGCTTTAAACGAATTAGGAGGTCGGCGTATTAGCTAGAAAATAATAACGTCGCATTTTCTAACTCCGTCCCGCGTTGGCGGGAACAAGTCGTTACGGGGTCAAATCTAAAATCTTTAGCAAATCTTTTCTGGTTTTCTTTTTCTTGGTCGCGTAATTGTTTTTTTGAATAACAACTATGCAATCCACTAGTTTAAACAGGTCGTTTTTGCTTAGATTGCCGCTCTTCTTTGTTAAAAGATCGGCCGCCTTAAGCAATGATTTCGCCTGTTCTTTCTTGAATCTGATAAACGGCAACAAATCCTTAATAATATCCCGGACTTGCTTAAAGCCATTTATTCTCAACTCACTCATCCCATCATTGCGACGCGATAAGTAGCCGATGCCAAGAATTCTCCTAATCCAGTAAAGCGGCTTCTCGTGGCGGCTATCCTGATAGAAACAGATAGTGCACATGAACCGTCGCTTTGATTTACCGTCTTTACGCTTCTTAATTTGAAGCATCAGACTGCCATCGCCGTCTAAAAAACCGGCGATATAAGCTAAATTAACTTTAGATTGACTTCCCACGGTATTGTCTTTGATAATCCTGGTCCTCAAGCCTGCCTGCCGGCAGGCAGGTAAATTGTACCACATATCGCTGGACCGCAGCAATAGATGGTTATCAACGGACCAAAACCATTCAAAGATTCCACCGTTATTAGCCGAATTGTCATCGCGAATTACTTCGCGAAGTAGCAATTTGTCGTTTACTAGGGACGACTCCCCTCAAGTGTCAACGCCCGTAACAGATAGAGACCAACCTGTCTCACGCATGTTTTCCACGTATTACTACGTGCATTGGACTATATCTTCATCCTTATTTCTATAAGGAGGCTAACGTCTAGTCTCTACGGACTTTCGATAGATATCGAAATTTCCTCGGTGTTGTCCACATAGGATTCCACCGATATTAGTTAGCATGGATCATAGAAATTACTTTCTATGGCCGCCGTGACTAATGTCTTGTCCTCGGATTCAAACCGTTCATGCGCCAATCTATTCGCGGTATTCGCATACATTCGTAGATTAGCATTATGGTGCGCGATTAGCGCATCAACGGTTTGAACCCAGCTCACGTGCCCTTTTAAATGGCGAACAGCCATACGCTTGGGACCTTCTCCAGCCCCGCGCTAGGGCGAGCCGACATCGAGGTGCCGAGCGAGATCGTCGATAGGAACTCTCGGATCTCACTAGCCTGTTATCCCCGGGGTAACTTTTATCCGTTGTCTCCGACCTTTCTATAAAGTGTCGTCGGGTCACTAAGTTCTGCTTTCGCATCTGCGCGACTTGTCGGTCTTGCAGTTAAGCTGGCATGTGCCTTTACACGTCCGGCCCGATTTCCATCCGGGCTAAGCCAACCTTAATAAACTCCTCCGTTACTTTTTGGGCACTTTGTTAACCTAATTTGTATCTCATTGATGGTATAACGTACGACTCGACAAGTTTTCTGAATTTTTCGGCAGAATCGCTATAGATATAGATTCGCCATTTGTCGTATTGTCTGTGAATGCCGGCGTTAATACCGAATTTTTTATTCAATACTTTCGTGACAAGAACTAATTCATTTTTACTGTATCCAAGCGAGTGAATTATGTACGTCTTGTGGTGATCAGATTTCCATGACCCATCGTCCATAAACCAAATCGCTAGAGCTTGTGGCGTCAACAGTTTTTCTATCCTAACCGGGATAATTTTCTTTTTACCGGCATAAAACTGCTGCGCGTAAAACCGCAGGGATCCAGTGGTATAAGTAGTGAATCCATAACTAGTTATGCTTTTACCAAAGGAATCTTTTACTCTTGCCTTAGGAGGTTGATTAACCCATTCGCGAAAGTTTTGATACAACCAATCAGCGTAATCTTTTTGCTTGATCGAATGTTCAACTTTCAGCCGATAGGTTCGGCCATTCCGGGTTTCTAGATGACCATCTCCCAAAACCAGCCCAACAAGCAATTCTCGCTGCTTATCAGTCAATTTTAATCCTTCTTTGTACTCTTCTAATTTCTTTATATTCATTGTTTAGGTTTTCTCCGATCGTTGTTGGAGAACTTTGCGTCGCCGCAAAGATCAGACTATATCTTCTCCGATTATCTAAATCGGGTTTGGCGTATAGTCGTTGAGGACTCTCCATCGCAACTTGGTAGATGTGATGGGTTGCCTGCTGGTTGTCCGTCGACTTGACGTGCCACTCTAAGATTTTCACCAGACATATAGATTATATGTACTCGGTACTTCAGAGATACACGGATGTTCCAGCATATAGCCAAATTGTTTATCGTTATCCCCACACGGTCTAACGGTAGACCACCTTAAGGATAACGCCCCATTAAAACTGCCCATCAGGCACTGTCCCGCGACGTTTTTGCCGTCGAGGTTAGAATTCAAAACTCAAAAGATGGCTGTTTCATTGTCGGGTCCATCCGCCCCAAAAGGCGGATTTCATCCCCTCACCACTACGCTACGCATTTAAGTTTTGAAGCCAATACCAAACTACAGTAAAGCTCCCGGGGTCTTTTCGTCTTGCTACGGGTATCCCGCGTCTTCACGGGAATCGCATTTTCATCGAGCTCTTCGTTGAGACAGTTCTCCAGTCGTTACGCCATTCGTGCGCTTCGGAACTTACCCGAAAAGGAATTGCGCTCAAATGTGTTACGAGAATCATGAATCAAGAATTATGCCTGCCTGCCGGCAGGCAGGAATCATGAATTTCGGATAAGTATTTCTACTTATCTCTGCATATCGCTATGCAGTTCGGACTATATCTTCACCGTTGCGTGCAACGGGTTTGGCGTATAGTCTCTGAGGATTCTAGAAACGTACTTTCTTCCGATTCGTTAAACTTGCGAGTTTAAGAATCTTTTCCCATCCCGATTCGGTCAAATGTTTTTTCCTGACCATCATCGCCACAACTCTCTTGAAAACAAGAAAGTCATTGCGCTTGTATGTTCGGAGTGGAAAATTTTTGAAGAAAGGAACTATTTTAGTATGCAATTCCGAAATTGATCTCACGCAATATCTGTAAAGATGTTCATTGTGATTGTCGTATCGTTTGTTTAAAACGATACTTCCACAATTGAAAAACTTTTTGATTTTTTCTAGCGCGGATAAACTTTTCGCGCCTTGCGTAATAACAAATTCCGGAAAAATCTGCTTCCTAAATCTCGTAGTTGGATTTTTGATTACAGAGATAGTGAAGCATCCTTCACCGTCGGTGAAACCGGTTATCCAATTACTAATTTCTAGCCTTTCCTGCTGATTATCTGCATCGGTCATATTTTCACTATGGTCGTATTATACCATAGTAATGCCGACTCTGAAGGATTTTATCCACAGACGTTCCAGCATATAGCCAAATTTTACTAAAGCAATTTAATTCACCTTAGAACGGTTATAGTTACCGCTGACATTGACGAGGGCTTCGGACACTCAGCGCTCCCAAAATTGCTTTTAGAAGTACCGGCATCGTTAACCTTCTCGCATCGGTCAGGCGTCACCCCCTATACATCCTCTTGCGAGTTAGCAGGGAGCTGTGTTTTTGGTAAACAGTCGCCAGAGATACTTTAGCTGCGGCCCTTCTTGCGAAGGGCAGGCCTTATTGCGAACTTACGGCCGCTTTTTTGCCGAGTTCCTTAACGAAGAGTCACTCGTTCCCCTGAGGCTTCTCGCCTCACCCACCTGTGTCGGTTTACGGTACGGTGTCTACAAACTAAACTTAGAAGTTTTTCTCGGAAGTCTCTTCACTTGAATTAGCCGGGTAAAACCCGACCTTACGCCAAGCCGCGAATTTCGCCATTGAAGGCAAGCACCCGGATTTTCCTGGATGCCAATTCTTAAACTCAGCGACGCCAAACCATTAAGGCGCTCAAGCTTATTTTCTCCGTCTCTCCATCGGAATATGCGAAACGGGCCGGAATATTAACCGGCTTCCCATCAGCTGCGGCTCTCGCCATTGCCTTAGGATCGCCTAACCCGTGGATGATTGCCATTGCCACGGAAACCTTGGATTTTCGGGGACCCAATTTCTCATTGGGTTTGTGATTACTCATACCAACATTCTCTCTTCTTAACGCTCCAGAGGTCCTCGCGGATCCTCCTTCGCAGCATTAAGAATGCTCTCCTACCACTCCAACGCACCTCACTAAAGTTCGGTGCTCTGAAATTTTCAATTTCTAATTTTCAATTTTAAATGAATGACCAAATTAACAAATTTTTAAACATTTTGTCATTTTGATTTAATTTAAAATTAATAATTTAAAATTTGAACATTTAAGCATCTCACTTTAGTGAGATGCGCTAGAATCCGTGTCTTCGGCATTTTGTTTAGCCCTGATACATTTTCGGCGCTTCCGACCGTCGAATAGTGAGTTGTTACACACTCTTTAAAGGATGGCTACCTCTAAGCCAACCTCCTATCTGTCTATGGTTGAAAACTACCTTTAACACTTAACAAAAATTTGGGGGCCTTAGACGACGATCTGGGCTTTTTCCCTCGCGACCACGGAGCTTTGCCCCCGTAGTCTGACTAGTTGGACAATATATACGGTATTCGGAGTTTGACTCGAGATTCGAGCTTTCGCCCTATAATCTCGAACCAGTAGCTCTACCCCCGTATACAGATCTCCAACCGCTAGTCCTAAAACTATTTCGGAGAGAACCAGCAATTACCAAGCTCGATTAGCTTTTCACTTCTTACCCCACCTCATCCGAGGGTTTTGCACAACCCACCAGTTCGGACCTCCCCCCGATTTTACTCGGGGTTCATCCTGGACAGGGTAAGCTCGCCTTGGCTTCGGGTCTTACGCTCGCTGCTAACGCGCTATTAACACTCGGTTTCCCTATGCCTTCACCGCCGAAGCGGCTTAGACTTGCAACAGACGTAAACTCGTTGGCTCATTCTTCAATAGGCACCCTGTTAGCCATTCCGCCTTGCGGCGAACATCAGCCTTCAGGTCCTTGTAAGCATATGGTTTCAGGTACTATTTCACCGGCCTCCCGGCCTGCTTTTCACCTTTCCCTCACGGTACTAGTTCACTATCGATCACAAAATGTATTTAGCCTTGCCAGATAGTACTGGCGGATTCCCTCAAGGTTTATTGGCCTCGGGGTACTTAAGAATAAAAACAGAGGTTGATTTGCTTTCGTCTATAGGACTATCACCTGCTCTGGTTGGGCTTTCCATCCCATTCAACTAGCAAATCAATTTATAACCTCTTTTTAGAAACACGAAATAGGATACTATATTGATCCTATTTCATATCTCTAAAATGTTCTTACCTTACAACCCTTGTGTACATTTCTTGCGAAACATATACAAGTTTGGGCTGTTCCGGTTTCGCTCGCCGCTACTAACGGAATAAAATTTTTCTCTTTTCCTCCGCTTACTGAGAAGTTTCACTTCAGCGGGTATGCTCCACTGCGCTGCAGTGGAATTTCTAAGCTCTAATTTCTAATTTCTAAATAAACCCCCAATGATTTAATAGCCAATGACTAAAATAATTTTAGACATTGGACATTTCGGCATTAGAAATTGATTAGGAATTAGGTCAATTAGGAATTAGTCATTCCAGTGCAACGCACTGGCATCCGTGTCTTCGGCATTTTGTTTAGCCCTGATACATTTTCGGCGCTTCCGACCGTCGAATAGTGAGTTGTTACACACTCTTTAAAGGATGGCTACCTCTAA